>Ga0102814_10002087_pt1 | contig 13734 bp, 13 predicted proteins | sample ColrivemetaGS741_FD_79112 | JGI IMG/M metagenome (GOLD analysis project Ga0102814, IMG submission 79112) | Estuarine microbial communities from the Columbia River estuary - Flood tide ETM metaG S.741 | ecosystem: Environmental > Aquatic > Marine > Intertidal zone > Estuary | place: USA... | reverse complement strand
GGGCTGCTAGCCTGGGTGCTGGTGCAGTTAAGCCTCTGGTACCTGAGTTCCGTCGTGGACCACTTGATTCAGTTATACCAGTCTGATTTTCAATTGCAGGGGCTAGGTGTGGGGGCGTCTGCGGTGCTGTTATTGCTGGCCATCCTGCTGGGCAGTAGTGGCGCCTGGCTGGCGGTGTTGCGGCATCTCAAGGTGATTGAGCCTCATTAATACGAGTGACTTAGGGTGAAAAATGCGCATAGTATGCGCTGCCAAGGGGATGGCGGTCTGGACGGACGTCAGTGGGTATTTGCGTCGTTAGCGGGGAGAGAGTTTGATGTTTGGTTTGGGGAAGTTGAAGCAGCAGAATGAGTTGCTAGAACAGCAGCTGCAGCAGGCTCAGGCACGTACCGCTGAGCTAGAGTCTCAACTGACCAATGCTCAAAAACAGGCGCAGAAAATTCAGACCCAGGCGGAAACTGACCAAGTGCGGCAGCAAGTACGGCTTCGGGAATTGTGGTTTTTGGGCTCAGATGCAGTGTTGAATGTACGTGAAAGCATGGTGCGTTCTGCAGGAGCTCTCTATGAGGAACGGCATACTCTGGATGATGCTAATACGGTCTTTGCGCATAGCTCCACGACGTTAGCGTCGATGGAACAGTCACTGCAGGCGATTTCCGCTGATGCTGGCCGTAACTGTGAGCATATCGGGGAGCTGCAGACCACCGCTCAGGAGATTGGTAAGTTTGTTGGGGTGATTCGCGAGATCTCTGAGCAGACTAACCTGTTGGCACTAAATGCAGCTATCGAGGCCGCCCGTGCGGGTGAGCAGGGCCGCGGTTTCGCGGTTGTGGCTGATGAAGTGCGGGCGTTGGCGCAAAAAGCCAATGCTGCTAGCTCTGAGATTACCCGGCTGGTAGGCAATATTACCCAGCGCACAGCGGTGGCTGATGGCGATATTCGTGGTATGGCTGAACAGAGCAAAGAGCTGGTGTCGTCGACTCATGAGGTCAGTTCTGCCGTCAATCAGGTGGTCGGCTTGTCGCAGCAGATGCATCAAATCGTTAGCCGCTCTGCTGCTCAGGCGTTTTTGGAAACGGTTAAGCTCGACCATGTGTTGTGGAAAGCGGATGTTTATAAGCGCATTCAGGGTCTAAGTAAGAGATCTATCTCTGATTTTGCCACCCATACCCAGTGCCGACTGGGTAAGTGGTACTTTGAGGGCGATGGCCGCCAACATTACGCCGGTAATACTAGTTTCCGGAAACTCGATGCTCCGCATAAAGGCGTGCATGAGAGTGGTTTGAAAGCGTTGGCAATGATGGAGAAAGATCAGTGTGACCTCGCTCTGGCGGCGTTGGCGGAGATGGAGCAACACAGTGTTCAGGTGATTGATCTGCTCAGTCAGTTAGCCGACGAACAGTGGTAGCGAAGGCTCAGGTCTGTCTGAGAGGCAGCTATTGCACGACTTTTGCTCAGTCGGTACACTATTTCGCCTCACCTCATGCTGCAGTTGCGGTAAGGCAGGAACTTTGACCGAGTATTTAGGTCAATTACACCGATGTCGATAACTCGGTAAGTAAGGTCAACGGAGAACATATGGGTACAAGTCTGCAACCGATGGATCTGATGAGTCCAGGGGGAAGCCCTGAGGCTTATGTACATACCGTCAGTGCGATCCCTATCTTAACTATCGAAGAGGAGCGGGCGCTCACCGAGCGACTGTTCTACGAAGAGGATCTTGAGGCCGCTCGTCAGTTAGTTATGGCACACCTGCGCTTTGTGGTGCATATCGCCAAAAGCTATTCAGGGTATGGGCTTAACCAGGCGGATCTGATTCAGGAAGGCAACGTCGGTTTGATGAAAGCGGTCAAGCGCTTTGATCCTCGCGTGGGTGTTCGATTGGTCTCTTTTGCGGTGCATTGGATCAAGGCCGAGATGCACGAATTTATCCTGCGTAACTGGCGTATCGTTAAGGTAGCGACGACCAAAGCGCAGCGTAAGTTGTTCTTTAATTTGCGCTCATCCAAGAAGAGCCTGTCTTGGCTGACCAATGATGAAGTTCATGCCATGGCGGCAGACTTGGGTGTTGAGTCGAAGGTGGTGCGGGAGATGGAGCGGCGCATGAGCTCCAATGATATGGCCTTCGATCTGGGTAATGATGACAGTGATGAAGATGCCTACAAAGCGCCGGCTTACTTCCTGGAAGACAAACGCAATGATCCGGCTGTGTTGGTCGAAGACTCGCAGTCGACCGAGGACTCCCATGCCCGTTTGGCGTCTGCGATTGGTGATCTGGACGAGCGTAGTCGCAATATTCTGATGCAGCGCTGGTTGAGTGAAGAGAAAGCCACACTGCATGAGCTGGCGGCTGAATATCAGGTATCAGCAGAACGCATCCGACAGCTGGAAAAGAACGCCATGAAGAAGGTAAGAGCTGTATTAGAGGCCTAGGTTATACGCTCTACAGCTTTTTGACTGCGCCGAGCTTGTCTCGGCGCTGTGTTTTTTGGGTGTTTATGAATGAATAAGTATCAATTTTCCGGGCGCTGGATCCTCATTGTGGCGGCCTTGTATGGAGCTATCGCGTTGGTGCTCTCGGCGTCTTCCGCACATGCGTTGAAGGCCTTGGTAGGGGCTGAAGATCTGGCTCGTATTCAGACCGCTAATCAGTACCTGATGTACTACGCTTTGTTGCTACTGGTGCTCGGGCTGGGTTACCGGCTGGGCTTGTCGGGCTTGCAGCGGGTGGCCGCAGTGTTTACGGCGGGTAGCAGTGTTTTTTGTGGCCGTTTGTATATACTCGGCTTCACTAAAATATCGAATTTTGCCTGGCTGGTACCGCTGGGAGGGCTGCTGTTATTAGCGGGCTGGTTATTACTGGGTTGGACCGCGTGGCGACAGGGGAAAGCAGATGATTGAAATTGAACTTAATGGCGATCCACATCAATTGGTGGCTTCTACCAGTGTGACGGAGTTGTTGCAGCAGCTGGGGCTCGCAGAAAAGCGGGTGGCAGTTGAATATAATTTGGATATCTTGCCCAAGAGTCAGCATGCCCACACCGCTATCCAGTCAGGTGATCGTATAGAGATCGTCCATGCGATTGGCGGAGGCTAAGCTTTTTGGCAGCTCAGTTTTGTTGCCGAGTGTTATTAATACTGAGCCCGCTGCGACTATTGCCCGTCATTATCATCCACGATAAACACCACCGAAACACAGCATAGAGAAACGCATTATGAGTCAGCCATTTCAGGATAAACCCCTGAGTTTTGCCGGAATGACCTTCAGCTCCCGGCTCTTAGTGGGTACCGGTAAATATAAAGATATGCAGCAAACGGCGGATGCCATCGAGACCAGTGGCGCCCAAATTGTCACTGTGGCGGTGCGCCGCACCAATATCGGCCAGAATCCAGATGAGCCTAACCTACTGGATGTGATCTCTCCCGATAAGTACACCCTGCTGCCGAATACGGCGGGTTGTTATAGCGCTAAGGATGCCGTTCGGACCTGCAAGCTGGCTCGTGAGCTGCTCGGTGGTCATGATCTGGTTAAGCTCGAGGTGCTGGGCGATGAGAAAACCCTCTATCCCAATGTCACCCAAACGCTAGTGGCTGCACGTGAGTTGATCGATGACGGCTTTAAAGTGATGGTCTATACCAGCGACGATCCGATCATCGCTAAAGAGCTTGAGGATATGGGCTGCGTAGCTGTTATGCCGCTAGGCTCCTTAATTGGCTCGGGTCTGGGGATCCGTAATCCACATAATATTCAGTTAATTCTGGAAAATGCCAAAGTTCCTATTCTGGTGGATGCCGGGGTGGGTACAGCGTCTGACGCGGCCATTGCGATGGAATTGGGTTGTGACGGTGTGCTGATGAATACTGCAATCGCAGCGGCCGGTAACCCGGTGCTGATGGCCTCGGCGATGAAAAAGGCGATCCAGGCGGGTCGGGAAGCCTATCTTGCCGGACGGATGCCTCGGAAGCTTTACGCCAGTGCCTCATCGCCTCTAGCGGGTACTTTCTTTTAGACAAAGGTCTGCAGCGGCGGGGACTTCCTTGCGCAGATCGTCACTCTTGGTCGGGAGGCATTCAGCCTCCTGCCCCCTAAGATCGGCCCCGGCCGTAGGTATGGATAGGGCTTATGTCAGCACAACTCTTCAAGCTGCTCGATGGCTTACTGGCGAGTGGTCAACTCGAGTTACTCACCAAGATTCAACACGGTATCGAGAAAGAGGGGCTTCGGGTTGATGCCGAGGGGCGGATCGCGCAGACTGATCATCCCCGGGCGTTGGGGGCTGCGCTGACGCACTCGCGCATCACTACCGATTATTCGGAAGCGTTGCTGGAGTTTATTACTCCGGTGTTTCAGAGCGTTGATCAAGCGCTGCAATATCTACAGGATCTGCACTGCTATACCTATTCGCACTTAGGCGAGGAGACGGTCTGGTCTGCCAGCATGCCCTGTCGTATTGATACGCCAGCGGAGGTGCCGATCGGGCGCTATGGTAGCTCCAATATTGGCACCCTGAAACATGTGTACCGACTGGGTCTGGAGGCGCGCTATGGTCGGGTGATGCAGTCGATTGCGGGCATCCATTACAATTTTTCCTTGCCGGACGCGTTCTGGCCTCTGCTACAAGGATTGCAGGCGACGCCGGACCTGTCCAAAAAGGCATTGCAGGCGTATCAGTCGCAGCGTTATTTTGCGTTGCTGCGTAATTTTCGTCGGCATGGCTGGTTGCTGAACTACCTGTTTGGAGCATCGCCGGCGCTGAGTCGCTCTTTTGTCGCGACGAAGCCTAGGCAGCTTGAGGTTTTTGATGCGCACACTTACTACGGTCCTTATGCGACCAGTTTGCGGATGAGCGATTTGGGGTATACCAATGTAGCTCAATCATCGCTTAGCATCTGTTACAACACCTTGGAAAACTATATTCATACCCTGTCAGATGCCGTAGCGACACCCTATCCTGCGTACGCCGCCCTTGGCGTTAAGACAGCCTCCGGGGGCTATCGGCAGCTGAATACTAATCTGTTGCAGATTGAAAACGAATATTACAGTGATATTCGTCCCAAGCGAGTTGTTCACCCCGGTGAAAAACCCCTCCAGGCGTTGCGAGATCGTGGGGTGGAGTACGTGGAGGTCCGTAGTCAGGATATCAATCCATTGTTGCCTTTAGGGATCGATGCCGATCAGGCCCGCTTTATCGATTGTTTCTTGCTGCATTGTCTGTTGTCAGATTCGGCAGATATTTCTGATCAGGAGTGTGCGCGACTCAAGCTTAATCACGCGGCGGTGGTGACTCAGGGGCGTAAGCCGGGTTTGCAGCTGACAACAGCCGAAGGACCTAGAACGCTGCCTGATTGGGGTGGCCAGTTGTTGGATGAAATCATGCAGGTGGCCGAGCTGATGGATCAGGCGCAGGGTGATAAGTTACACAGCCGTGCCGTGCAGTTGCAGCGCAATAAGTTAGCTGATGCGACACTCACGCCCTCAGCTAAAGTATTGCAGCTGATGCGAGAGCGGGGCCAGGGCCATGAGGCATTTGTGTTAGCGCAGTCGAGGCTACATCGCGATCAGCTATTGGCAGAGTCGATGGCTCTAGCTTCGCGCACAGAGCTGGATCAGATGGCGCTCCAGTCTCTGGAGCAGCAGCGGGAGTTGGAGCAAACTCCGCAGCAAGATTTCGAGCAGTTTTTGGCGAGTTATTTAGCTCGCTGAGCACCTTCTCTCAGCGATCTGTACGGATAAGACCTTGCTAGTTTTGAATCACAAAACTGGTGAATAGCAGGTCGCTGAGCATGGAGAATCCGACTTCACCGTATTCGCTGACCATAATCTGGCGGATGCTCTCCATTGCCTCTAGGCGAAGCTTTTCCCTTCCAGCCGGGCTGGAGACGGTCTCATCAGTTTGTCGACTAAATAGCATGACCAGGTTGTTACGGATATGGGCCTGGTTGTGCTTGATTTTGGCCTCTGCATCATGGCTTTCAACTCGGATCGACACTTCGGCTTTTAGGTATTTCAGCGGCCCCACACCACCGTAGTTAGCGATAAACGGCGGCTGCAGTTCGATATATTCGACATAGCCACTCTGCTCTTCGGCGCTTAACAGCGAGAAAGGTAGTAACAGTAGCAGAAGGCAGAGTAGGGGGCGCTTGAGGTACATGGGGCTCTCTCTAAGTAACCTATTGAATGTAGCAGTATATAACGCAGGCAGCCTATTGGGCAGCGCTCTAAGGTTTAGTTATAAGACTTAGACCCGTCGCGGTTGATATGGCGCGTATCTTGGCGCTAGTATGGACTCTACGTTATCTCATCGGAGATGACGGATCTCATTATTCGCCTGCTCGGGGCGCACAAAGGTAGGGCGTGAGGATGTTAGAACAATGCCGTAATGCAAAGGAACGCTGGGGTGGCGTCAGTGACCTGATTGATCGCTGGCTGCAGGAACGTCAAGACCTGCTTAGTCTGTTTGTGGCTTTGCCACAACAAAAGCTAACAGCAGAGCTGGTCGGGGTGGTGCATGACTTTAGCGAAATCATGGTCGACTATGCCTCATCCTGGCATTTTGGTGTCTATGAGCATCTGCTGGCTGAGGCCGATGAGTTTAAAGACGGTGGTTTGGAACTTGCTCGAGAGCTGGATCCTAAGATTCGGACCACCACCGATGCGGTGCTGACCTTTAGTGATAACTATTCCGAACGAAACAGTCTCTGTGTTCAGGATGTGGCACACCTATGTCAGGATCTGTCCGATCTGGGTGAATTGCTAGCCGAGCGTTTTGAACTCGAAGATCGCTTGATCGAAACACTTCATAACGCCCATAAAGATCGCATCTAAATGCCCAGGCATTCGCCAGAGCGTTGGTGGGTTAGCTCCAAGGTTATTGCCGGTGTTCTCGCTCTAATCCTGCAGGGCGGTTGCAGTTATGGCGATAAGCCCGTTAATCAGAATGAAGTGGCGGTACAGGGGCTTTATAGCGGAACGATCTCGACTGATGGTCGCTATGGCGTAGTGGGTTCTATTCAGCACGGTGGAAGCCTTTGGGATCTGCAGCAGCATGAGCGGCTGTTTAATTGGAACCACAGCAAGGGCGCTTATAGTGATCTGGTGGCAGCCGCGTTTTCACCCGAAGGTGACTATGCCATCACGGCGACCCAGCAGGACATGGTGTTGTGGCAGGTAGCTGATGGTCAGCCGGTGTGGTTTTGGAATGCCTCTGCGGGAATTCTCGATGTTGCTCTGTCGCCTAATGGTAATTGGGCTCTGCTGGGGCTGGAAAATAATACTGCGCTTTATTTCGATATCAAAAACGGTGGTCTTAAGCACACGTTGCGCCATCCGGGGCGGGTGCGTTCGGTAGATGTCAGTGACGATGGTGACTGGGGGCTTACGGGTTCTGACGATAATAGTGCAAGGTTGTGGGATTTGAATACTGGCGATCTGGTGCTGCGTGTGGAGCATGGTAATGGCGTCAATACCGTCGCACTCTCCCCTAGTGGGCAATTTGCGTTCAGTGCAGGGCAGTTAGATAAAGCACTGATCTGGAGAACCGGTAGTGGCGATGTTTACCATACCCTGACCACCGATGAGAGTTGGGTGCCGCAGCGGATCAGTTATACCAGCGCCCAGTTTTCTGCGAACTCCGATCAGTTGCTGACCGGTACTAGCTCAGGGCTGGTACAGCTTTGGGATGTCAGTGCCGGCAAAGAGCTCAGGCGCTGGCAGCTACATAAACGGGAGCTGTTTCGCCCCACCAGTGCAACCGTCTACGGGTTGGGGTTTGGAAACGGGGTCTATTACGCTATTGCGTCTAACGGCTTTGTGAATGAGCTGAAATAATCTGGCTTATCATGTGGCAGCATAAAAAAAACGGAGCCCTAGAGCTCCATTTTTTTATGCTGGTGGGTAGTGGCTTAGTTCTGCGGATTAATATCCAGCAGTTCCACTTCAAACACCAAGGTGGAGTTGGGTCCGATTACTTGGCCCATGCCGCGGGGGCCATAGGCCAGTTCTGAAGGGATATACAGCTCGGCTTTGCCGCCCTTGCTGAGCAGTTGTAAGCCTTCGGTCCAGCCAGGAATGACGCCATTCAGGGGAAAGGTTGCCGGTCCGCCGTGGCTGTAAGAGCTATCGAACTCGGTACCATCGATCAGGGTGCCGCGATAGTGAACCTGCACCGTATCAGCAGCGGTGGGCATACTGCCATCGCCTTTAGTGATAATTTTGTACTGCAGTCCGCTTGGCGTGGTCATGACGCCCGCTTTTTTTGCATTAGCGGCTAGAAAGGCTTCGCCAGCACTCTGATTACCTGCGCCCTGTTTAGCGATCTCCTCCTCTTGACGCTGTTGATACAGTGCCTGAGCTTCTTGCATGGTTTGTTGCAGAGACTCGTTGCTAAGGCTGCGTCCACTCTCCATGGCCGACTCTTTCAGTCCGAGCAGAAACGCTTCATTGTTGAGTGTGTAGCCCAGTCCTTCCATCCGCGCGGCAACATCCAGGCCCATGATATAGCTGATTTTCTGTTCAGATGATTGCAACTCTGCGGCATGGGTCGTGGGTAGGGTAAATAATGCGGTAACCATGGCGCCAGCCAATACACATTTCTTCATTGTGAATCCTTTGGGTTGGAAATGATGGATAAGCTAAAAGCTTTGTATATCTGTTAGGTTGTCGTTGTTGGAGGGGCAATATAACGTGAAAGTTCCGTGAAAAACCAGTTATTACGCGCCTTGAATGGGGTCTTTGCTATGGTACACTCCGCGCCATGATAGAACTCATCCAATTAAGCCTGCAGCGGGGCAAGAATCAACTGCTGCAACAGGTCGATCTGCGCCTGCATGTCGGGTACAAAGTCGGTTTGATCGGTGCTAACGGCAGCGGCAAGTCCAGCCTGTTTCAGATGCTCTTGGGTAAGCTGGAAGCCGATGCCGGAGACCTGCGACTACCTAGTCAGTGGCGAATTGCGCACATGGCGCAAGAGGCGCATGCGCTGGACCGCAACGCGGTCGATTACGTCCTTGATGGCGATAGTGAGTTGCGCGAGGTGCAGCAGGAACTGGCACTGGCTGAGCAGCAAGTCGATGCGTTACATGTCGGTGAATTGCATGCCAAGCTGGCGGCTATTGATGGTTACAGTGCCGATGCCCGAGCTCGGCAGTTACTCCACGGATTAGGGTTCCATGAGTCGGAAATAGATCGCCCAGTCGCGGAGTTTTCCGGCGGATGGCGGATTCGTTTGAATCTGGCACAGGCGTTAATGAGTCGTTCTGACCTGCTGCTGTTGGACGAGCCGACCAACCACCTGGATCTCGATGCCACGCTGTGGCTTGAGCAGTGGCTTAAGACTCATGAGGGGACGTTAATCCTGATCTCCCACGACCGTGATTTTCTCGATCGGGTCGTCGGTCATATCGTTCATCTGGATCAGCAAAAGCTCACTCTATATAAGGGTAATTACTCCGCTTTTGAATTGCTGCGTGCGGAAAAACTATCGCATCAAAAAGCGGCATTCGAAAAGCAGCAGGTGCGTATTGGCGAGATTGAGAACTTCGTTCGCCGCTTCAAGGCTAAAGCCACCAAGGCCAAACAGGCGCAAAGCCGACTCAAAGAGTTGGAGCGGATGGAGCGCATAGCGCCAGCGCATGTCGACTCGCCATTCAGTTTCAGCTTTCAGTCTACCCGCAAGATGTCCAGTCCATTACTGGTGCTGGATAAGGCGAAACTGGGTTATCCCTCCAAACCGATTATCGATGAATGTACCCTGCATCTGTTGCCTGAAATGCGCATCGGTCTGCTCGGTGCGAACGGGGCAGGTAAGTCCACCCTGATTAAATCTTTGATGGCCGATATTGAGCTGCTGGGGGGTGAACGCCGTACCGGTGAAAACCTGCGGGTTGGCTATTTTGCCCAGCATCAACTCGAAGCACTTGATTTGGAGGCCTCGCCGTTGCTGCATTTGCAGCGTCAGGCACCGGAGGCCAGTGAACAGAGCGTACGTGATTACCTGGGCGGTTTTGGTTTCCGCGGTGATGATTGCCTGGATCCGGTTAAGCTGTTTTCCGGTGGCGAGAAAGCCCGGTTGGCGCTTGCGTTGATCGCGTGGCAAGAGCCGAACCTGCTGTTGATGGATGAGCCGACTAACCACCTTGATCTTGAGGTTCGGCATGCATTGACGATGGCGTTGCAGACATTTCCTGGGGCTTTGATTTTGGTCTCGCACGATCGTCATCTGCTGCGTAACTGTGTGGATGATTTTTTGTTGGTCAGCGATGGAAAAGTGACCCCCTTTGATGGCGATCTGAATGACTATGCGCGCTGGCTGACGGAATCTGCCGGTAATCGTATCGTGGATGACGAGCCGGTTAATACTGAGCCTGCCGGCGGGGAGTCATCCCAGGATCGCAAAGAGCGCAAGCGCCTAGAGGCTGCCAAGCGGCAACAGTTGGCACCGTTGCGTAAGCGGGTTGAAAAGCTAGAGCAGTTGCTAGAACGCCAGTCCGTCGAGCTGGAGCAGTTTAATGAGCAGTTGGCTGATGCCGCGATCTATGAAGAGCAGAATAAACTTCAGTTGAAGCAGCTACTGCAGAAGCAGGCTGCGCTACAGCAGCTCAGTGGCGATACCGAAGAGCAGTGGCTAGCTAGTGTCGAAGAGTTGGAGCTGCTAACGGGTGAGCTTAGCGAAGAGTAACGCCTGCGGTTCGGTAGGCGTTACTCTATCAGTGGACGGTCAGTATAGGTTCAGACTAGAAGGGTCGTTAGCTAACCTTAAGGAACTTGCCCATCTCTTCCAATTTGTCGGTCTTGGTATAGATCAGGTTAAAGGTGTTCTGAACCGTTTGTGGCTCTAGACCTAGCTGTTGATAGAGGGCCTGCGGGATGGTCCCGACCGGGCCGTCACCGATGCCATTAGCGCGCATCACGCGCAACGTCAGATCAATCAGATGAGCATAGTTCTGATGCTCTTGTTGATAGTCCAGCGTATTCTGATAGCGAATCCCTTTGCATACCTCCTCTGGCAGACTCCAAGTCTCTGACAGCCAGGAACCAATCTGCTCGCGGGTTACATTGAGAATCTGCTTCTCAATATGCTCGTGGTGCAGGTGTGGGTTGGCTTCGATATAGCGGGATACCAAAGAGAAATGCGGTGGAAACACATGGGCCAAGATCAGGTAACCAAAGTTATGCAGCAGGCCAGATAAATAGACTAAGCCGGGACGCGGGCGTTGCTCAGCAGGGATCTGCTTAGCCAGTTTTTCTGCCAGGGTGGCGCAGAATATCGCTTGCAGCCAATAGGGGGTGCTGCCTCGAGGGGTGTCTGATGGCAGTTTCAGTGAGCGCCCCATCGCAACCCCTAACGCTAGATTAACTACCAGATCGTAGCCCAGCACGCGAACAATGGCGTCGTGGATAGAATTAATACCACCCGGTGCCGCGTAGTAGGGCGATGCCGCCCAACTCATCACTTGTGCCGAGAGGCTGGGATCCATTTTGACGATAGGCACTAGATCATCGACCCCTGCGTTGGGGTTGGCGCGCAGTTCAATGATTTTCTGTGCGGTGGGCGGCAGTGTTGGCAGGCCCAGTGTGTCCTCCAGTCGCTGTTTGATCCTTAGGGTGGTGAATTTTTCTACCGATCTGGAGATGACGGTAACGTCAGTGCCGCTGATCTGCTTGGCATCAATAGCGTCTGTGGTAATACTGAGTTTGCAGAGCTGCAGTTTGTCTTTAAGCATAGTGGCGTTGAGTTTGAGAGTGCGACCACTATTGGTTTCCAGTACCTCAAATTCGCCTTCGAGTACGCAATCGGGGTCGGCGAGTATGGGAAGTGCTAACAGCTGTTCTAGCCCTTTGGCATGATTGAGTGCCGATTGATTGAAAAATGCACTGGCGTCGTGGGCAGACAGCGGCTGGAGTCGTCTTTGGGTGTGCTTCCAGACGCTGACGAGGTTAAGTAGTTCGTCATAGGGAAGGATCACCAGAGCACGTCCTTTATCGTCGCTGAGCATCACGATGCGAAGGCTTGGCTTGCTCATAGTAAATTCCCTATAGATTTATTCATGTTGGCTCCATCGTAGTTGCAGCCTAAATACCCCGTCAAGTGCTCCACCCTGTGTTGGCAACGAAAAGCCGATTAAGGCTTGCCATGACCCTGAATCTGGCCTGTAAGTGCTGGGTGGCTCGGGAATAATGCTTAATCGGTAACGAGGATGCCATCCATCTCTACCGTCGCACCCTTGGGTAACTGGGCAACACCGATAGCGGCTCGAGCAGGATAAGGCTGTCGAAAGTAACGAGCCATGATTTCGTTCACAGTAGCGAAGTGGCTCAGGTCCGTCAGGAAAATATTGAGTTTTACGATCTGTTGAAGCGAGCCGCCGGCGGCGGTGCAGACGGCACTGAGGTTTTCAAATACCTGCTCCACCTGCGCAGTGAAATCCCCCTCGACCAGTTCCATCGTTTGAGGTACCAGTGGGATTTGACCGGATAAGTAAACGGTACTGCCGACCTTGACCGCCTGTGAATAGGTGCCGATTGCTTGGGGTGCATCGTCGGATTGAATAATGGCTCTGTTGCTCATACAAACCTCGTTTGGTTGTTGTGCGGATGTGCAGCACGTCATTGACAGTGTTAGCTAAGACTTTGCCAGGTCGGTCGCATAGGCTTAATGGCGAATGATGCGGGTTACTGACTTTATACCGCGCAAGCGCTTGATAATCTGGGCCAGATGGAAACGATCACGCACCTGTAAGTCCAGATTAACCGTGCTGACGTGGGCTTCTTTTTCATCGATATCGATTCGTTGGATGTTACCACCCGCTTGCGATATTTTGGTGGCTAGGGTCGCAATAATGCCACGCTGGGCTGCCAGTTCTATCTTTAGTGCCACGTTAAAGTCATCGTTAACCAATTTATCCCAGTTCAGGTGGACACATTTTTTGGGATCGTCACGAAACTCTTGGATATTTCGGCAGTCATCACGATGGACGACGATGCCTCGTCCGGTACTGATATGCCCGAGAATGTGATCTCCGGGAATCGGATGACAACAGCGGGCATAGGAGAGTACAAGCCCCTCGTTGCCGCTGATGGATAAGGGATGGTCGCAACTGGCGCCGGGCATATCTTCCTGGTCAGCTGGTTGCAGTCGTTGCGCAACCAGATAGGCCATCCGATGTCCCAGGCCAATCTCCATTAACAGTTCGTCCAGGCTCCGTAAGTTAGATTCTTCCAAATACAAGTTAAGCTGTCGGGGTTTGATCTCCTCGATCGAGCTTCCCAGCCCTGCAAGAAATTGATTGAGCATTCTTCTGCCTAGGCTGAGTGATTCCTCTTCCTGCTTGTGTTTGAGAAAGTGGCGAATGTTGGAGCGCGCTTTCCCGGTCGTGACGAAGTTGAGCCATGCCATATTGGGTTGGGCGCTGGGGGTGGTAATGATCTCTACGGTTTGGCCGCTCTCAAGGGGGGTGCTGAGCGGTGCCAGACGGCGATTAATGCGGCAAGAGACGCAGCTGTTACCGACGTCGGTATGAACGGCGTAAGCAAAATCGATCGGGGTTGCGCCTTTGGGCAACTCGAAGATCCGTCCCTTGGGTGTGAAAATATAGACCTCGTCAGGAAAAAGATCGATCTTCACGCTTTCAATAAAATCGATAGAGCTGTCGGCTTTTTTCTGCATCTCCATCAGCCCTTGCACCCATTGGCGCGCACGGCTGTAACTGTTTTCTATCCGTCGGCTGCCCTCTTTG
>Ga0102814_10002086_pt1 | contig 13737 bp, 3 predicted proteins | sample ColrivemetaGS741_FD_79112 | JGI IMG/M metagenome (GOLD analysis project Ga0102814, IMG submission 79112) | Estuarine microbial communities from the Columbia River estuary - Flood tide ETM metaG S.741 | ecosystem: Environmental > Aquatic > Marine > Intertidal zone > Estuary | place: USA: Columbia... | reverse complement strand
TATTATTCGACATTCCGACATCTCCTCCGTAACGATAAGTATGAGATGCATTTAATTCACCAATTAATTCGCCGATAATAAAATTAACATCCCATCTGGTTGAAGCATGATTGATCAGATTACCATAATATTCCTTCATTTTGTTCCAATCAACTCCGTGCATATTTTTGTCATAGAAAAAATCCCGTTCCAAACGCCACACATCATTAAATATCTGTTTCCATTCTTCCTTTGGTGCGATGTAACTTGACATTTCATCCAAACGAAGAGGTTTTTCCATTTTTTGGTTTTCTGCACAATCAATCACTGCAAATTTGCCATGAGAAGAAACGAGGATTTTTTTTCTGTCAGCTGTCAATTCATATCCACTCACCTTATCCATGATCAACTTGGTTTTGGCTTCCTTGATGTCGAAATAATTTAGCCTGGAACCAGATTCTGGGTATTCCATGAAAATCAATTTACCTTCGACTGCAGCTAAATCCGAATAATTTCCTCCAGGAAGTGGTAGTAGTTCAATTTTGGATTCCAAATTTGAAAAGTCAATCGCTAATTCAGGTTTTTCATCTTTTTTGTCATTGGCAGTGCTGTCTGTCTTTTCTTCCTTAGTATCTATTACGATTGCTACTTCATCATTCTCGACGGGAAGAACGGAAGGCAGATCTTTTTGTAATGGAATTACAGCTAATTTGCCTGATTTTGAATAGATAAATGTATTTTCGAAATCGCTATATGCTGGTTGAAAATTCCGACTGGTTACGAAATATAAATAGGCACCATTTTGATCAAAGACAGGAGAATAGTCGCTATAATAAGAACTGGTAATGGGATGTGTCTTTTTGTCTTTTAAATCATAAATGAAGATGGATTGGTTACTGTTTTCTTCCCCTCGGCTATAACATAGATATTGACTATCCGGTGACCAACTCACCGAGAAATAATCGAGCGGGCCATGGAACATTCTTAATCCCTGATCAATTTTTGTCGTAGTTTTATCGTTAAAGTTAAACAACTGAATGGACATTGTTTGATCGATAAATGCAATGTTTTTATTATCCGGAGACCAGAAAATATTGTAACGATATCCCGAGGAATAATTCGTAAGTATTTGTTCTTTATTTGTTTTACCATCCATTATGTGTAATTGATATTCACCTGAAGCATCACTCCAGAATGCCAGCTTTTTACCATCCGGGGACCATGCGGGATATCTTTGTGCAGAGCCGGATGAGTTTGTCAGGTTTTTAACATACCCATTCTCAGCGGGAACGGAGAAAATATCCCCCCTTGCTTCCACTAAAACTCTTTTCCCGTCATGTGATACAGATGTCTTCTGCGTCAGGTTATTTACATTAACAAATTTTGGTTTGCTATCTATAAAGTCCATAATCACCTGAATTTTGATGATTTGGATTTTATGATCTTTTAAATTCATTAATTGTAATTTTCCATCTGCCTCAAACACGATGTCCTCCGGTCCGATGGAAGGAAAATGGATATCAAAATTCTTGAAATTTGTAAGCTGTTTTGTCGTTTCTTTTTTGAGGTCATATACCCAAATATTAAAACGTTTTTCCTTTCCTCTGTCCGATAAAAAATAAACTTTATCTCCATGCCACATTGGTATTTCATCATTGGCAATATGAGGACTAATTCTTTCATGAGAAAAATCCTTTAGGTTAAATCTCATCAGATCAGGAGCCATTCCGCCTTCATAACGTTTCCAGCTACGCCTGATCCTTGACTTGTCCGTATAAATGATTTCTGTGCCGCTTGAATTCATGGAAGCCATCTCGCCATACGGAACTGGTAGTTTTTCTGCCTGACCTCCTGAGCTTGATATAACAAAAAACTGTGAATATCTTTGGCGGCCACTTTCTCTCGAAGAAAGGAATAAAATATTTTTTCCGTCAGGGTGCCAGTCCAAAACCTGATCATAATATCCATGATAGGTTAATCTTGCCGGGATGCCTCCGGTTCCAGGAATAACATACACATCCGTATTCCCATCATAATTAGCACTGAACGCGATTGTTTTTCCATCTGGTGAAAATTTAGGCCATATTTCCTCACCGGCTGCGGAACTGATTTTCTGTGCCGTCCCGCCTGATTTGTTAACAATCCAGATATCACCTGCATAGGTGAATGTTATTTTATCCTTTGAGACATCTGGATATCTGAATAATCTGGCATTGACCTGGGTTGAAACTGAACTGTATGCAAAGAGAATAAGCAGAATGGATAATACAAGGAGGTGGGTAATTTTTTTCATATTTGAAAGGCTTTTCCTGAAATTTAAATAAACAATTAATTCTTAGTGGTTCAGGAGCTTAAAAAGCTCATACTGATAAAGATATGAATTATTTTTAAGAGATAGGCCTAAAAAAACAAACCCCAACGAAGTGTCGGGGTTTGTTGTAATCAATTATCACTAAATATGAATAAACTAAATAATATTTTTAACGATTTAATATCAAAATTTTGGATTTAAAATACTGTGTTTTTGATGAAACCGTTACGATATACACACCAGTCGGGAAGTTGGCTGGTAAATCCAGCTTGAAATTATTTTGCCCCTCCTGTGCTTCGATTTTCTTGATCATTTGAACTTTGCCGGTAGCAGGGTCCATCAATTCTAATTGTAACGGCTCTTCCTGCTCTGAAATGAAACTATAATTAAAATAAGTTGAAATTGGATTTGGGAAAATACTCAACTGATCTTCAGTTAAATTACTATTCCCGATCTTATTCGTAAACCTCATATTGTTCAATGAAGCAATTATTGCAGCGTTTGCCGTATTTGTTTCAAAAGTAAAGGAGATCAATACCAAATCATTTGGATTGATTGTTTCCTGATATGTCTTTGACCTGAAATCTGCAAGATCAATTGCATACTCTTTATTTTTTAATTCTGTCAAAGGCAAAACGATCTCATATTGATCTTCAAAATTGATTATTGATTTTTTGATCAGTCTGATTCTCACACGTTCTGTTCCGGAAGCTGCCAGACTGAAATATTGGTAATCTGAAAGGTTGAGTGGCAATCCACCACTTCTCAACATCTTGTAAACGGTGATATAGTCTGAACTGATTGCATCCAGTTCTATATTTCTGAATAATCTGTATTCTTCGCTGTCTGGTTGAATCTCATCATTTGAAATGATGAATTTATTAACCGTTGAACTTTCAGATGCGTAGATGTTCCAGATTCCATCGTTATTATAGATGTAATCTTCTCTTTTGTCATTTACAAATAAGCTAATTTCAGATTCTGCAATATCCTTTAATGGGACGATCACATTGGTATCAGCGTTCGGCTTAAGATTAATGTCAAAATTTTCAATAAAAGGAATTTCAGATTGTTCATTTGGTTTTCCTGAAATAATCAATGTACCTGTTTTAGCTGATGTATGATTTCTGATATTCAGCAAGAGGTTCAATTGATTTTCAGGATCTCTGTCCGCTTTTGTTACATAGACTGAAGGCATTTCTCTTGGGCCAATTTGTTTAATTGGAGCTATTGAAATTAATTTATCCATAACGTCAGCAATCATTTTATGCAATAAATTCCTGTCAGAACTCCAAAGTTGGAAGTTGTACATGGTTTCGTATGGCAAATATGAAAAAACAAGCCATTCAGACTGCAGTTCAATTACTGGATTGCCATTGTTTTTACCAACTGAGAAACTAACGGCATATTCCATTATGCCATTTGTTTGCTTTAGGTGATAAAGAAGAAAATCAAAATCACCATAATTTATTGAATCTACAGACAATAATTCAGCCCCTTTTAGTCTATCACATACAGGTTTTGTGTGCGTGTATACATCTCCAGATGTTTTTGTGCAAAATGCAACTGCACGATTTATTCCGTTTTGTAAGTAATCGACAGCTGCCACTTCCTGTGCGTTTGTAAACGTCAGGATATCCAATGGAGAGGAGACATATGCTTTAAATCCATTTCCGAGGATACCTTCACTTGGAAGCAATTCACTGATATTTTCAAAATCCAAAAAGGATCTGTTTAGATCTGTTGAAACAAATGGCTCACTGGACTTATAATTTATTTTATCGGTTTTTCCTTCTGTTTTTGATGCAAACAAACGTTCAGCAATAGCCGTTCCTAAACTTTCACTTTCTAAACCGCCATTCGATCCAGAACCAACACCCTCATCTGTTATTAAAACGTCATGGGTTTTTGTTGTTGTACCATAAGTATTCGTTACAGAATAACTAATAACCACTTCGCCATTACTAACACCTGTAACCTGACCGCTTGAGTTTACGGTGGCAATACTTGTATTGCTACTGCTCCAAACACCATCTGGAGTTTCATTGGTTAAGCTTGTACTTGCTCCAGGTGCAAGTTGTGAATCTCCTTCAATATCAGCCACGACAGGAATGCTGTTAATGGTCAATGTGTAGACTGCTGATGTATTAGGTGATATACCATTATTTCCAATAATAGTGATATTATGTGTTCCAGCGGCAGCTGTTTCGCTCCAGCTGATTATTCCAGTATTTGGGTCAATTGTTACGCCGGTAACTGGAGTACCTATGCTATAAGTAACATCTCCTCCTCCGTCAAAAATAGTAGGCTCTACTGAAGAGCCAGCAGATCCATAATTCTGTGTCGCGCTAGCAGTAGAATAGGAAAGGTTAGTAGGGGGTACAACGGCAAGACTCATTAAGTCACCGGTTGAGTTTGCTCCATTTGATAGCGGGTAAGAACAAATACAAAGTACTTCTCCATCAATCGGATCAATAAATTCAATCGAAATGACACCTGCATTTGGAAGGTTGTTGTTGTAAAATGTGTATTTAACCTCATCCAGAAGTGGAATCCCAGGAGGATTAAAAGGAGAACCAGTACTATTGTTGCCAAACGTCCAGTTTAAGGTTGTTTGATTAGATGTACTTGTTACCCAAGTTCTGTGAACTACAGGAGGATAAGTAATACCATCATACCATTCAAAAGTAAAATTGCCCTGATTACCGCTTGTTACACGATTCAGATAATATTCACTAGTTGGTAATATATTTACGGCAAACTCTGATACGAATTGACCATTCCCGTTGTTTCGTTTGTAATTGTCAGCACATTTTGTATTATCTACAGCTTGTGCAAACCCTCCAATACTGAAAGATAGAAAGATCAAAACAATGAAATTCTTCACAGTTATTAATTTTTTAGTTTTAGTTATTATTCTTGTGGACATTTTTGTAAAATTATATTTTAATGATGCCATTAATAATTCAATAATCAATCCTAGATTGTAATATGTTGAATATCAATGGATAAATAGTAAAATATTAAATTTATAATTCCATATAATGGAATGCAAATAAGTATTGTCCCATATTTTGGAAAATCTACCTATTGATTAATCATTCAGGAACTAAAAAAATGTAAAATTCAATAATTAGTTTTTTAATAAAAGAAGCATTTTAACTTCAATTTATTAAAGTATATTCAAGTTTTTAAAGGGAATTACTGTTAACCCCAAATTACTTAAATCAATTTTATAAAGATATGCAAACACATATTAAAATATTGCTTGCCTGTACCTTATTATTCGTACTTACGAAAACAATATTTAGTCAAAAAGAGTTCACGACTTATGATGAATTTCCTGGAATAATCAAGTCCTATAAACCTGCCTATTTGGAAGATTATCCGAATTGGGCCAAAATGCTTTATCAGGATTCAGTCAATTATTTTGAGATGCTTCATGAATATGAAAATTGTAATGTTAAAATGCTTCCAGAATTTTCTCCGATTCACAGATATTTCAAAATATGGAAGCGTCAAATTGCCCAATGGGTAAAAGAGGATGGCTCCATTCATTTAATGGACAAAAGTAATTATGACAGAAATTTGAATTCAACTCAATTGAATGCTTCCCGCTTGCTTAAAAGTGAAGACAGAACAATGGGTAAGTGGCGTTTTCTGGGGCCCAGGGAAACCTATTGGTTGAATGAAAATGGATCGGAAGAAATTCCTTCCGCTTGTCCATGGCAAGTCAATGTGTACTCTTTTGATGTGTCTGAATCAAATCCTGAAATTTTGTATTGTGGAACTGAAACCGGGTTTGTAAATAAAACCACCAATAAAGGTAAAAACTGGGAATTACTATCGCCTGAATATTATTTTGGTGGAGCAGTTACGGCTGTAATTGTTCATCCAAATAATCCAGAAATTGTTTATGTTGCCTCAGGTAATCAAGTTCATAAAACACAGGATGGTGGCATAACATGGTCGCCTTTGCTGGATTTGCAGCAATTATTTCATGCTGATCGATTGAAATTTGACCCTTCAGATCCTGAAAGGATTTATGCAGCAGCAGACAGTGGATTATATTATAGTAAGAATGGTGGTGTAAGTTGGGTAAAGGTTTGGGATCAAAGAGTTTACGATATTGAAATTAACCCTGCCAACCATAATAAAGTTTGGGCATTATCTTCAAATGGAGACAATTTTCAGCTTATTTATTCTGAGAATAGAGGATCAGGTTTTGCTGTTGATTCAACATTTCCAACCGGAATTTTTAATCAAAGTGGTGGTTTATTAGCCGTTTCACCTGCGGATACTTCTATGGTATTGGCGGTTATGCTCAGCAGTGATAACACCCCGGTTCTTTACAAATTTGATTCAATAGAAAATACCTGGACATTATTGGCTACAGGACAGTCAGATAATTTTCCAATGAATAATGGCCAGGGATATTTTGATCTTGTTCTTGAAATTTCACCAACAGATCCTGATATTATTTTTGCTGGTACAACATCCTTATTTAAATCAGAAAACGGCGGTGAAACATTTGTGATAATTGGTGGTTATGGTGGAGCATTTGCAATACATCCCGATATTCAGGATTTGAAATTGTTGGCAAACGGTGAAAGCTGGGTGTCAACCGATGGTGGTTTTACTTTTTCGACGGATGTTTTTACTAATACTGAGAATTATTTTGCAAGAAACAATGGATTGGTGGGGTCTGACATGTGGGGATTTGACCAGGGGTGGAATGAAGACCTATTGGTAGGTGGTCGATATCATAATGGCAATACTGCTGTTTCTGAATTGTATGGAGACAAAGCACTCAGGATGGGTGGTGCGGAGTCTCCGACTGGTTGGGTTTTACAGGGTAAAAGCAGACATGTGGCATTCAATGATCTTGGAAATGGCTGGATTTTACCCAAAAGTGCAGAAGGACAACCTTCCGGAAGATTCATTTTTAGTAAATACCCCAACATGGATGAATATGGGGGAAGAAGAGGGAATTTGGTATTTCATCCAAATTATTACGGGACCATTTATTTAGGGGAAGGAAATGGATTGTGGAAGAGTGAGGACCTTGGACTCAATTTTAATTTGATATTCGATTTTGGATCCAAAGTCAGATATTTACAAATAAGTTATTCAAACCCTGAAGTAATATATGCTGATATCATTGGAAAAGGATTGATGAGAAGTGATGATGGGGGTATAAACTGGGCATTAAAACCAAGTTTGACCAATGGTCAGAACGGAACGTCGTACTGGAACGGGAAACTATTTTTTGCTATTTCTCCTACGGATGAAAATAAAATTTATGCTTGTCTTCAAAATGGGACGTGGTCAGCCGATAAAGGGAAGGTATTCAGGTCTGAGAATGGCGGAGATTCATGGGAGGAGTGGACAGCTGGATTATCCGAATATACAAAATGTTTAGTCGTTCAGACAGATTCCCTCGGGAATGATTTGGTCTATTTGTTTTCAAATGCTAGAAACGGAGAACAGGCTTCTGTTTTTCAAAGGCACGCTGACGATAATGAATGGATGGAATATAATGCTGCCTATCCTGCTGGTATGAATGTGAATATGGCGCTGCCTTTCTTTCGGGATGGGAAATTACGGATAGGAGGGAATGCCGGGATTTGGGAAGTTGAATTACAGCAAAGCGAATTTCACCCGATCATTAATCCATGGATCGAAAAGCCTCATTACGATTGTTTGCTGGATACTCTGTTTTTTGATGATCATTCAATTCTAAATCATGAAAACGCTAGCTGGAATTGGTTAATAACACCCGAACCTGTATTCATCGATGATCCTAATATAAGAAACCCTAAAGTAGTACTGGGGAATGCAGGGAGTTACGATGTGACAATGACAATTACTAAAAATGGGATAAGCTATTTTAAGCAAATTAAAGATATGGTTTCTACTACCAGTTGCCCATCTATTGATGATTGTAATAATCCTGGAAAATTGCCTAAGGATCTTTGGAGCCTGATGTATGCAGATAGTGAAGAAGTAAATTATCCGGGTCTTGCCACCATGAGTTTTGACGATGATCCATCTACGATTTGGCATACCAGCTGGAGTACAGGATCAGATCCATACCCCCACGAAATTCAGATAGATTTGGGAGCCAACTACAATTTATTTGAATTTACCTTACTGAACAGGCAAAATGGTTCAAATGGAAGAATTAAGGAATATGAAATATATCTGAGTCGGGATACAGAAGAATGGGGAGAGCCGATAAAGAAAGGAGTTTGGGAAAATACAGGTTCACCTCAAACGATTATTTTTGACCAGGAAGTTCAAGGGCAGTATTTTAAATTGCTTGGGCTTTCTGAAGTAAATGGGAATGCATGGTCCTCTGTCGCTGAATTTGATTTTTTGGGATGTGAAACCAATAGTACCTGGAATTCTGACGATAAATACATAGATGAATTATATGCTTTTCCTGTTCCTACAAATGGTATTATTTCTATTCCTTTACCAGATTCAGGTGAATTTTTGTATTCGTGTATGTCCATAACTGGCAAGATCGTGACGGAAGCGGCTGTCAAAAGTGATTCTGGTTTATTTACCTTGGATTTAAGTGGTGAAATTTCTGGAGTTTATGTTGTAATATTAAGGAATAATTCTGGTAGGATTTTTCGGGTGAAAATAATTAAAAATTAGATTGAATATTTGATGAACTTGGACTTTATTTTAGCCTTATTTTAGCATTTTAAATGAATTGAAATAAGTATAATATATATTAAATTAGTATATATCAAGCTGTATATCAATGTGGTGTGATATTAGCAATTTTTCCTGAATTTCCATTAAAAAATCAACAATCTATTCAAAAAATTAAGTGTGGTTACGTGGGTTTTCCCGAATAGGGAGAAACTTTTAGCAAGTAGTAGATATTTGGGGTGGTTTTTTTTTGCTAATATTTGAATGTGCAAATATAATTTCTATATTTCCAACTGATTGTTTGAAAAGGATATAATGGGTTTCTGTTTTTGTTGTTACAGGATACATTATTTTGGAGCTCATAGGTTCCATTAGTTTTTGACTTCATAATCGCTTAAAAGGATTAGACAGAGAATGAGTTAGGTAGAAAAAATAATGAGATAGGCAAATTGTACTATACAGTTTGATATCTCTTTTTTCAAGAATAACTTATATGATTGATTTAGTAAAGAAAATCTTTATTTACTGTCTGTATATTTTTACCCTTTTTAACTCTGTTTTAAATGGGCCCCTTACTCATTTTGCCTATTTCTCCCTAAAAATTTCAAGATATGTTCATAAGGAATTTAAATCATATAAATTAAATGATACAATAGCATTTCTACCTGAGTCCGCTCGCTATATAATTTTCGGACCTACAGCTATTAATTTCTGCGAAATAGCTGAATTGAATTTTCATAATGCAAAACTAAAGCTGTCAATATGAAAAATCATTTAAAATGGATTGATAACTTCAGAAAAATGTTGTTATTCTGCATTCTGTTTCTTGCGGGAATTTTTAACAACAATACCATAGCCCAGACTTCTGAAACACTTTCTGCAGGTTCCTATATTATTGACATGGGTATTGAACCCCAAACTGTTCAAAATGCATTATTACCTTATGGTTTAGTTTTTGAATTAGTGAAACACCAGAATGTTCCTGTAAAATGGGTCATAAATGGTTCAAAAGCGCAATATGGTGTCGATTTTACTTATAATGGATATGCTTATAAAGGTGGGCCTTTCATAATACCAGCCGAATACATTACATCTTCAATTTCTTCAATCATAAGTGATTGGGAGGCTGATGGTGTTATCGGAACCACAACTACTTCAGCTATAACTGTACCCGTTTATTTGACTTTAAACGCAATGCCCTATTGGACACTTGATGCTCAGAATGGTAGTCTTGCAGAACAATATATATTAAGGGCAAATATACCAACAACTGCTTATGGGTGGGAAGAACCTTCTCAACTAAATTTTTGCAATGATATTTTTGTTATGCCTCATGCTGATCCGGAATGGCAAATCCATTCTAATTTGTATGATTGGAATTTGAATGAGGATGGAGCCATTTGGCTAGCTTGCCATGCAGGAAGTGCAACAGAACTAATGTTTGATACTAATAACCCAAGCATCCAGAGTAATTTTCTTTCACAAAAAACACAAACCGCCCAAGGAAATGGCCCCTATGCGGACCCATCAAATTCGTTGATAAACTGGAATGACCATAGTGATGGTACATTGCCTTATTCTTATCAATATCCGAATGATCCTATTATGCAATTCATGGGGAATGTTGATGGAGCAACAAAAAATGGATCTGAACAAATTTATATCCCGGTAGAAAATGGATCATGGAATCCGGGAGCCAAGGTTTATGTTTATGATCCTGATCACCCAAACGCTTTTGGAACCACGCTTGATAAAGTTGCAGCAGTAGTAGTGGGGGGAAGAGGATATGATAATCCTGAAAGAGGTAGGGTTATGCTGGAAGCAGGACACAGGCACGATAAGAGGGACGAACCAGAGTATATCGCTGCGCAACGGATATTTTTTAACTTTTCTTATTTGAATGGAAAAGAGGCAGCCATCATTCCTGAAATTGATTTTGACATTGATACCCTGTATTCCGGCGTTGCACAAAATTTAAGTTTCACTCTTCAACAAGGAGAAGATCCGAATGATTATACCATTACCTGGGCTTCATCATGCGGGGGTAGTTTCTCATCGACAAACACTCAAAATACAGTTTATACTCCGCCTTTAGTAGGGTCAGATATGCCTTGCTTCATTTCTGTAACTGTTGAAGATGTTTGTGGTCGTATATTTACGGATAATCGGGCAACAAATATTCTCTGTGCTGTGGTTTTTGATCCTGTTGTTACAGATGTAAGTTGTAATGCTTATACTGATGGGGAAATTGATTTAAATGTCATTTATGGTGTTTCACCAACTTCATATAATTGGTCAAGATTTCCAAATGGATCAGGAGGGGGAACTGGTTCATGGAGTAAAATCACCGGATTGGGGCAGGGTACATACAATATTACTATTACCGGTGCCAATGGTTGTGTTGGTAATGAACAAGTTTACATTTCTGAACCGGACATTTTAGCAGCCAATCTAATTATCAACAATGAGATAATTTGTAATGGAAATTTAAATGGCCAGATTACAGCTTCAGTTACAGGAGGTACTCAGCCTTATTCATATAGTTGGAGTAATGGACAAACGAATAGTACTGTAACAGGTTTAGCAGCTGGAACTCATTCTGTAACAATAACAGATGTTAACGCTTGCCAGCTTATTGACCAGGTAGAATTAATAGCGCCTTCAGCTTTAAACATCATAACAATAGATATGCAGGGCATTGATTGCTATGGTAGTTCAAGCGGAAGTATTACTACAATTGGGATAGGAGGAACAGTTCCTTATACTTATTTATGGAGTAATGGTCAAACTTCTTCATCAGCAGTCAATTTACAGGCAGGAACTTATACCCTGACATTGACCGATGGGAACGGATGTCAGATTTTTGAAGAATATATCTTAACGCAACCAGCATTATTATTAGCTGATATTTCAATTGGAAATCAGGTAGATTGTTTTGGGAATTCAAATGGACAGGCGATTGTTAATGTAACCGGAGGCACCCCCCCTTATAGTTATAATTGGAACAATGGACAATCCTCAGCAACTGCTTCAAATTTGTCTGCAGGCACGTACATAGTGACTGTCACTGATAATAATAACTGTACAACAACTGATCAAATAGTAATTACGGAACCGGCAGAATTGTCAGCTTTAATTAGCGCTGATGCAAATGTAGATTGTTTTGGAAATACAACAGGTCAGGCATCTGTTTCTGTTTCAGGAGGAGTAAGTCCTTATCAATACCTTTGGAATAATGGTCAAACAAATTCAACAGCAACAAATTTAACTGAAGGAACTTATCTTGTAATTATTACGGATGCAAACGCTTGTCAAGTCAGCGAACAGATAAGCATTACGCAACCAGCTTTATTGGTCGCCTCTATAGGAATTGAAAATCAAATTGATTGTTTTGGAAGTACAACCGGTCAGGCAACAGTTACATCTAATGGAGGAACCATCCCTTACAGCTATTTATGGAGTGACGGGCAAATAACTGCAACTGGAACTAATTTTTCAGCTGGAACATATGCAGTTACAGTTACAGATGCAAATGGATGTGAAGAAATTAGTTCAGTTATTTTTTTAGAACCTGAAGTACTAGCAGGTGCAATAATTAATGATTTGATTATTGATTGTTTTGGGGATAATTCAGGGCAGGCATCCATAAATTTAACAGGAGGAACACCTCCCTATCTTTATGATTGGAACAATGGGCAAACAGGGGCTACTGCCACTAATTTGATCGCAGGTTCATATACAGTGACAGTAACGGATAATAACAATTGCCAGTTAATTAAATCGATAACTATTGATCAGCCTGAAACACTATCAGTCTCAATCAATTTAATTCAATCAATCGAATGTTTTAGTAATGCTAATGGGGAAGCAATTGCAATCGTATCGGGAGGTGTTTCGCCTTATACTTATTTGTGGTCTGACGGGCAAAATTCACAGCTTGCGTCAAATTTAAACGCAACTACATATCAATTAACAGTAACGGATAGTAATGGATGCGCTGAAATTGCTGAAATAGTTTTAACTGAACCAAATGCCTTATCCATCTCAATTCAAGTTGATTCTCAGGTGGATTGTTATGGTGAATCTAATGGTCAGGCAAGTTTGACCGTTGCGGGAGGAACTAGTCCATATGAATATTTGTGGAGCAATGGAGAAACTCAATTTACCAATTCAAATTTAATTGCTGGAAATTATACTGTTACGGTTACTGACCAAAATAGCTGTACGGTCACTGGTAATATTCAAATTATTGAACCTTCCGAGGTTTTACTTGATATCACTAGTTCAAATGTAAGTTGTTTTGGCGTGGCAGATGGTACAATAACGGCCAGTGCTTCAGGCGATGCTTCTATCACAATAAATGGTGTTTCTTATAATCCAGCTGCAAATTATGGCCCTGGGAGTTATACAGTTGTGGCCTCCGCCAATAATGGAAACAGCAATGGTTTTTGTACAGATCAATTTGTTGTAATAATTACTGAACCAGCACAGCTCTCACTGACTGCAAATTATGATAATGTCAGTTGTTTTGGTTTATCAGATGGAACTATTACGGCCAGTGCAACAAGTGGAGCCGTTATTACAGTTGACGGAGTACTTTACGATCCGACAACTCAGTACGCACCTGGTACATATATAATTCTTGCAACTGCTGCTGATGGAAATAATAATGGTACTTGTACGGATCAAGTAACAGTTACTATTATAGAACCTGCGGAAGTAATACTTACAGTTGCTTATACTGAGGTTAGTTGTTATGGCTTAGCTGATGGAACGATTAC
>Ga0102814_10002084_pt1 | contig 13743 bp, 14 predicted proteins | sample ColrivemetaGS741_FD_79112 | JGI IMG/M metagenome (GOLD analysis project Ga0102814, IMG submission 79112) | Estuarine microbial communities from the Columbia River estuary - Flood tide ETM metaG S.741 | ecosystem: Environmental > Aquatic > Marine > Intertidal zone > Estuary | place: USA... | reverse complement strand
GCCTGCTTGCAGACCGGTGTCGCCTATATGGACACGGCGATCCATGAGGACCCAGAGAAGATCTGCGAGGCCCCGCCGTGGTATGGCAATTATGAGTGGAAACGCCGGGATCGCTGCGCGGCGGCTGGTGTGACGGCCATTCTGGGGGTCGGGTTTGATCCGGGCGTGGTGAATGCCTACGCGCGCCACGGGATTGACGCCTATGTGCCAGAGGTCTCGTCGATTGATATCGTGGACATTAATGCCGGCTCACATGGCCGCTGGTTCTCAACGAATTTCGACCCTGAGATCAATTTTCGGGAATTCACTGGCACGGTCTATTCGTGGCAAAACGGTGCGTGGCAGTCCAATACCATGTTCGAAGTTGGCCGCGAGTGGGACCTGCCCGTTGTCGGCACGCAAAAGGCCTATATGACCGGGCATGATGAGGTCCATTCCTTGGCCGCAAATTACCCGCAGGCCGATGTGCGGTTCTGGATGGGCTTTGGTGATCACTATATCAACGTCTTTACCGTGTTGAAAAACCTAGGCCTTTTGTCCGAACAGCCGGTGACAACGGCGGAAGGGCTCGAAGTGATTCCGCTGAAAGTGGTCAAGGCCGTGCTGCCGGACCCGTCCTCGCTGGCGCCCGATTATACCGGGAAAACCTGCATCGGGACGTTGGTGAAGGGCAAAAAGGACGGCAAGGATGCCGAGGTTTTTGTCTATAATATCGCGGACCACAAAGAGGCCTATGAAGAGGTCGGATCGCAGGGCATCTCTTACACCGCCGGGGTTCCGCCGGTGGCCGCGGCGATGCTGATCGCGGATGGCACATGGGACACCGGGACAATGGTGAATGTTGAGGAACTGGATCCAAAGCCATTCTTTGAAATCCTCGACCGAATCGGCCTGCCGACCCGTGTCAAAGACGCAGATGGCGACCGCGCGTGGAATGAGTGAGCAATCGGGGGGGGGCTTGCGTCCCCCCTCTTCGTGCCAAAGTTCACCTCGGCTGAGTTTCAGCCCTGCACGATATTATCCGGCACAAAGAAGTGACAATTTTAGTCAAATTGTTGGGGCCGCTCTTTGCTCATATTAATATCCCCGGGATGAGGCAGCAGGCCGAGGGGGCAGAGCCCCCTTGCTCCGTTACCCGTCGAGGGCCTTTTTCAACCGCGCAAAACTTTCCGCTGCTGTTTTCGCTCCTGAACCGCCAAGGAAGCTGTCGAGTTTCGGGAAAAGTTTGATCGCGCGGTCTGTCAGCGGATCTGAGCCTTGAGCATAAAGCCCTGCCTGAACCATCATTTCCGCCCGTTCCCACGCGCCAATCAAGCGCCGCGCTTCGGCGATTTGCGCGTTTTCAGAGGGGGTCGCGGCGGCGGGCAAGCTGCGCGAGACCGAGCGCATCAGGTCGATTGCGGGGAACCGCCCGCGCTCGGCAATGGCGCGGTCTAGAATGATGTGCCCGTCCAGCACGCCGCGCAGAATATCGGCAACGGGTTCATCCATATCAGACCCGGCGACCAGCACCGTAAACACTGCCGTTATATCGCCTTGGTCGTCTTCGCCCGGCCCGGCGCGCTCAGCGAGCGACATGATTTGATGCGCTGTTGAGGGGGGGAACCCGCGCAAGCTGGGTGCCTCGCCCGCGGCAAGCGCGATCTCTCGGTGTGCCTCGGCGAAACGGGTAACCGAATCGCACAGCAGCAGCACATGTTGGCCCAGATCGCGGAAATGCTCGGCGACGGCCATGGCTGTTTGCGCCGCCCGCCGCCGGGCCAAGGGCGATTGATCCGAGGTCGCGCTGATCACAACCGAGCGCGCCAGCCCTTCAGGCCCCAGAACCCCCTCGGTGAAATCGCGCAATTCCCGGCCGCGTTCGCCGACAAGCGCCAGCACCACAACATCGGCCTCAATCCCGCGCGCCAACTCGCCAAGAAGCATTGTTTTACCCACGCCAGAGCCTGCGAAAAGGCCCACGCGCTGGCCGCGAACCAGCGGCAACATAGTATTAAACGCGTCCAACCCAGTAGAGATGCGCCCGCCCAGACGTTTGCGTTTCGCGGGGGGCGGGGGCGGCGAGCGCAGCGCCCGTGCCTTTGGTCCGCGCGCGAGAGGGCGGCCATCCAGCGGCACGCCGTAAGGGTCGATCACCCGTCCGATCCATGAGGTATCCGGTGCAATTGTATTGCGCCCCAGATGCTCGACCGAATCACCGATCGCCATTCCCTCCATCTCGCCCTCGGGCAAAATTTCTGCGCCGTCCTGGTTCATGGCCAGGATTTCGCCGCCGATGCTCTCCCCGATCAAGACCCGGTCACCGAGCCGCGCACGCAACGATAACCCCTTAACCTTAACGGTTGCGGCCTGCATTTCCGTGACTCGCCCGAAATGGCGCACTGCGCGGACTTCGGCGAGGTCGGCCAAGAGGCTCTCAAACAGGGGCATGACGAATTCCTTTCAAATCGAACGGCGAACACACGCCTCGTTACTCTTTCTAAACGAATCACCGTTAATGCTTTGTGTAAGCCAGCCAAGGGAGAACCCTATGTTTGAAAGCCTGGACATTCTGCGCATGGCGCAGTCCTTCGCCGCGCATGCCGCAACTCGCCAACAGGCGATTGCGCAAAACGTGGCAAACGCCGACACGCCCGGGTATCGGTCGCGTGATGTCGTGGCGTTTACTGAATACTGGCGCGCAACCAATGCGCCCGGTGGAACGGAAACCTCGCAAACCCTGATCAGGGTCGAGGCTGATCCGGCTACCACCTCGCCAGACGGGAACACCGTTTCACTAGAGCATGAAATGATGCGCTCTGTGTCTGCAAGACAGCAGCACGAAATGGCGCTGGGCATCTATTCTATGGCGCGCGACGTGTTGCGTGCCACCATTGGTCGCTGAGGGGATGAACCATGAGCAATCTTGATCGCACTTTGGCACTCTCGGCGTCGGGCATGCAGGCCCAAGCCTCGCGGCTGCGCCATGTCTCTGAGAATATCGCCAATGCCGACACACCCGGCTACCGGCGCAAATCCGTGGCATTTGAAGCCACGGCATTGCCCGGCGACGGATTTTCGCAATCCAGCGGCGTGCAAACCGGGCGGGTCATGCTTGACCGCACCGAGCTGCCGCAAATTTACGACCCCGGCCATATCTTGGCCGACGAAACCGGCCATTACCTCGGATCGAATGTCGAGTTGATGGTCGAAATCGCAGACGCGCGCGAAGCGCAGCGTTCTTACGAGGCGAACCTCAAGATGTTCGATCAGGCCCGACAAATGTCGCAAAGCCTGATCGGGCTATTGCGTAGATAAGGAGAGACCAGAATGGACATGTCCGCAAGCCTAGCCGCCCGTTCCTACGGCGCGGCCCGACCCCTCACATCCCCCGATCCAGATGCCGCCGGTGGCCCGGCGACCAGCGCTGGCCGCTTTGCTGAGAATTTCGCGCAGGTCTTGGACCGTGCCGATACCACGGCACAGGCCGCGATGACCGGCGATGCCGATCCGCACGCACTGGTCTCGGCCTTGTCCGAGGCGCAGATGGCCGTCGAAACCGCCGTTGCCGTGCGCGACAAAGTGGTCGAAGCCTATCTTGAGATCCTCCGGATGCCGGTCTGAAGGAGGCAAAAATGGATGAGTCAGCCGTCTTTGACATTATGCGCCAAGGCCTTTGGGTCGCGGTTGCGATGTCGGCCCCGCTATTGGCTGTCGCCTTGGTTTCGGGCTTGGCCATCGGGCTGTTTCAGGCACTGACCTCGGTGCAGGAAATGACCCTGACCTTCGTGCCCAAAGTCTTGGCGATCTTGATCACGTTCTGGGTTTCCATGAGCGCCATGACGTCGCTCTTGGTCGATTTTTTCCGGGTGCAAGTCATCCCGGTTGTTGCCGGAGGTTAAGCATGGACAACGCAGGTTACACAACTCTGACGCGCCAGACCGGATTGTTGCGCGAAATTCAGGTCTTGGCCAACAATATCGCCAATATCTCGACCACCGGATTCCGCCGCGAGGGGTTGCTGTTTTCTGAGTATGTTCAGCAGCTTGACCGGCAAGAAGAGCCGCTGTCTATGGCTGCCGCCAACGCGCATCAGACCTATTTGAACCAGGGCACGATGGCGATGACCGGCGGGCAGCTTGACCTTGCCATTGAAGGCGACGGGTTCTTTCTGATCGAAACCCCGCAGGGCGAGCGTCTGACGCGCGCGGGCCATTTTGCCACCAACGCGGCGGGTGAAATGGTTACCCCAGACGGGCATCGTTTGCTCGATATTGGCGGCGCGCCGATGTTTGTCCCGGCTGAGGCCAGTAACGTCGCGATTGCGCGTGATGGCACGGTGTCGGCGGACGGGCAGCCTTTGGGGCAGATCGGGTTGGTTCAGCCCGAAGACCCTTCGCAAATCCGGCGCGCGACGGGCGTTTTGCATGAAGCCACCGGCCCCCTGGCCCCGGCCACCACCGCGACCCTGTTCCAAGGATTTCTTGAGGAATCGAACGTCAATCCGATTTCCGAGATGGCCCGCATGATCGAAGTGCAGCGGGCCTATGAAGCCGGACAAAAATTCCTCGACCGCGAAGACGAACGTATTCGTAACGTGGTCACCACCCTCAGCCGATAGGAGATTCTGATGCGAGCCTTACAAATCGCGGCCACCGGCATGAGCGCCCAACAAATGCGCGTTGATACTGTGGCGAACAACCTCGCGAACATGTCCACGACCGCCTACAACGCGCGGCGCGCCGAGTTCGCGGACCTGCATTATCAACAACATACGCGAGCGGGCACGATTTCCGCCGCCGATGGCACCGTGGTGCCGACGGGTGTGCAATTGGGTTTGGGTGCGCGACCGGCCTCGGTGTCGATGCAGGTCCAGCAGGGCGTGTTAACGATGACGGGCGGTGATCTCGATCTGGCGATTGAGGGGCGCGGTTGGTTTGAGACGACGCTGCCGGACGGGCGCGCGGCCTATACCCGCGATGGCGGTTTGAAACGTAATGGCGACGGGCTGATTGTCACCTCGGACGGCTACGAAGTCGCGCCGGGGATCACCATTCCCAACGACGCGCGGCAGATTTCGATCAACGCGCAGGGTGAGATTTGGGGCTATTTCGCTGACCGGGTCGCGCCGGAGCGTTTGGGGCAATTGTCTTTGGCCGGGTTCACCAATGAACGCGGGCTCGAGGCGCTGGGCTCGAACCTGTTTGTCGAAACCGAGGCTTCTGGTCCCGCCCTGCAATCGGTGCCGGGTGAGGATGGGTTGGGCACCGTGCGGCAAGGCTATCTTGAGGAAAGCTCGGTCGATCCGGTGCGTGAATTGACCGAGATGATCAAGGCGCAGCGCGGGTATGAGCTGAACGCCAAGGTGATTACGGCCGCCGACCAGATGCTCAGCGCCACGACGCAGGTGCGCTGATGGGCATTCCTTTGCGATACGGCGGAGCGCTGCTTGTTTTCGCAGCGATGGCCCCGACCGCGCAGGCCGATGTCTTGCTGGCCGCCCGCACGATGCGCGCTGGCACGGCGATTGGCCCTGCCGATGTTGTGCTGACAACGGATACCGCCCCGTTTGGCGCGGCCTCGATGATCGAAGAGGCGATTGGGCAAGAGGCCCGCGTGACGCTCTATGCCGGTCGGCCAATCCCGCTTGCCAGCCTTGGCCCGCCCGCGATGGTCGAGCGCAACCAATTGGTTACGCTGCTGTTTCAGCAAGGCGGGCTTAATATTCGCGCCGAAGGTCGCGCGCTGGCCCGAGGGGCCGAGGGTGACGAAGTTCGGATCATGAATCTTGGATCACGCAGCACGGTTTTCGGCGTTGTCGCCGGGCCGGGGCTGGTGGTTGTACCGTGAAAAGGGGCCGCTGATGCGCCTACCCAGTTTGATTGCTGCACTGACCGCTATTCTTTCGCTTTCGGCCTGTTCTGATCTGGCTAATGTGGGGCAAGCGCCAGAGTTCACGCCGTTGGTGCCCAACCTTGAGCATCACGCGCTCTATAACTTGCCGATCCCCGAGGTCACCGACCGTCGCCGCGCCACTGACACGGCCTCATTGTGGTCGTCGGGGCAGCGTTCGTTGCTGGGCGACCGGCGTGCCAACCGGCCGGGCGATATCTTGACCGTGGTTATCGAAATTGATGACCAGGCCGAGATCTCGAACTCTTCGGCGCGAGGGCGGTCTGGGTCGCAAAGCATGGGGGTTCCGCAATTGCTGGGCATCCCGCAGGTGATTGACAATTATTTGCCCGAGGGCGCCAGCATGGCCGACGCCGTGTCGATGGACAGCAGCAGCAGTTTTCAGGGCAGCGGAACCGTCAGCCGCAATGAGCGTCTCACTCTGCGCGTGGCGACCACGATTATCGAGCGTTTGCCGAACGGCGTTGTGCGCATTGAGGGCAGCCAAGAAGTGCGTGTGAACAACGAACTGCGCGAGTTGATCGTGACGGGCTATATCCGGCCCGAGGATATCTCGCGGCGTAATGAGATCGAATACGACCGGATCGCCGGCGCGCGGATCAGTTACGGCGGGCGCGGTCAGATCAGCCAGATGCAGCAGCCGCGATACGGGCAGCAAGTCGTTGACATCGTAATGCCGTTCTAAGGAGGAGCGATATGAAAAAGCTATTGCCCATTCTCTTGCTGATAATTGGCCTAGGCGCTGGGGGCGGGGTCGGTTGGTTCTTGCAGCCCCACGCCGAGGCCGCCGCGCCCGCTGCTGACGCTGCGGCAGGGTCGGGGAATGAGGATGACTCGCATGCAACGGAAACCGAGCACGGGGCCGCGGCAACGACGGGGCATTATGCGCCTCCGCCGACAGACACTGAAACGGTGCGGTTGCCCAACCAGTTTGTCGTGCCTCTGATTAGCGAAGGGCGCGTTCGGGCGTTGGTGGTGATCGGCTTGGCGCTGGAGTTCGAGCTGGGCCATACGTTCTCGATGCCAGATCATGAACCCAGATTGCGCGCCGTCTTTTTGCAGCTTCTGTTCGATCACGCCAATCTCGGAGGGTTCGACGGGGTGTTCACCTCTGGCGAGGCTTTGCTGGCGCTGCGACGCACCCTGCGGGAAGCGGCGCGAACTGAGCTGGGGCCGAAGCTTTACGATGTGCTCATTACTGCGCTGGTCCGGCAAGATAGCTGAGCGCATGACTGTCTTGGTCGCGCGTCGGGTTTGGTCTAGTCTTGGTGGCGCAAGCGATCAGAAACGGTGACGCGTCATGGCCAAGAGCGACAACAAAACCCACGTCACGGGGCAAGATGTTTCGGCGTTTCTTGAGGCCGTGGAAAAGCCCCAGCGCCGTGCGGATGCTTTGGCGCTGGATGTCGTGTTTCAACGGGTTACCGGGTTCGCGCCGAAGATGTGGGGGCCGTCGATTGTTGGCTATGGGCGCTATGACTATCGCTATGAAAGCGGGCGCGAGGGTCAGTCTCTCGCCACCGGGTTCAGCCCGCGCGCCGCACATCTGGTGATCTATATCATGCCCGGATATGGCGAATTTGGCCCGATCTTGGACCGGCTTGGGAAATACAAGAAAGGGAAATCTTGCTTGTATATCAACAAACTGGCCGACATTGACTTGACAGTACTTGAGGAATTGGTGCGGGCTGGCTTGGCGGATCTGAACCAGCATTGGCCTGTTAACGCGACATAAAAAAAGGCCCGCGCGGTTCCCCGGCGCGGGCCTTTTGTCTCTGTGTTTGGGTCAGCCTTGTAGCGTACGGACGCCATACCCTTCGCGACGGGCTTTCATCGCCGCAGTTGCGGCAATCGCGCCGGCTGCGGTGGTGAAATAGGGGATCTTATCCATCAGTGAGACGCGGCGAATATCCCGGCTGTCGGCCACGGCTTGCGCGCCTTGGGTGGTGTTGAACACCAGCGCGATGTCGCCGTTTTTCAACCGGTCCACGATGTTCGGGCGGCCCTCATAGACTTTGGACACCGGGGTCGAGGCGACGCCTTCATTCAGCAGCCAGCTTGCCGTGCCACCCGTTGCGACGACCTCAAATCCAAGGCCCATCAGGTCGCGGACGGCCCCGGCCAAGGCCTCGGTTTTGTCGTCGTCGCGCACCGAAACGAACACCCGGCCCTCTTCGGGCAGGTCGGTGCCCGCGCCCATTTGCGCTTTGAGGAAGGCCAGCGGGAACGAACGATCCCAGCCCATCACCTCACCCGTTGAGCGCATTTCCGGCCCCAACAGGGTGTCAACGCCGGGGAAACGCGCGAAGGGTAGCACGGCCTCTTTAACCGAGAACCACGGCGTGATCGGGTTGGCCAAGGTCAGTGGATCGGCCAGCGGCAGATCGGTGTCGGGGCCCACGCCCTCAGGGTAGGCGGCGCGCATCGGGAAGTTCGACAGCGGCTCACCGGCCATCAAGCGCGAGGCGATCGACGCAATCGCGCTGTCGGTCGCTTTGGCCACGAAGGGCACCGTGCGGCTGGCGCGCGGGTTGACTTCGAGCACGTAAATCTCGCCCGCTTTGATCGCGAATTGCACGTTCATCAAGCCCACGACACCCAAGGCGCGCGCCATCAGCACCGTTTGGCGCTTCAATTCTTCGACCGTGTCGGCGGTCAGCGCGTGTGGCGGCAGGCAGCACGCCGAGTCGCCCGAGTGCACGCCCGCTTCCTCAATATGCTCCATGATGCCTGCGACATGCACGGCTTCACCGTCGCACAGCGCATCGACATCCACCTCAATCGCGCCGGACAGATAGCTGTCCAGCAACACCGGATTTTTGCCCGAAACATCCACCGCCGTGGTGATATAGCGGCGCAACTGATCCATATCGCGCACGATTTCCATCGCGCGGCCACCCAGCACATAAGACGGGCGGATCACCAGCGGGAAGCCAACCCGCTCGGCGATCGCGACAGCCTGCGCGTCCGAGGTTGCGATCCCGTTAATCGGTTGCTTGAGCTTCAGATCGTTCAGCAATTTCTGGAACCGCTCGCGGTCTTCGGCCAGGTCAATCGCGTCGGGCGAGGTGCCGAGGATCGGGATCCCCTCCTCGAACAGCGCGTTCGCCAGCTTCAACGGGGTCTGCCCGCCGAATTGCACAATCACCCCATGCAGCGTGCCGTTCGACTGCTCAACGCGCAGGATTTCCAGCACGTGTTCCAGCGTCAGCGGCTCAAAGTACAGACGGTCCGAGGTGTCGTAATCCGTTGAAACTGTTTCAGGATTACAGTTGATCATGATCGTTTCATAGCCCACGTCGGTCAGCGCGTAGCAGGCGTGGCAGCAGCAGTAATCGAACTCGATCCCTTGGCCGATCCGGTTGGGGCCGCCACCCAGAATGACCACTTTTTTGCGGTCCGAGGGGCGTGCTTCGCATTCCACGTCGCCCATCGCTGGGGCCTCGTAGGTCGAATACATATAGGGCGTTTGCGCTTCGAACTCGGCGGCGCAGGTGTCGATGCGTTTGAACACAGCCGTGACGCCAGCGGTCTGCCGTGTGCGGCGAATTTTCGTTTCAGTCAGGCCGGTCAACATCGCCAGACGGGCATCGGTGAAGCCCATGATCTTCAGCGCGCGCAGACCCTCGGTATCGCTGGGCAGACCTGCCGCGCGAACGCGGTCCTCGGCCTCGACGATTTCGCGGATACGGGCCAAGAACCACGGATCAAACGCCGTCGCGCGGTTGATTTCGTCGTCGGTCAGCCCGTGCCGCATCGCCTGCGCGATGGTGCGCATCCGGTCGGGGGTTTGTTCGGTGATGGCCTTGATCACAGCGCTTTTTTCAGGCGCGCCGGGGATCGCGACCTCGTCGAAGCCGCTCAGGCCGGTCTCCATCGAGGCCAGCGCTTTTTGCAGCGACTCGTGGATCGTGCGACCAACCGCCATGACCTCACCGACCGACTTCATCGCGGTGGTCAGGTGTGGCTGCGAGCCGGGGAATTTCTCGAATGCGAAACGCGGGATCTTGGTGACCACATAGTCAATCGTCGGCTCAAAGCTGGCGGGCGTGACCTTGGTGATGTCGTTGTCCAGCTCATCCAGCGTATAGCCGACGGCCAGTTTCGCGGCGATCTTGGCAATCGGGAAGCCCGTCGCCTTAGAGGCCAGCGCCGACGAGCGCGACACACGCGGGTTCATCTCGATGACCACCATGCGGCCATCCGCCGGGTTCACCGCCCATTGCACATTCGAGCCGCCGGTTTCGACGCCGATTTCGCGCAGCACGGCAATCGAGGCCGAGCGCATCATCTGGTATTCTTTATCCGTCAGCGTCAAAGCCGGGGCCACGGTGATACTGTCGCCGGTGTGCACGCCCATCGGGTCGATGTTTTCAATCGCACAGACGATGATCGCATTATCCGCTTTGTCGCGGACGACCTCCATCTCGAATTCTTTCCAGCCCAGCAGGCTTTCGTCGATCAGCACCTGCGCCATCGGGCTGGCCTCGAGCCCTGAGCGCACGATCGCCGCGTAGTCATCGCGGTTATAGGCCACGCCGCCACCGGTGCCGCCCAATGTAAAGGCCGGGCGGATGATCGCGGGCAGGCCGACGTGCTCCAGATCGTCCAGCGCTTGCTGCACGCCTGCGTGAATATCGTATTTGCCGTTGGCTTTCTTCGGCGCGGCAACAATCGTCGCCTTTGGGTTTTCCAACCCGATCCGGTCCATCGCCTCACGGAACAGTTTGCGGTCCTCAGCCATCTCAATGGCCTCGCGGTTCGCGCCGATCAGTTGCACGCCGAATTTGTCCAGCACGCCCATATCGGCCAGCGCCAGCGCGGTGTTCAGGCCGGTCTGCCCGCCCATCGTCGGCAGCAGCGCGTCGGGCCGCTCGCGTTCGATGATCTTGGCGACAACTTCGGGGGTGATCGGCTCGATATAGGTGGCGTCGGCCAGTCCCGGATCGGTCATGATCGTCGCTGGGTTCGAGTTGACCAGAACGACGCGATACCCTTCTTCGCGCAGCGCCTTACACGCCTGCGCGCCCGAGTAGTCGAATTCACAAGCCTGACCGATGACAATTGGCCCCGCTCCGATGATCATGATCGACTTGATATCGGTTCTTTTTGGCATGTTCGGACCCCGTGCGTGCATGAGCGCACCGGCCCCAAAGGGCAGTGCGTAAATTGAGCCGGGTTATAGCCGCCTAAAGGGTCGGCGCAAGCCCAGAACCACCGTTTCGGGCGTCAGTTTGTTCCGTTTCCATGCGGCTGACGGCCTGCCTGCGAGGTGCGCGACACGATACGCCGCGCACTCAACAAAGGCGGTCGCCGCGTCCAAAGTCGGCATCGTCTGAGATGGCGCCACTGTCCACATCCGTAAAGCCGGTCCATACGCCGCCGGCGCCGCGCGGGCAGGAGCCCTTGTCAATCCATACGCCGTTGTCGATATCTCCAGCATGGGCCGGTGATGCCGCGACGCTGGCGGTGACCGCAGCCGCGCCGCCAATCGCCATCGTCTGAAAGAACTGACGCCGCGTTTTGGCCTGTGTTCGGCAAATATCGCAATCAGACAGCGTCTTCTTTGCAGGTTTCGGTGAATCGGTCATCTGGGCCTCTCTGGGAACAGAAAATCGAGCAAACCTTACCACGGTACCCCAGTTGCACCTATCAGTATCATCAGGGGGCCGCATGTCGCGTAAGTTTGCTTGGCGCTTGCCTGGTTTTTGATCCGCTTGCCGCCACGATTGTTTTGCGACCTTGGCAATCAGACCCGCCGTGGCCAAAGCAGCGCCGCCAAGACAGCCAGCCACGCGCCGCCCGCCAGCGCCGGGTAAAGGGCGTGAAACCCCGGTGCTCCGGCTAAGGCCAAATAGACGGGCATCGACGACAGGATCACGGTTGCGCCGCCGATCCAGATCGCCAAGCGGCGTGGGATCATCAGTGCCAGCCCCGGCAAGACCAACAGCGGCACCACATAATAATGCAGCCAGCCCAGCGGCCCCAGCAGCCAGATCACCAGCGACAGCCCCAACAGCGCGCCAAGAGGCCGCTGCGCCGGGGTCCACCGATGCGCCCGCCACAGCAAAAGCCCCGCCACGATCACAACAGCCGCGCGGCTGATCAAATTCAGCACCATAGGCGTGACGGCTGAGGCCGGTAACACCTCGGGCTGCAACAGGACTTGCCCCAGCACCGATTGCAGTGACAGGTTCAGCGCAATCATCAGCGTGTGCCCCGATACCGTCGCCACGCTGGTCAACATCGCCTCATGCGCGGGCCATCCGGCGATCACCACCGAGGCCAAACCCAACCCCGCCCCCGCCACGCCAAACGCCGCCACCGCGCGCCCGCTGCGGGTCATCAGCGCGGCAAGGATGAACAATGCCGGGCTCAGTTTGATCGCCGCCGCCACAGCGATCAGCGCGCCAAACGCCACGGGCCGCCCGGCTGCCAACCGTTCAAACGCCAACAGGATCACGAACCCCATCAGGATCGAGGGTTGATTGTGCATCACCGCCAAATAGGCCGGGGCCGACAGCGACAAAACCGCGACGCCCCACAGCGCCCAGAGCGTCCAACTCAGGCCCTTGGGTTTCGCCAGCCGCCCGGCCAAAACCACCGACCCCGCCAGCAGTGGCACCTGCACCAGCAACGCGCCATTCATCAGGGCTTGGATCGACCAGAGTTTCGTCAACGGCGCGACCAAAACGGCCCAGATCGGCGGATAGAGATAGGGATAGGTCTGCGCGCCTGCCACGCCCATCAGGGCCATCGCCTCGGACCACTCCGGCGCGGCCCCGCCAAAGAACCCCGGCGGCATGGCATAGATCACCTCGGCCTGCCCGTGTTCCCAAAGCCACCCCGCGATCAGCAGCGCTGACAGGTCCGGCGCCCAAACATCCCAGCGCAGCCACACGACCACAGCGGCCCACAGGCACAGGATCACCGCCGCGCGCCCGTGATCCAGCGTAAGGTGCCGCCTTGCCGTCATCCTCTGACCGTCGCTTTCGTTTTAACCCATCCACAAGGCCCCCATACGTGCCGCAGACCAAGCGGTAAACGCAAGAGGCTACCCGTGGCGACCGCCCGCGCAATTCGCCGACAGTGTTGGAGGGCTGGGCAATGACGGCAGAGCGGACGAAGCGGGAATTCGATGCGGCCAAACCAATGGCCACTTTCGCGCTCCCCTTGGATGGTGCTGTGACTACGAATCGCTGAGCCGTTGTTCCTCAATTCTCGCTTGCCAGGTCTCGATTAAAAACAAGGCCATTGACCCGGCCAAGTTGACCGTTAAAGCGGCGTGACGAGGCTTGAATGCAACTCGCGAGCGCCCCCCAGCATGGGCATCGCCACCTTTATTGCGCAGCGAACCAATACTCTGAACGACACTCTGACAGTTTCCCAAAATCGTTTTGAAGACTTCTTCCTGATGCTGCGACGGTGCGAGCTTCAAAACCGTTGCAGCCTCTGCGTACAGTTTCGGCATATTCCATTTTCTGTCCCACTCTCCGCCGTTGTCTTCAATGATGTGTTTGCAGACTTCCTCTAGAAGTGTGCTTGCCGCGGTCACGGCACCGTCCGGATCGGTTGTTCGCCTGCCCAGTGCCTTCGCCCAGAACGCTTGAACCGCGGGCGCATCATAAGCGTCAAGACCATCAGTAATTGTGGTGTCAGCTGCACCTCCTCCTGATTCTAGAAAGGTCAGTAATGGAGCGAAAGTCTCGCTTACGTGGCCTCGTCGTAACGCCCAGGAACCGTCGCCACTAGCCACGCCTGATAGTGCAGCCCGCACCGAATCGGCATCGTTTGAAAAACGAACGAAATCCGGAAGAAGCCGTTTGCTTGCTGGGTCGCCCATAAGCTTTT
>Ga0102814_10002082_pt1 | contig 13748 bp, 8 predicted proteins | sample ColrivemetaGS741_FD_79112 | JGI IMG/M metagenome (GOLD analysis project Ga0102814, IMG submission 79112) | Estuarine microbial communities from the Columbia River estuary - Flood tide ETM metaG S.741 | ecosystem: Environmental > Aquatic > Marine > Intertidal zone > Estuary | place: USA: Columbia... | reverse complement strand
CATACTCGCCCACGAACGGCCTAACGTCTCCAATCACTGCGTTTGATGCAGTTATATTAGATGATCCATCGGCGTTGTATAACGCGTCCTTATCAGCTAAGGCCTGCAATATTTTATCTTCACAACCTATTATAATGTCAGTATCTCTTGCGTGTAATAGATTAAGCGGTCCGTATATCGGAGATATATCTTTAGTTATAGTTTCGGCTATTAAGAATTGGTTTAAATTATTAACACCAGAACTTGAATTAAGTATTCCGCTCCATATTATACCATTTGTTTTATGTTCTTCTGCATAAGGCTCATCTAAGACAGTAGAAACTTTAGGTCCTTTATCTATAGTTACACTATTAAAGTCATCTCTAATCCTATTAGATTCGACACCGTTGCCAAAAGCGAAACAGTTAAAGTAATCTAATGTTTTAATATCATTATATTCAGATATAGGATAAGCATCACTAGCTTCATGGTACAAGTCTAAATCTATACTTTCTGCCGGTTCTGTTTCAAATATAGCTGGATTGTTCGATGTAAAAGCTTTCGTGTCTTGTAAACCAACTATTTCTACGGTAACAGCTACTCCTGTAACAAAAGGAGATACTGATGCTGTTAATAATTTATCGAATTGTGTCCAATATCTAGTATACGAAACGTCTTTGTAATTTACTCTTTGAGACCTTGTGTATTTTATAGTATATACCGTAGAATGATTAGAGAATCTTATCCTAGTTCCTACTGTGTTTATAGCTGCTATTAAGTCATTATCTAAAGGATTTCTGTGTCTTTTCTCAAAAACAATATCATAAGGCCTATCATTAACATCATCATTTGCCCATGACGGGTTTTCAGCTATATTTAAACCACCAGCAGTATTAGCTACTGTATATCCTGCTCTTGGGTATTTACCTCCCGCGTGTATCTTGAAATTAACATCACCACTTATGTACCCACCGTTTGATCCTGTTCCGTAATAACAGTTTGCTGCATTTAACGTAATGAAATCAGTAGATGATGAGAATACATTGTTCAGTACAGCGTTAGAAGCTAACTTAATGAAAAATCTACCTGTAAATTGTTCTTGATTAGCTAATGGTTGTTGAGCACTAACAGATAATTTTACTTGACCGTTATTTAAAGGAGAAGCTTGATCTCCTGGCGTTGTATACATAAAGTTAACATCTTCGCCGAACGGTTCTGTTACATATACTTTAGTGTGAACATTAGACGTTCCTCCGAGCCCGGTAAAAGCTGTAGTATCACTACTATGAAGAACACTTGCTATTTTGTAATATTTAGAATAAGAAGAATCACCTTCAGAGAATCTAATAAACGCCCCTGTTACTAATTCATCTCTTAATATAGATGTTGTGCCTTTGCTTGCTGAATCTGTATCACTAGCTATTAAAAACACTTTTGAATCTGGTATAGGAGTAGACCCTGCGTTTTTAGTCAATTGAGCATTCCCGTCACCGAAATTAGTATCAAACCATATTTGAGATTCTATTACTACTTCTTTAACTTCAGCTATTTCAACAGGAGCCTCGTCTTGTATATCTATTATTTTGAATTTATTATCTGCATCTTGAACAGGGACATTTTGATCGTGAACTTTCTTAGCTATTAAATAACTATCAACAGTCACTTTATTTCTTTCTGATGAAGGAAATGATATCCATGTAGCTAACTTATCTTCGCTTTGATATAGTCTATCAGCTGCTAAATTATAGTATTCATTAGATGTGTCCTTTATGAAGTATTTAAAATGAGTAGCCCAGTTTGGCGGATTACCTTCTAATTGGAATTGTAATCTGTTCGATGTTGAAGCGTCTTCTAGGTTTGTTTTAACAACACCTGATTTATCTGAAAAGATAGGTGTTTCTCTACCCATATCATCTTTAAATAAAACGCCTGCTTGATATGTTCTTAATGATTTTATAGATTGCTCAGGTTCCGTTATTACTGCTAACCCGGTAGATGTAACTGATGCTGTAGAGAATTTTAATTCAGTATCTACATCATAGTTCTTTTTATAATTACCTAAAACAAATCTATTTGCAACCACTTCTAAAGCTTTTGCTGAATTAGGAACGTTGTCCCATGGTCTTAGTAATTGTGTTGAGCTTACTAATTTATATATTAATTCGTTTGTAACTTCATATTCTGTTGCTGCAGCTTCTATAGTGTCCACTACATATACAGCTGGTGAATTTGATTGCTTAAATAGAATATCTATTTCTTCAACATCTGGAGGGGCAGTACCGAATGATCCAAGTATTACTTTTCTAACACGGTTTGTCATACCTGTATTATATCCCTTTTGAGAATTGTACAAGTATTCGCCTGCTAAGAATGCTACCTGTGTAAACGGAGCAAATGAGGAATATTGGTTATTTTTATATTTCCATCTATAACTAAACCTAGGAAATATTAACTCGAATAAAGGCTTGCCTTCTATTAAGTTGACTTCCCATGTAACCGGATTATCCTCCACTTGAAGAGAGGAACTTATTATAGTCCCTGATATTAATGATCCACCTGTTAATGAAGATGTACATATAACATTTATTTCATGAAGAGACAAGAGATCGTCTACCGATGGAGCTGGGGTAGTTAGTTTTATTTTATCTCCTTTAACAAATGCAGATCCTCCTGGTATAGAGAATAATACAGCTTGCCCTGGGTCACCTGGTGTTGACAGAGATCCGTCATTTAAAGAAGCTATTGTAAAATTGTTTAGTGTTGTAGTATTAACCACGCCATCTCTAAGAGATTCTTGCATAGTCATTGTCGGAGCGCTAAGAGGAGATAGTTTTATTAGAGTAACATCAGATTTTACAAAATCTCTGCCCTCGTATACTGTATGAGTAACGAAATCAGTAGACCCTGATCTGAAGTCTGCAATAACTATAGCTATAGGTTCAACACCATCTTGAACCCATCCTAACGTTCCTTCTAAAAATGATATCCCGGTTATTCTTTTACCTGCTGTGAAGTTAAGTATACTCTTGGTAGTATCTACTAATATAGGCGATACAACTTTAGTATCATCATTATATTCAACAATAAAATCTCCTGAGCTAGAAGCAACAAGAGAGTATATCGTATTCGTAGGTGAGTGTTTATATATGCCGACAGTTTCAGCAGTTGAATAGTCATAACCAAAAGGAAACGTAACGCCGCTACCCTCGCTCCAGTAAGTGGATTCTCCTGTGTTAGCGTTGTATGTTTTAACGCTCTGCAGTGTATTGCTTTTTTTATTTCTAGCAACACCAGAGTCAGAGCCTTCAGAACTTATAATTTCTACATTTACAGCATCTCTAAATTCGCCGCTTTTTACAAAACGTTCATCAGAATCCTTGTCTACTTTGGCTCCAACGAATAGTCTTTTCAATTCAGCCATAGTTTAGTGTTTTATTTGTTTCGATTTGCCTTTTAATGCTTGAGCCATCTCTTGTGATTTGAAGTTGCTTAATCTTATTTTAGCTACTCTCTTAGCAGCGACAAAACTTTTCTTGTATCTTCTCACTAGGTATTCTTGAGCATTCATTGTTACTGATAATATTGCATATAAGATATACTTATACATAGCGTCTTCAGCAAACTTATGTACAACCATTTCGCTATCTGTAGCCATACCATCGGATATATACTTTAAATGAACTATAGATCCATTTAATCCTCCGCTAAAATGTATCAAACCTGTTTTATCGTCTATATAATAGGTTCCATTAGCATTCGCTTCTGATGGGTCTAATCCAAATCTTTCACCTCGTAAGCCTTTAGCAATAGCGTCAACATCATCTAGCTCTGTTCCTTTTTCGACAGATGCATCTGCTGTGTTAGCTTTGAAACGTGTCCAAGATACTGATTCGTTAGCTTCTATTATATTACCATCAACATCGTAAGTGTATTCAAAACTACTGTCCTGAACTATAGAAGATGGATTACTTGTCATTCTCTGAGGTGTTAATATTCTTTCTAGTCCAGATTGGTCAACCCAGCTGATAGACACGTAATTTACATAGTCTATAGGTAATCTAGCCGTTAATGTAGGAGAGATTTCTATCTCTTGACCTTTAAACGACTTAAACACATCGTAAGAGAATTCCTGGATAGCTCTTTTAGCGTGCATTTGTATTTCTGTTCTGTTAGACTTAGGAATTACTTTACCTTCACCTGTAAACATAATGAGAAAGTTATTTATAATATCATCAATAGATACATACTGGTATCCTCCAACATTATTTCCTTCGTAGTATGACTGATCTGTTTCGTTTATAAATCCCATCTAATTATTGTTTCTCTTGTTGATTTTCCATTCCGTCTTCTTGAGCAGCTGTTTGATAGACTGATAAGTCTTTAACTTCAAGCCCTGCTAATGCTAATATCTTTAATGTAACATCTGTTTCTTCACTTGGATCTAATTCAAAGTTTACTGATGTCGATGCGTTATATGATTCCACACCTAATATATCTGTATATCCCCATACAACATTTGCAGGTGTTTTTACATATTGCATAGTTATAGGGTCTGCACTTGGCGCGATGTCTGTAAATTGATTAGTTCCTAGAACTTTAACTCCGTTTATGTCTTTAACGTATATTGGTCTTGCATCAGAAGGCTTGCCTATAGGAGACCTTTCAATGTGACCATACTTTTTTTTGGTAACTGGAGTACATTCTATATTCCCATATAATAAAATACCTAATCGATAACAATCGGCAGGTAGCTTAAAGTAATTTGCTGAATATGTAGGTGATGAGTCTTCAGTTTCAAATAAACTGATTTTTTGTTCTATTATACTTATAACATCCGCGTATTCTGAAGAGTTACCTGGTATGCGTAAGTATTGTGCTAGATCGTAGAAGTATTGTTCGAATATGTCTAGTTGCACATGGTTGGCATATAAGTTGAACTTCTGTGGTGATAAAAAGCCTCTTTGCTCTTTATTTAATATTGCCTGTACTCTTTGGTACACTGGATCAACGTTTATTGCCATAGTTTTTTATTTGTAATACTATGACGATAGCCTGCTATTATTATATATAACAGGCTAATGTCATAATTGTTATTATCCTAATCTTTTTTCGATGCTTTGAAATATTTCTATTCCATCATCCGTTTTAAAGAATGCAGCTAAAGCTGAGTAAGGATTTTCATCAAAAGGTACAGTCATAACTTTTCGTCCTGTGGACTTCCATATAAATGTTCTCTGATCTTCTGCTAATTTAAGTATCCCTGCTTCAACAGCTTTTATTCCTATATTTCTAACTTCGATGTTTTCATCATTAGCTAATTCTAAGAATAGCGCAGGATTGTTTTTTGCAAACATGCGTAAATCTCTTTTAAGTTCCTTAGAACTCATCTTAGCTACGGCATTTCCTAGTTCAACCCTCATAATAGCTTCAGCTAAATCAATATCCATATTAGCTGCTGCATTTTGTGCATCTAATTCTAGATCCATAATATCGATATCATCGATAGCCTCTTTGTTAGTGTCTACTTCTTTATATATTTTATCCTTTAAAGGGTGATACAACGAAAGTAACTTTTGTAAAGCTACCTTGTTTGCTGGAACAAATAATGATCCATTCCTTATAAGAATATGCGCAAGAGTAACATGTCCTTCTTGTTCATCAACAAATACTGACTTTTGATTAGTAGCATATCTTAATTCACGTTCATACCCTTTTTCATTATCCATCCATAATAGATTTCTTTTAGCGGTATGTCTTGATGGAATAGTTACTAGAATAGGTGTTTTACGTGTTACTAATACATAAGTTCTATCTCTAATTTCCCATTCATCTTTAATAGGAGCAGTTTTTACTGGTACAGGGATTTGTCCTTCGTATCCAATTGTAACTGGTTCTTTTGCTTCAATCGCTTCTTGAGCGTTGTTGGCTGGTTTAGCTTTAGCTTTAGGTGCAGCTGCCTTCTTTCTTGGTGTTGACATAATATAATTTTATAAAATAATTGGTATTAAAAATGATACGTTGAGGGCCATATAGACCCTCGTTGTATCATATATGATTCATTAACTACTAGCTTGTAGCTTTGAATTGGATGAAGTTATTAGCGCCTTGTACGCAAATACATCTCTCAGATAACATCTGAACGTTCATCTCATCGATATCACTAGTAGCAGCTCCCACTGATCCAGTAATCCAAGATTTCATTCTTCTGTTGTCAGCCTCAGAAGCTCTATAACGAACGTGACAGAAAGGACGAGAAATATTCTTCCCTAAGTTCTGATCGTATACAGTTGAAACACCAGCAGGAACTAATACCCCTTGTAAATCACCTGTTAAACCTCTTGTAGCAGCATCGTTAAGATACTTCCAATCAGTTTTGTAGAAATCGTAAGATCCTCTACGGAAACCGCTAAAGCCTAAGTTCAATGCAATCTCTTCTTTGTTCTCGAATACACCGTAAGATGTACCTCCAGTACCGTAAGAATTTGCACGAGCAAGCATGTTGTCGATATCTAAAGATGTTCCTCTATCTAAGAATAACATATTCTCTTCGATAGCACCTTGCTTATCTAACTCACCTAATACTAAATCAAACTCAGCTAAACCAGTTAAACCAGTTGCGTTGTTGAAATCTTGATCATTAAAGATAAGACCTCTGTTCTCAATAGCAGAAAGTAAACCTTCAGTACCACGAACTGTGAATGTATCACCTGTTTGAGGATCTGCTGCAGAAGTGATAGAGTATCCAACCTTTTCAGATTCAATCATCATCATTTCCATGTAATCGTCGAAACGTAATCTTGTTTCATGCTCTGATTTTAAATACCATAAGTATCCACCAGCTCCATTCTCAGTAGTAACTTCAACCCATCCGATCTGAGCAGTGTCAGAACCGTTGATAGAATAAAGATCCTTGATGATCACAGGAGCATTAGAGAACTTTTGGAATCCAGCATCTAAAGAACCTCTTTGTCCAGAAGTACCTTTACCGTGTTCAGAACCGTAAACAAATACAGTTAAGTTAGGATTAGCAGTATCAACAAAAGTTGCTGGCCATGTAGCTGCATCGTAAGGATACGCTTCAACAGTGTCAGTTGTGATCGATTTAACGAAAGCACGTACACTAACAGCGCCAAAAGATACTAATATATTCTGGTTCACTTTAATAGCGTGACCAGTGATTGTAATCGTGTTATCTGTATTATCGTTATTAGTTGCTATAACGGCATCGTTATATGCAATATGTAAACGACCTTGCTCAGACCATACAACTTCGTCAGAAGCCATAGGGATTTCAGCAGATACTAGACGTAGGAAAGATCCGATTGATCTATTTCCGTAACGCTCTACTTCTTTCTCATACACTTCTGGTAAGAATTGTTTAGTGAAGTTAAAGTCGTTTGATCCAATTGCCAAGTAGTTACCGTCAAATAACGTTTTAGTAGGCGATGGAGTTAAAGATGCAGGGAATGCCCCGCTTGTGTTAAAACTCATAATGTTCTATTTTGGCTGTAATTAATTTTACCGCCGTTTAATTCTCAATTTTCCCGGAGCTGTGTTGTCACTGTCTACTACTCTCGCTGAAAAGCCTTTCGCGTTTGGAACATTTTTATCATGGGTACCTCGAGGATCCATATTAATGTTCTTTGCGTTTTTTGCCGATGCTTTAACTTGGTCAGCTTTACCTTGTTGATAAAAGTGATTTGCTATTGCATCAGGATTCATTGCAGTAAACAGAGCTTTGTGGTAGCCTTCAGCGTCAGATAGAGTATTGTCATCGCCCAAGTACTTCTTGGCAAAATTGTTAATATCCGACTGAGCTTCCTTGACCGCAGCTGCGTCCTTTACATTATATCTATATTTCTTTTCGCCTACTTTAAATTCAAAACCTTTGAACTCTTCGCCGAAAACCATATTAGACTTCTGTGTAAAGATTTCGCTTCTTCTAGCTACTGTCTTAGTCTTCTCCTTGTTTTCTTCTGTATATCTACCAAAAAAATCGACAGCCTTCTTTTGCTCAGGAGTTAACTTAGAGCCAGCTTTGATTTCATCGTAGTATTTGTCTTTGAGACCTTGTAAGTGTTTTTTAGCTTTACTTAAATCTCTCTTTCTTGTAATTCCTTTTTTCTTAATTTCCCTCTCGTCATCAAGATCTTCATCTGAATTATACAAGTCTTCCATTAAAAAATTAATTTCATCAGCATCTAATGACGGTTCTAATGCTTGATGGTATTCTCTTAACAGATCTGTTTCACTTAATGAATCTACATCAGTATTAAGTTTAACATAATCGTTAATATCTCCACCTGTGTCATTCATAAACTCAATGAGCTTCTGAACATTTTCAGGTAATGTTGGCCCATCATCTACAGGGCTCTCACTATCGTTAATCTGGTGATGAGGCAAATCCTCGTCATCGGATTCGTCTTCATCTTCATCTGTAATTTCGACTAATGCACTGTCGTGATCCTCACTTAAGGAGCTATCGTCACCGTCTGGTGCTAACTCTTCTGGATCTGCGTCAGGTTCTTCTGTAGTAATAACGTCTTGAGTCTCTTCTGTTATTTCTTCCGCTGGCGTGTCAGCAGGCGGTTTCGAAAGATCTACCTTGTGGGTAGTGTTTTCGGCTGCGTCATCTTTAGCTTTAGCTAAATCTTGCAGATTTACTTTTACGACATTATCGTCGTTTTGATTGTTTTCCATGATATGATATTATATAATTATACACTTAATATATTACCTGGGTTCGAAAGAACCTAAGTCTATTCCTTTGTTAATTGAGTCGTTTCCTTTTGATTCAAAGCCACTTGCATTTAATTTCTCTTTGTGCATTTGTCTCTTATTACCTTCTTTCATGCCTTCTCTTTGATCTTTTCTATTTTCAGAGAATTCATCTTTAGCAGTAGGTTGAGATTTAGCAGCTTCTAATTGAACAGCTAAGTCAAATTCAAATTGCATTAATTCTTTCTTTTTCTCAACTTCTCTATCTAAAGATCCTTTAGCTAAATTATCATTGAATGCAGCCAAGTCTTTTTGCCCATTTGTTAGTTGTTGCGCTTTCTGAATCTCCATTTGAGCAGCCGCTTGTTGTGTTTGTATATTAGCTTCTGCTTGTGCTTGCATATTTTGTTGAGCCGCTTCTGCTTCTCTTTCTGCTTTCTTACGTTTAGAAAGTTTCAATAGTTGGTTAGCTAATTTACTATTTTGAACTTCTCTAATATCGATAGCATCGTCAAGATCAATCATTTGATTGCCTAAAGCTATTTGGATATTGTTCTCTAGAACTTGTCTCTCTTCTTCATCAGGCATTAATTCTATTGTAATACCAAAATCTCTTAAATGAAGATCTTTTAGTTCCTCTAATATAGCTACGTTATGGATACCGATGCTGTTAATCCATTCTTCTCTCATCGGGTAGTACTCTAATACATCAGAAATACGAACAGTTAAACTATCCGCTAGATTTTGCGTAATGAATAATCCTCCTTCTAATATATGTCTTGTGGCTGTATTTGAATTAGCCGCTGCTAACTTCTGAACACCAACTAAAGCTCTTGCGTCCGGAGTACTTGCATCTCTAGCTTCATTTAATCCGGTAGCATCTCTTATCATTTGTAGATAATAGTTGTACGTTGTGATTAATGATTGTATCTTATTATTACCTGATCCTGAGGATAATTCCTGAATAGGAACTTTGCCTGGATTTGAATCTCCTTCACCTGTAAATGATCTACCTATAATAGAACCAGTTTGGAAAAACAATTTCATTGCTTCTGCAGGATTATAATTTGTACCATTACCAAGATCAATCTCTGCTAAACCATCAGCATCAATATAAATCCCATCAGGAACCATTCTTGATAATACTTGTTGTAATTTTAAATGTGTTAATTGAATCATATTCGCAAATCCTGTACATCTACCAACAGTACTTTCTATTTTACCTTGGTACATACGTGGAGCACATATACTATAACTTAGTTTAACTGTTTGAGTACTAGCTTTAGGTCTTACTTGGTTTTGAACAACCTCCCATTTAAGCATTGTATTCGTACCTAATATATAAGCCCCTTCAAACAACACCTCTCTAGTTTCACTAACTCTTTCGTAATCTCCTTCTAAATTTTCTGGTGGAGCAAATGAATCATCTTTTATTATTGCTTTAGCAGCACCTGTAGATGTTGTCTTTACTTTATGTACTTCATTCAAATATGTTATATATTCGAAATACAACACTTGTACCGTATTAGTGTCAATCGTATTAGAATGATTGCTGTAGTTGTTTGATTGCTGAACACCTTGTTCTGATATCTTTTCTAACTCTTCTTGAGTTAAATGCGGGAATTGTTTCTTTAATTCGTTAAAGTGAACTGTTTTCACTTCTCCAGCATAATATATATCCTTGAAATTAGGATTATCTGTATATGACCAAACTAAGTTAGCAGGGTCAACATACTCTACAACTATACCTTCTGATGGTGAAAACCTATCTTTAACAGCTCCAATACCTATAACCGTCAGATCATAAGTAACACGTTTAGCTATGTTTGTATATTTGTTGTCTTTAAATATTTTGTTAATTGTTGCTTCTTCAGCAACCTCTGCATTGTCTTTATAAGACATCTGCATGTGTAATTCAAATTCTGTATCGTCCTTAGGTAGATTATCTGGGTTATTCTCTTGAAGGTTAACACCAAATTCCTGAGCAGCAAAAGCTGTTAATTCCTGAGTATCCATATCTCTCAATACAGATTCCATATACTTTGTTTTTTTAGTTACTCCATACTCGTCTATTGAAGATGCTTTCACTTGGAAGTTTCTTTCTGAAATACCATTAACAAGTATATCTACGAATTTAGGTAATATAGGAACTATCTTCCAGTCGATGTTAAGATAAGATAAATCTCCATTAACGGCCATTTCATCTTTATACTTCTGCATAGACTGTTCGCCTCGCGCATATAATCGAAGATCATGAAAGGTAGATTGATTACTACCAAAGCGATTGGATCCAGAACTGCTTCCGAACCATTCTTGTTCGATTGCTTTTGCAATCTTTCTTCCGTTCTCCGGATCTAACTTCTCTGCATCTGAAGCTATTTGACTCGGAAAAAAATGTTTTACAACTGACTCAGCCATAGGTTTTAATTGTTTTAGTATTTGTCTTTAATTATAGTGGAACTTGATCCCCCTTGTTTGTATCTTGAAAAGCCTAAATTAATAGGTTTTCTAACTACCTCGTTTGTAGGTCTATATAAGTTTCTATTACAAGCCATGACTGCTAAGCCGGAGCTTATACTTGCATCATACGCCGTTCTATTGTTTATATCAAATTTAACCCAATCATTTAATGTTCTTTGGAAGTACATATTTCCCCATCCGCCATCTTTCAATTCACCAACATTTCTATCGATGTAATACTCTAGTGCTCCAGCGTGATCCTGTTTCATTGTTTCGCCTGAATTTGGTATACCTCCTATTTCTTTTTCAGTAACTGAAAGTTTATTCCAAAGTTTATCAGGTCTGTTCATAGAGAATCCTCTATATCCTCTTTTCTTTATATGGTACAATAATCTAGGTTTGTTATTCTCTGCTAGTATTGGCATTCCATAAAACACACAAGCCATTAGTATATCCTCAAAGAATATGTCTGCAGTTGCAGGCCTAGCTATGTATTCGAGAAAGAACGTATTCGGTGGAGCATTCTCCATACTAAATTTTGTAAGACCATGAAGGGCTCCATTACTAGCGCCGCCACCAACAGTACCAGATATATCATAGCTATCACAACCGAACGCGCCCATGTGTTCATTGCCCGGATATTTGATGCCATTTTTTATTATTATATTATTTTGTAAATGAGCATCAGGCACCCAAGATATATAAAACTTACCTTTTGGATTAGGTAGAAACTCTACCTTTGTGTCCTTTATTCCGTTTTCCCAATTAAAATTTCCTCTTGTTACAGCACCTTGGTATTTCAAACCTTCGTTGTAATCAATCTGAGCATATAGTTTAGCTAAGTTAAATAAACTATTTTTTGTTTCATCTCTAAAAGCGTGCTCTACTGTTCTTGGATACTGTCTATAAAACTCATTAAGACCATCTTGATCGTCTTTAAGGCCATCAACTTCATTCTCCCAATGCTCTATAACTCCTGTTTCTATCAACGAACCGTCTAATGCAATAATTGGTTCTAATGGCGTATCGAAGACAGGGTATCCATAAGAATCAATGAATCCCTCGAAGTTCCATTCCATAGGAATGAATAAACTATATAATCCTGAGCTTGTCTGTCCATTGCGATTTCTACGCGCAACGTCTGATTGGAACCACAATTTTTTTCCATTTTCTCCACCCTTAGCTAATGCATTACAAGTAGATCCCATCATACACTTTCCGATGATCTTACTACCAAGACGTAAACAAGTTTTTGTTACACGCCAGTTATTTAATATATTGTTAGGCTTTTCCCATTTTTTACTCTCGTCATGGATTAATAACCTTAATTTTTCACCATCATAACTATTGTCACCAGTATTTTTCCAGTCAATAGTGGTATCAAGACCTTGCATGTTATCCATGAACTCTTGATCTGCATCTTTATTCTTAACAACCATTCCTTTTTTTGTCAACTTAGTAGCAGGAACTCTATAAGCAAGCTCGGTTTTCGGTCTATCCATACCATCTTGTATTGGTTTGAAATAGAATGGGTAATTTATCGATATAGGAACGACTTTGTCTGTAAACATCTTTTTAGCATCTGCTCCAGTCTTAGACAATATACCTAAACGTGAATCCGATAATTGTGTCCCTAAATTAACTGTTTCTCCTGATGCCATAAATGAAAACCCAGAACGTCTGTTTTTTAGGTAATCCATACCGTAACATCTAGGATCTGCTTTACAGGCTTCCCAAAATATGTAGAATAACCTGTTAGACTCTCTAAAATCAGCTTTACCAACATCGATCTTTGAATGCTGAAGGTAAATCCAGTGGCTTCCTGTCATATATGTAGGAACACCGTTGTTATAAAACCAGTATCCATTTTCACGATACTCAAATTGTTTATCTATATGAGGGAACCAGGTGTCCTTAAACGACTGCGGTTTGTTTTCCCACTCAAATATACTCTTGATTCTTTCAAGCTCCTTAGGTTCTTCCTGTGCCGTCCAGCGCTGGTCCTGAGCCTTACTTGAATTGCTCTCGATATTCTTTGTTACCTTTGGTAATGCAATTACTAAGCCTTGGATGTCGTATATGTCACCTATAGTGCCATCTTTGCTAATGATTATAACATCGTGTTCTTTGTCATATCCATACTCCCATTTTTTAGAACGATTAAGTCTATCTAACTTCTTTTTCTTTATAGGGGTTACTATTTTATATAAATCCTGCTCGTAAGTGCTCATTATCTCTTCTTTGAACGTTGCTCAGCAAAACCTTGAAAAGATTCCTTTTTGTCTGGTTCTATTTCATTAAGAACGTTCTCTTCTGCTTGTATCCTTGTTAGAATCTCAAAAGCATCGAAGATAGCTAGTTTTTTTGTAGCTGCTGCGTTCTTCAATTTGTCTGCTGATAATTCATCACTGTTTAAAGGCGTTTCTTCTCCATCTATAATCATTGTGCCTTTTTCGCCAATAATAGGCTCCTCTGCTACTTTAATTAATTCTTCAACTGCTTTTTGACCAGCTTGGATTATACGCAACTTCATTTCGTTTACATCCATTGTTCGTAGTTATATTATATGATAAAATTCTGTATACTTTCTT
>Ga0102814_10002076_pt1 | contig 13770 bp, 10 predicted proteins | sample ColrivemetaGS741_FD_79112 | JGI IMG/M metagenome (GOLD analysis project Ga0102814, IMG submission 79112) | Estuarine microbial communities from the Columbia River estuary - Flood tide ETM metaG S.741 | ecosystem: Environmental > Aquatic > Marine > Intertidal zone > Estuary | place: USA... | reverse complement strand
TTGACATAAAATCGCAATATTTTACGTGCCACTGCTATGCGGTTCTTTCTTCCAAACCTTTCGGTTTTTCTACAGATGTGCCACCGCTATGCGGTTGAGATTCGGGATAAATTGCACCGCTGGGTGTCAAAAACAAGAGTAAGCTTTATATAAAATTTAAAATGAACTGCGTAGCAGTGACACGTCTGTAGCGTTAATGGAATAACGAAAAATGAACCGCATAGCGGTGACACGTATTCTTTGCTAATTCAAATTGATGCCAAAATCGCAATGGACTTTGCTGCAGTTTTGTGCTAAATAAACCTTATTCCTCTTTCACCCAAACGTTGTTACTTGTATCCGTATCTGCAGTTTCTAAATTGGGATCAAGGGTTATTTTCTTAACTGGTTTTTCGGTAATAATTACCTTGCTTACCGTTTCTTCTAATTTTTCGTTTTGCATTTTCCAAATCTCCGCAGGTATTCTTATTTCCTCGTTTGTTCCATCTTCATATTCCAAACCGAAAATTACAGGCATTACCAATCCACCAATCATTTTTAAATCTACTTGATAGAAATATGCATCTTCAGTCAACTTATCTTTACGGGTATCGGAAATGTTATTTTTTACCCTTTGATACGCTGCCGCAGGATCATCGGCATTCAATATGCTTTGTAGTATTGGGTCGAACTCACCTTTTTTTGTTTGTTTCTTGGCCAATTTTGCTGCTGCTTTTTTAGATGAACCTTCTTTGGGTTCTGCAAAATTCAATCTAAACTCTTGCCCTTTGGTAATGGCCACATCGCAATGGTCGGTAGTATAAAACCAACCTCTCCAAAACCAATCTAAATCTACTGCACTGGCATCTTCCATGGTTCTAAAAAAATCTGCCGGGCTTGGGTGTTTAAACATCCATCTATTGGCATACATTTTAAAAGAATAGTCGAAAAGTTCTGGACCCATAATGGTTTCTCTTAGAATATTTAACCCGGTACACGGTTTGCCATACGCATTGTTACCAAACTGAAAAATGCTTTCAGAATTGGTCATAATTGGAGATATATAACGTTTATCGCCTCCCATATACGGCACTATGTTTTTGGCAGGACCACGTTGACTTGGAAAAGCTTTACCACTTTCATCTGTCCACGCTTTTTCTGTTTGATACTGTAAAAACGTATTTAATCCTTCGTCCATCCACGTCCATTGGCGTTCGTCAGAATTTATAATCATTGGGAAATAATTGTGCCCCACTTCGTGAATTATAACTAACACAGTTCTGTACTTGGTTTCATCCGAAAAGCTGCCATCTTCATTGGTTCTTCCGCCATTAAAACAAATCATTGGGTATTCCATTCCTATGCTTTTTCCATTGATAGAATAAGCCACCGGATACGGATAATCGAACGTAAATTTAGAATAAGTTTCTAAGGTAAGTACTATTGCTTTTGTACTGTATTTCTCCCACATTGGGTTTCCTTCTTTCGGGTAAAGCGACATAGCTAAAACGGTTCTATCGCCAAACTTTACGCCCTGTGCATCCCATATAAACTTTCTGCTTGCCGCCCAACCAAAATCTCGAACGTTTTCAGCTTTAAAATGCCACGTTTTACGTGCTTCTACTCTGCCTTTTTCAGCTGCTTCCGCTTCTGCTTGCGTAACAATCAAAACAGGTGTTTCGCTAGTTTTGGCACTTTCTAATCTGGCTAATTGTTCTGCGGTAAGTACTTGTTCCTTATTCTGAATTTCTCCCGTTGCACCCACTACCATATCAGCAGGTACATCCAATTTTACATCGTAATTTCCAAAAGGCAAGGTAAACTCCCCTCTACCTAAAAACTGCTTGTTTTGCCATCCTTCCACATCGTTATAAACCGCCATTCTTGGAAAAAACTGAGCAATTGTGTACAAGTAATTATTCTCTTCTTTAAAATACTCATACCCGCTTCTACCGCCTATTTCCATTCGGTCGTTTATGTTGTACATCCACTTTATGTTTATTTTTATGGATTTACCCGGAGCTAATGGCTCTTTCAGGCTTATTCTCATCATGGTATGATTTACTTTTACATCATACTTAACTCCTTTTTCATCAGTTATATATTGTGTAAATTTAAATCCGCCCGAAAAAGTATGGAACAAATTGAAATACTCATTCAAACTCACTCCATCATCAATTTTATCGGTTTGTATTTGATGCGTTAATGATTCTGGATGACGCACATTTTGGTCTAATTGAATCCATAAATACTCTAAAATATCAGGTGACGCATTGTTGTATGTAATCAATTCTGTGCCATACACGCGTTGCTTTTCGTCATCTAAACGAATTTCCATTTCATAATCTGCCGTATTTTGATAATACTCGTGGCCTGGTGCTCCCCCTGCTGTGCGGTACACATTTGGAGTAGGCAATTCTTGCCCTAATTGGCGAAATTTATTTTGATCGGTATTCTGGGCGTTCAGAATAAACGAGAATGCAGCGACAAACGCTAGAAGTAAAGCTTTTTTCATTTTCGAGTTAGCAAATAAACGGATTTGAAACTTTAAAGTTTAAATTTTAATTGTAAGTAGACAAAACTTGTCGATGGAAATTACTCTATAGTGTGAAGAATTCATTGCTTCCAAAGCAACCTTTAACGCTTTTAACTATAATCAAAACCTTGAAAATCATCCGTTTTAACACAATAAGCAGTAGAATTAAAATCTTCTAACATTTTTAAAATACATTTGTGCTTACACAAAAATAGGAGTAATATGAAAAACCACTGGACCAAAGACGAGCTTAAAACCTACTTATTAATTTATTGTGCCAATGCAGATTTTTGTGAAACCAAAACGGAAATTGAATACATAAAAAAACATACGCATAACGGCCATTTTACTAAGATGCATGCCGAGTTTGATGCCGATAGTGATTTTGAGAGCATTCAGAAAATAAAACATTCTCTAGAAGAGCACGGATATGAAAATTTTGACAATTTGATTAGTGAAATAAAAGGCCTGTTTGTTGTGGATAGTAAGCTAGATATTTTAGAAGAAAATCTGCTTCGTATGTTGAAACACCTTTTGAACTAATAAAGCTTTGCTCCTTTTACTTCTTTCTTTACTTACGCTCCTTCCAACTCACGATTTTCACACATCGTGGATGAATTTTACGTACAACGAAAACCAAAAAGAATTTGACATAACGTGGCGAACAGACACCGAACACTTGGAAGCTGTTTTATCGAAACGTGTTAATTCTGAGGTTATTCTAAGCAACGAAACAGTAGATAGTTTTAAATTTCTACTGAACTTGTATGTAGATGAAAATGTAGATTTATACATTAATAACAAGCGAAAAGCAATGAAAGTAGACATAGTAGAAGTAAATTTTGCTGAAACTATTGTCTATTTTAAGCCTATAAAATACCGAAGAAAAATAAAGAGTTTTGCGATGCATAATGTGCTACTAACTGAGATGTTTCCTGGCCAACAAAATATGGTACAACTAAACTATAAAGGAAAAACAGGAAGTATGCTTTTTGAAGGCACGCATACCTATTCTAAACTTAAAGATTTTGACTAGCATTCTGAATTATTAATTTCTGCTTCTTTATTTAGATAAAAGGGAAATCAGCACATAGGAACTAGGCCCCCAAGCCACAAAAAATTACCTTTGCACTATGCCATTTAAACTTCAATCGCCTTTTGAGCCAACCGGAGACCAACCTGAAGCAATACGCCAATTGGTAGGTGGTTTAAACGATGGCTTGCCAGCACAAACGCTTTTGGGTGTAACAGGTTCTGGAAAAACGTTTACAATGGCCAACGTAATACAGCAGGTGCAAAAACCTACTATTATTGTAAGCCATAACAAAACATTAGTAGCACAACTTTACGGCGAGTTTAAAAATTTCTTTCCCGAAAACTCGGTACAGTATTTTGTTTCGTACTACGATTATTATCAACCCGAAGCATTTATTCCTACCACCAATACCTACATAGAAAAAGACCTTAACATAAACGAGGAAATTGAAAAAATGCGATTACAAACCACTTCGGCTTTGCTTAGTGGAAGAAGAGATGTAATCGTAGTCGCATCTGTTAGTTGTATTTATGGTGCTGGGAATCCAAACGATTACGAGGACAGCATTATTCGTATTTTTAAAGGACAAAAAATAGCTAGAAACACCCTGCTTTACGCCTTGGTAGATTCGTTGTATAGCCGAACAACAGCAGATTTTAAGCGAGGGAACTTTAGGGTAAAAGGCGACACGGTAGATATATTTTTAGCCTATGATGATATTGCCCTTCGGGTTAGCTTTTTTGGCAACGAAATAGAAGAACTAGAGACCATAGATCCTGGAACTGGACGAAGGATAGAGTCGCTAGACACAGCGGCAATATTCCCGGCAAACCTATTTGTAACGCCAAAAGATAGATTATACAAAGCCATTACCCATATACAAGATGATATGGTAAAACAAGTGGCCTTTTTTAAGGAAACAGGTCGGCATTTAGAAGCAAAGCGTTTACAAGAACGAACCGAATTTGATATGGAAATGATGCGAGAATTGGGCTACTGTAGTGGAATTGAAAACTACAGCCGGTACATGGATGGCAGAAAGCCTGGTGACAGACCATTTTGTTTAATCGACTATTTCCCAGATGATTACCTGATGGTTATTGACGAAAGTCACGTGACAATTCCGCAAGTAAGAGCAATGTATGGAGGAGATAGAAGCCGAAAAGTAAACTTGGTAGATTACGGTTTTAGACTGCCTGCTGCAATGGATAATAGACCGCTTAAATTCGAAGAATTTGCAGAAATAACCAACCAAGTAGTTTATGTAAGTGCAACGCCTGCCGATTACGAAATACAAGAAAGTGAAGGAGTAATTGTGCAGCAAGTTATTCGCCCTACGGGATTGTTAGATCCTATTATAGAAGTAAGACCGTGTGTAAATCAGGTAGATGATTTGCTGGAACAAATAGATGAGCGAGTAGCTATGGGCGACCGTGTATTAGTTACTACGCTTACCAAACGTATGGCAGAAGAACTGGATAAATACATTAGAAATTTGGGAATTTCGGCTACTTATATTCACTCCGAAGTAAAAACGCTAGACAGAGTAGAAATTTTACAACGCTTAAGAAATGGCGATATAGACGTGTTGATTGGCGTAAACTTACTAAGAGAAGGATTGGATTTGCCCGAAGTGAGCTTGGTAGCCATTTTAGATGCGGACAAAGAAGGCTGTTTACGTAGCGAACGAAGCTTGGTGCAAACGGTAGGTAGAGCAGCAAGAAATGTAAACGGAAAAGTGATTATGTATGCCGATAAAATTACGGATAGCATGCGAAAAACGATTGACGAGACCGAACGTAGAAGAATATTGCAGATGAAGTACAACGAAGAAAATGGCATTACGCCAGAAACCATAATCCGTTCTAAAAAATCGGTTTTCGAACGCCACGGATTAGATTCGGATATTTCTGAAAGAACCTATGCTACCAAAGAGAATATGGGCTTAGCTGCAGACCCCGTGGTGCAATACATGACCAAACCTGCACTAAAAAAGGCAATAGAAAACACCAAAGCAGAAATGCTACGTGCTGCCAAAGAAATGGATTTTATGGAAGCCGCACGTTTGCGAGATGAGATGAATCAATTGGAGGATAAGATGAAGGGGATGACGTAGGTTTTACTTAATTTCGTATAGTTAAAATGAAAAATTTACTTCCTCTTTTATTTCTAATACTTACCGCCTGCGGCACCCAAAGTGTTTTTTACCCAACAGGAACATCAGAAGCACTGGTTTCATTTCCTGCTAACAATAAACAAATACAATTACTTAATAGGATTAATCTTAGACCGACTGAAGTATTTAATCAAGATTATTATACGCCAAGTTTAGCGAACGGACTTAATGGAGCTTTAAGTGGTTTTCGATCGGAAGTTTACAATAGAAAGTATTTTACACTAAACACTTCGCTTAACCAATTTCAAGAAATTGGCGATGGTAATTTCCCGAAACCTTTAACACCCAAACAAATACAAGGTGCTGCTGGAAATGCCGATATTTTGGTGGTGTTGGAAATGTTTGACCAAGTTTATCGCGATGACTATAGAATTGAAATCCGCCGACAAGATTTGGGCAATAAAACCTATAAAGAAGTAGATTTTATTGTCGGTAAACGGACCATAATTTTTAAGCTTGGCTGGAAAACCTATAGTGCTAAAACAGGCACTATACTGGATGAGAAGACTTACAACGAAGAATATTTTTACGAAGCAGAATCGCTTGAACGAGTGAGAGCAACACAACTTTTAAATGCAAATTTTCCAAAAGAATTGGGCAATTTGGGCAGCAGATTGGGGGCAGATTATGCCTCACGCATTTCACCTACCAACCACTATACCTACCGCACCATTTATACCTCTGGAAACAAATGGCTAGAAAAAGGAGCGATTGACGTTCGCAAAGAGAATTGGAATGATGCCGAACAAGAATGGCAACGCGGCATAAAACAAGAAGTAAAACGTAAAAAACTTGCGAAACTGTACCACAACTTAGCTATTTTAGCCGAAAGAAGCGGCGATTTAACTCAAGCCAAAGAATATGCAAAACTTGCTGCTAACCAGCACCCTATTGGTAATAAAACGCAGAATGCCGTTGGGTATTAAGTGGATTAATAGAAGACTCAAGGTGACCTTTTCTCGCTTTCGACATTAATGTAAAAAAGAGGTATGAAGGACATCCAAATTATTACACAAATACAAGAAGGAAACCAGAAAGGCTTGCGAAAACTCTACGCCTATTTTCCCGTAATTCAGAAATGGCTTGTGGCCAATGGATGCGAAAAAAATCAAACACAAGACATCTTCCAACAAGCTCTGCTTGTACTTTGCGAAAAATGTCAGGATGAAAAATTTACGTTGACTGCAAGCATTGAAACTTATCTGTTTTCCGTATCCAAATTCGTATGGTATAATCAAGCCCGAAAAGACAGAAAACAGGCTACTTCCGACATATCGGAAATAGAAATAGCCGCTTCAAACCACGTGGATGAACTGGCCGAAAAAGAGTCGAAACTGGAATACGCATTTAAAGCCCTGGAACAAATTTCGGCTCGATGCAGAGAAATTTTGCAACTCTTTTATCTCAAAAAGAAAACAATTGCAGAGATAGCCAAACAGCTGAAATTTAAGTCTGAAATAGTGGCTAAAAATCAGAAATACAAGTGTTTACAGTTTGCTAAAGCAAAAGCATTTCAACTCATAAAATAATATAACTATGGAAGAAATGATAGAAAAATACTTGCTTGGCTTATTGTCTAAAGAAGATAGAAAAGCCTTTGAAAATGAACTAGCACAAGACGAAAACTTGGCTCGCGAGGTAAACCTGCAACGTGATATTATGGAAGCAGCCAAACTCCAAGGGCTGAAAACCGATATACACAACGCCTACAAACAAGTAAAACTGGGCAAAATGCTTAAAACGGCATTTATAACCGCAGTCGTAGTCGCTGTGCTCGGTTTGGCTATTTTTTATGTTGCTAAAACACTAAAACCAAAAATAGATCCTACCGAAGTAGGTGCGAGTTTACCTACATCGGTATTCAACATAGACAATACCAAAGACACTGTTATAGAAACTACCAACGGCATTATCCTACATATTCCAGCATATGCATTTGGGGATGTAGATTACTATGATCTGGGAATAAAAGAAGCCTTGAATGCTCTAGACATTATGGAAAGTGGACTCAATACGATGTCCGATTCCAATCTGCTAGCCACAGCGGGAATGTTCAAAATCACTGCTACCAAAGATGGCGTGGAACTCCAACTTACTAATGGCAAAGAGATCACCGCCCAAGTGCCTACGGATGAAATAGATCCGAACATTATGCTCTTTGATGGAGTAGAAGATTCCACTGGAAATGTGAATTGGGTGAACCCAAAGAAGATTAAAAACTATTTGGTAAATTGCTCGTTTGACGAGTTGAATTTTTATCCGCCGGGCTATTTGGTTAAAGTAGCAGAGAATGGGTATGATCCTACAAACAAAAAGTTTACAGACAGTTTGTATTGGAGTTTTGATTGTGGGGTAGAAAGTGCTGCTACTAACGAAGAGAATTGGGAAAGAAGTTATTATGAGGCAGATGTACTAAACTCACTTAATCGAGATGCTCAAATAGTAGAGGAATCTAATAGAATTACACCTCAACTCTGGAAAATAAAGCTAAATCCAAATCCTTTTAAAGTCGGAGATATTGTTACTCTACAAATGATTAGTGATCAAATTGATGATGGATTGATCTATTCGAATGGAATGGCAGAAAATTGTGCATCAAATGCTTCACTTATGCTAAAAAGGCATAGGTCTTTCGAGTTAGTAGGTGGGTTGACATCAATGGGTGCCAAAGAACAAGTTGATGAAATACTTGGATGTAAAACCTTCTTGTTTGATAAGAATGCAGTGTTTCTGCAAAAAATTAAAATCTTAAATATGAATTTATCACTTCAGGGAAGTTTAGAGTATCAAAAATGTAATTCTAAAGGGAACTGCGTTCTATTTGAAAGAAGTATATCACTGAGAGGAGTTACGAATCAAACAGATTCTGCTGTAACGGATCAAGCAGAACAGCCAAGACCAGAAATCTGCCCAGCATCCATCCAAGTACTGCAGTCCAAACGATTTGCCAAAACCTACATTGCTACCAAGGAGTTTGAGCAACGCTTACAGCACCTATTCGAAATCTGTGATGAGACTTCACTAAATGTCTATATTGCCAATTTAGATAGAGACATCTGCTATGCAGACTCCATAGTAGCGAGTAGAATGTCTGGTGCTAAAAAAGAAATTTTTGAACGCTTTGCAGCTCAGAAACTAGGCAATACTGAGACGGCTTCTCCTGCCTTTGCCAAGTTGGCCGACTATCACAAAAAGAAGAAAAATGCCTACGATGAAGCCGCAAGAAAAGCTCGTGAAAAGGTGCTCAATAAGTACGCTAAAGAAGATGCAACCAAGCAAAATCAAGACAGAAAAAAATCTGTCGATGAGATGCAAGACCGAGCCAATGTTTTTGAAAAAGAACTGAAAACCAACTTGGTAGAAGCATATCGTCAAGCGGGTCTTTCTTATCCAATTCCCCTTGCACCCAAAGCAATGTATATAGTTCCCATTACAACAACAGGGTGGAAGAACTTAGATCAATATGTTACCGCAAGCACTATTTCCAGGACTTCACTAAAAACAACGTATAACAACAAGGACATTTCCATCGAATATCACAAGCTAAAAGTAGAGGTGCAAAACGAAGCCAGTTATGACTTTGTGAATGTATATCTCATTCCCAATAAGCTACCGAGCTATCAGAAAATGAATAAAAATAACGCCGTTTATACTGAATCGTTGAATGAATTATTCGACTATGAATTGGTATGTTTGGCGAAAAAAGGAAGCGAATATTTTGTGTATACCGACTTACTCCAAAAGAAAGATGATAGTAAATCGGTGACCTTGCGAAGCATCGATAAAAAGGAACTTAAAACGCTTCTCAAGTCTATGAATAAAAGCACCGCAAATCGAAATGTGTCTGATGATTTGGAATATGAGGAGCAGAACTTCCTCTACAACCAAAATCTGAAAAAACGAAAGAAAGATGAAGTATTTAGAAGAGAGATAGAGGATGTGATTTGGCCGTGCAATTTACCAAGAACCTCAACACCGACGGCCGCCCCTGAAGCTGAACTATTTTAAGGTTTTATGAAACAAGCTCCAATATTTACTACGCAACTAAGAATGTATTGCTCGCTAAATCTCTACTTTTTTGACACATTTAGCGAGCAATAGCTCAAAATATATTGAGCTATTTTATCAACCAACCCCCACAAATTCCCAATAGTTTTCGGAGTTGATTATTTGAAAAGTGTGATTGGGGTAAGCTCCGGTAAAGGTTTTGCTAAGTCGTGCTTTTTTCTTTGGATTGTACTTCATTTCGAAAGCATGTATCAGCTCCTCTCCTTTTGCATCTCTATCCAGCTCTAGGTAGTCTATTTCTTGTTGCTGCGTTGTTCTCCAAAAATGTTTTTGAGGATATATTCCCTGGCTTGTTAGGTTTTTATATCGTTCGCTTACCAAGTAGTTTTCCCAAAGTGCCCCAATATCATTTCGCAAAGAGAGCGGCTTAAACGAACGTATAATAGCGTTGCGTATGCCATTGTCATAGAAGTATATTTTCTTGCTTTTGCTCAACTCATTTCGTAGGTTATTGCTGTAACTCGAAAGCTTAAAAATAACAAAAGCTTTTTCTAACAAGTCGATATAACGCTCTACCGTATGCGGCGAGGTATTGGTAAGTTGAGCGAGCTCGTTGTACGAAACCTGGTTGCCTATTTGATAGGCCAGTGCAGCCAGCAATTTGTTTAACAACTCCGAATTTCTTAATTCTTGATATTGAAAAATATCCTTATACAAATAACTGGTGGCAATTTCGATGAGTGCTTCTTGAGCATCTGCCGGGTAGCTTACTACATCCGGATAAAATCCATAGATAAGTCGCTGTTCTAAAGCTCCATTTTCCATTATCCCGCCGTGGTGTTTCCAAAGGTCTTTGGTGCTTATGGGCAGCATAATATGTTCAATTTTACGACCCGTAAGTGACTCCTTTATGGTATTGGCCATTTCAAAAGAACTAGAACCTGTAGCCACTACCGTAACCTCTTTAAAATTATCGTGTAAAATTTTTAGTGTAAGTCCAATATTCTCCACCCGCTGTGCCTCGTCTATACAAAGTAACTTAGTGTCTCCTACCAACGCTTTAAATTGTACCATGGTAGCACCTGTAAGTGCAGCTCGTTGATCTTCAAAATCACAATCGATATACTGCTTTGGCCCTTCAAAATCATTGTATATTTTTTTCATCAAAGTAGTTTTACCTACTTGCCTAGGACCATAAATAATCACTACTTTTCGTCTGCTAAGACTTTGTGCAATATGTAGCTCCTGATCACGCTGAATCATCTTTCAAAGATAGTATTAAGACTTTATATTGCAAATTTATTATGTTTTTTTTGTAGTACAATGCAAATTTATTATGTTTTTTTTGCAGTAAGACGCGAATTTATTATGTTTTTTTATCAAAAAAAGGGTTCGTAAACACGAACCCTTTTTCCTAAATTAGCTGCTTAACCAGTCAACTCTTTATTTCATTTTACGCCATTCCTCCAACACCTGCTCTATGGCTAGAATCTCCTGTATCTACCAAATCTGTCAAACTCATCTCCAATGCCTTGCGGCTTAGGCCTGTAGTTCTTGGATTAAACTGGTGTAATCTTCGCATTTGGTTTCCGATAATGTCCGAAGCATCTTTTAAGATAGCTACATCATCTACCACTCCTTTTTCGCTCATTAAAAAGCCAAAGGTTCTAGCCATTCCACAGTTTGCAATAAAATCTGGAATTACCGCCATATTAGCATCTGCGTACATACTTATCTCGCCCATAAATATTTCGGGATCTGCAAAAGGCACGTTTGCTCCGCAACTTACTACTTCACATTGGCCATCAATAAGTGCTGTAACTTGGTCTTTTGTTACCAATCTGCTTCCTGCTCCTGGTACAAATATCTCTGCACCTAAACTCCAAATCTGTTCGTTTGTTTCTGCAAAACTTAATATATTGGGTGTACTTAGTTTATTACCATCTCTGTTTTTAAACAACTCCACAATTTCTTCGTGAGTATACCCCTCTTTGTTTATTAAACCGCCATCTTTATCAATTATACCCACTATTTGCACGCCATGTTTAGAAAGATAAAATGCAGCTGCTGCACTTACATTTCCCCAACCTTGTATAATGGCTCTTTTGTGGTTTAGCATACCACCCCAAATTTCATAATAATGCTTTACCGCTTCAGAAACTCCCCATCCAGTAATCATATCAGAAATATTGTACTTTCTGCTCACGTCCGGCGTAAAACGCTCGTCTACTACTGTTAACAGAACCCCAGTTTGCAATCGGGTAATAGCCTGCAATTTTTCTACTTTACTGTAGTTTTTAAAATAGCCTTGCACCACGCCTTCTTGTGGGTGCAAAACACCTAAATCTGCCGTATACGGAATTACTTCGTTATACTGGTCTACATTCATATCTCCGCCAGTACCGTAGTAGTTTCTAAGCAATGGAGCAACAGCTGCATACCATCTTCTTAAAACGCCTTCTTTTCTCGGATCAGCAGGATCGAAGTTGATACCACTTTTAGCTCCACCTATTGGCGGTCCAGCAACGGTAAATTTCACTTCCATTGTTTTTGCTAAAGATTCTACTTCGCGTTTATCTAACCCTTTTCGCATACGCGTACCACCACCAGCAGCACCGTTTCTAAGCGAATTAATTACTACCCAACCTTCTGCTTCGGTTTCCGAATCCTTCCATTCAAAAACGATTTCGGGTTGTTTGTTTTCGAATTTTTTTAATAAATCTTCCATTATACTAGTTTAGAAAAATCGCCAAATAATGCTCCAGAGATCGAATTTTCGGTGGCTCCTGTTGCTAAGGCGAATACGTTATTTTTATTTTGAACTCTTAATATACCTAATAACCCAAAGGCTAATGATTCCTTATAGTTAACCATTTTTTCGTCCGGCACTACTATTTCGGCCTCGGTATGGCTTTTTAAATGAGAAATAAGTGTTTTATTAAAAGCACCGCCGCCTGTTACCAATACGCGTTTACTGCTGGCATCTCCGCTTGATAAATCTTCAATATTATTGCCTATTTGCACTGCAATATGATCTACCAATGTTTTCATTTTATCTTCTTTAGTAGCACTACTGTTTCTTACAAAATGCCAGAAGTTTAAGCTAATCCATTCTCTACCAAGTGATTTTGGTGGTTCGTATTCATAAAATTCTACACCATTCAAATCCCCAAGTAAGTCGTAGTCAATAGTACCCGTCTCTGCAATTTCTCCATTTTCGTCAAACTCTTTGTCAAACTCTCTTGCAATTCTGTTAAGTACAATATTACAAGGGCAAACATCATAAGCCACTCTAGAGCCACTAATGTCCGCTGAAATATTTGCAAAACCACCAAGATTTAAGCACATATCAAATTCTCCAAAAAGGTATTGATCTGCAATGCCCACTAATGGTGCACCTTCTCCGCCTAAAACTACGTCTAAAGCTCTAAAATTAGTAACTGTTGGTATGCCTGTGTAAGCATAAATACTATTACCATCGCCCACTTGTACCGATAAATTGTTCTCTGGCTGATGAAATACCGTGTGACCGTGTGATGCAATTAAATCTGTTTCAAGATTATTTTCTTTTATAAAAGCCGCTATGCTTTCGCCAATAAACTGACCATAATATCTGTCTGTTTTGTAAAAAACCAATGAATTTTGATGTCTTAGTTTCGACAATCTTAGCCTCCATTTTTCCTCATAACTAATTGTTGTAGCAGCATTAATGGTGTAATCCCATTTCCCTTCTTGTAACTCCTGCAAGGTTACGTGTGCAATGTCCAATCCATCCATGGAAGTACCAGACATTACTCCGATTATGTTATATTTTCTCATGCTTAAAAATTAAAATTTCGATTTCAAAAAATAATTCCGCCCCCTCTTATACTATACGTTTTGATGCGTGCCGCAAAATTAGGATTTATAAATCGCTATGCAAATAGACGAACTGTTGTAAAACCTTACTTGCTTTTTGCAAAGAACACGGCTTTATTCCATTCTTTTTATTCTACTTTTGGCGGGTATGAAAATCCACAATTGGATACTCCTTTT
>Ga0102814_10002075_pt1 | contig 13775 bp, 13 predicted proteins | sample ColrivemetaGS741_FD_79112 | JGI IMG/M metagenome (GOLD analysis project Ga0102814, IMG submission 79112) | Estuarine microbial communities from the Columbia River estuary - Flood tide ETM metaG S.741 | ecosystem: Environmental > Aquatic > Marine > Intertidal zone > Estuary | place: USA... | reverse complement strand
TTTAAATGATTACCAATTTCTGCACAGAATTTGTCTGGACTAAGCTCTCCTTTCTCCCAAGAATGAAACAATGGCAATTCTTTATGTAATGAACTTTTAGCACCTAATGTTTCGAATGCATGATAGGTTTTTTCAACATCTAAAGGCAACAAAACGTTGCCTAAATCAAATAAAATGGCTTTTACCATGGCTTGTATCTTTCAACAAAGAAGAGATTAATGCTGTGATAATCAAAATCATGAGGCAACGATTAGGAAATTAGTTGCAACCTGAGACTATATTTACGAGTAATGATGTAATACCTTTAATGAAAAATAATGTAATCATGAAAGATCCAAAAAAAACACTGAACAACTTATCAAAAGACAAAGCTAACACTACTAAGGTGAAAGGTGGAAAATCCGTGTCCGATTTAGCAATAGGAGAACGAGCAGTCAAAAGTGCAATTAGCATTGAGACATCTGAATTCGATGATAAGGGCGTTCATGAAAGAAGAGAAGAAGATCCGCGCTATTACAACGACAAGTTCGGATCACCTGAAGGAAGCAAGTAGAATAGTTCGTTCTTTAAAAATAAAACCCCAGTACTGGGGTTTTATTTTTAAAGAAATCTCGCAACCCTCGTAACAATACGTGCAACAATTACACGGATTTTCGAAACTTTAACTTTTACCTTTATTCTATTATTAATCCATTAAAAATGAAATCATGAAAAATGCAGAGAAGTCATTAGACAAGCTTGTAGATCAAAAGCAAGACCTTAATAAAGTTAAAGGCGGCAGACAATTAAGAGCGCATGATGTTAAACAAGCTGAATTTTTGAGAGATGGAGATGGAGTTTCAAGCCCATCAGGAAATAAGCTTTTTGTAGAGCAAGACAAAACAGTTGATCTCAAATAATTAAAGCAAATAGCAAAATATAGAAGCCATGTCAGAAAATAGAAAATCAATTAAAAACTTTAGTCCAGATCAGATTGATACTGGAAAAGTTTTAGGAGGAAAAAATGTACTAGCTCATCAAAAATCTGTAGATGAAGCAGAGAATATTAAAGCGGTGGGTGGAAGAATACAACCAAAGCAGAGAATGTCGGAGAGAACGAGTGAATGAGATGAGAACACTGAAAATTCGAAGACTAAAAAATCGGGTTAATATTTAATCCGATTTTTTTTTGATAGTAACAATCGTGATGAATTGTGCAACATCTCGAAATTTCAACCTCTTCAATTGAATTACCTTTAGCTATTATTAACCAAAATATAATTATCATGTCAGACAAGAAAAAATTAGAGAATCTTAAAAAAGATCAAGTAGATGCTAATAACATCAAAGGTGGAAGAGCAATCAGACAGCATAATCAGTTAAATAGTCCTGCAGAACCTACTCGCGCTCCTGGGTCTCGTTCAAACACATTAAGTCAAGGAGTAGGACAAGAGGCAGAAGAAATGCTGGAAAATAGAATCAGACCTTCAGAGACTAAATAATATTGACGACCGTTGAAAGACAAATAAATGTATTAAGTATAAAATGAATGAGATGAAGAAAGATGGAAAGTCAATAGATAAGATAGAAGGGAACAAAATTAATATCGACCAAGTACATGGGGGTAAAATGGATGTTCCAGACGATTTTGAAGAAATGCGAATAGAAGACTCCCAAAATTTTCATGTTAAAATCAAGGGCTACGTGCGAGAACGTGGTGTAAAAGAATAACTTTTTGCATTTGACTAGAAAAAGACTGATTATTCGGTCTTTTTTTAGTTAAAGACTATGCGAGGCTGAATAAATAGTTGGTTTGCGTGAAACACCGGAACATTATTTGAATAAACCACAATGATTAATATTTTCTCCCACTTGAAATAGCTAAGTTTTAATCGAATTTTTAAAATCAGACATTATGAAAAAGGAAAGCAAATCAATAGACAAGATTAAAGGATCCAAAGTTAATCCTAGCAAAGTTCACGGAGGCAAGAGAGATTTACCGCTCCAAAGAACGGAATTGAACATAAATGAAATTTCTTCGCGTGATGTTCTTCCAATAAAAGGAGGCGAACGCTCAAAAGGAATTGACCAGGGTAAGTAATGAAATCAATACCTACTAGTCTGGATCTGAATAGTAAAACTTGCAGAACTACTTGCAACAATAGTAACAATCAACACAACATAGAAGAAATTCTCTCAGCTAAATCAACGTAATTTTAACCTAATAATTAAAAACAAACATTATGAATAAGGAAAGCAAATCATTAGACAACGTCAAAGGATCAAAAGTTGATACCAACAAAGTTCAAGGAGGAAAGATGGACGTGCCTCGAGATGCAATGAAAGAATTGGATATGAAAGACATTGCAATTGACCGCGGAATGGAAAAGGGAACACGCGAAAGAGGAGTTAAATAAAAAACTCGCTAAAAACAAAAAAAGGATTGATTTATCAATCCTTTTTTTGTTTTTAGTCTACTCTATTTATGAAAAGTTGGTTACAATTCATTAAAGTGTATCTTGGTGAATCAATTTAGCCAATTGTTTAACAACCTCTTTATTTCTTCCAAACCTTGTCGATTTTTTCAAAACCACTTTTTTTTCCTTCGTTTAGGCAACCTGATGCAATGGACTGTGGCCCTACCTGCTTGCGCATAATTTCGAAACATTATGGGAAAAGCTTCTCTCTTACAAGGTTAAGAGAAATGAGCTATACTAATCGTGAAGGTTCAAGTTTGTCACATCTTGCTGGTGCTGCCGAAGATTTAGGATATAGAACCTTAGGTGTTAGAATTAGTTTAGAGCAATTAATAGACGAAGCGCCTCTGCCCGCAATAATTCATTGGGACCAAAATCACTTTGTGGTTGCCTATAAATTGGAAAAAGGCAAGGTGTATATTTCAGATCCTGGCATTGGTTTAGTTACATATACAGAAGAAGAATTTTTAGAGCATTGGATCGGAGGAAATGCAACACGTAGTACAAAAGAGGGTGTTGTTTTACTTTTGGAACCGACACCAGATTTTTTTGCAAGCAAGGACGATCCGAGAGCAGATTCAAAAACATTTTCATTTTTATTTCCTTACGTAAAACCTTATAAAAGCTATTTAACTCAAGTTTTTATTGGCTTGTTGGCAGGAAGTTTACTCTCTCTTGTTTTTCCTTTTTTAACCCAAAGCGTAGTTGACATCGGTATCCGAAACTTGGATATTCACTTTGTTTATCTGGTGTTGCTGGCACAACTATTCTTGTTTTTCGGAAACATTGGATTGTCAATAATTAGAAGCTGGTTACTCATGAATATGAGTGCCAGAATAAACATCTCTTTGGTAGCAGATTTCTTTATTAAACTCATGAAACTCCCAATTTCATTTTTTGACTCGAAAATGACCGGAGATATTATGCAGCGAATTGGAGACCACAATAGAATAGAAAGCTTGCTCACGTCAAGCTCATTAAGTGTTTTGTTCTCAATGCTCAATCTTATTGTTTTTGGTGGAATTCTTGTTTTTTACAACATAACCATCTTTCTAGTATTTGTAGTTGGCAGTTTGCTCTATGTAGCTTGGGTTGTTTTTTTCTTAAAAAGAAGAGCGGTTCTGGATTACAAGCGTTTCTCCTTGCAAGCCGAAAATCAAAGTAAAATTATTGAGCTCATTGGCGGCATGCAAGAAATAAAACTAGCCAATGCAGAGCGCCAAAAAAGGTGGAGTTGGGAGTACATTCAAGCAAGATTATTTAGAAACAGGATAAAGTCTTTGGTGTTGAATCAAACACAATCTACTGGAGCAGAAGTGATTAACGAGGTAAAAAACATTCTTATTTCCTTTTTAACGGCAAGCTTAGTAATCGAAGGTGAGATTACGCTGGGTATGATGTTGGCGGTTTCTTATATCATTGGTCAATTAAACGGTCCGGTTATGGAGCTCGTTCATTTCATCCACTCACTGCAAGATGCAAGGTTGAGTTTGGAACGTCTCTCCGAAATTCACAATCGAGAAGATGAAGAGCCAAAAGATGGTTCAAGAATTTACGACATTCCTAAAGGTGCAGATTTGAACCTTGATGGCGTTTCATTTCAATATGGTGGCCCAGATTCTCATTGGGTTTTGCGAAACCTTAAAATGAATATTCCTGGACAAAAAATCACTGCCATTGTTGGTGGTAGTGGCAGCGGAAAAACAACATTGCTCAAATTACTCCTTAAATTTTACGATCCTCAGCGAGGCGATATTCAATTGGCGACTTATAATTTGAAGAACGTAGCTCAAGCTAGTTGGAGAGACCGGGTTGGTGTTGTCATGCAAGAAGGATTTATCTTTAGCGATACCATTGCAAATAACATAGCCGTTGGTGTAGATGAAATTGACAAAAACCGCTTGGTAGAGGCTGCAGAAATTGCAAACATAAAAGAGTACATAGAAGATTTGCCGCTTGCATATAATACTAAAATTGGTGCTGATGGGATTGGTATTTCAGGAGGGCAAAAGCAACGATTATTAATTGCAAGGGCTGTTTACAAAAACCCTGAGTATCTATTCTTTGATGAAGCTACATCGGCCCTGGATGCCAAGAACGAACGCATAATCATGGATAATTTGAATCGTTGGTTTAAAGGAAAGACGGTTGTTGTAATTGCACACAGATTAAGCACCGTTCGAAATGCAGATCAAATTGTTGTGTTAGAAACGGGTCGGATTTTAGAAAAAGGTACGCACGAAGAATTGATCAAAGTAGGTGGCCAGTATTATAATTTGGTAAAAAATCAACTCGATCTTGATAAGCTGGAGAAATAATGGCGAAAAAGGATAAGTACAATATTAATTTGCGCAGTGATGAGATTCAAGATCTCATGCAAAGACAACCAACCTGGATGATCAGGTATGGAACAACGCTTCTTTTTGGCATCATCTTAATGGGCTTGCTTTTTACTTGGATTGTGAGATATCCAGACATTACCACGGGTAGTGTCAATATCACTTCTGCCAACCCACCAGTTAGGGTTGTGTGTCAATCAAACGGTAAAATAACCAAGCTAAACATTGTCGAAGGTGATTCGGTTCAGGCTGGTGATATTTTGGCTGAGATTGAGAACCCCGTTTCTTCTGAGGCCGTCATATATCTAAAGGATTACATTGAGCGCCTGAATATGGCTCTCGCTAAAGGCGAAAATCTACCGACCCCTGATACAAGCAGTGTTAATTTTGGAGACCTACAGCCCCTAGTAGTTCAACTCAAGCGTGATATTACCAATGCCAATTTGCGACAAGATTTTCATATGGATGAAATGGCCATAAGTCAGTTGCAAAAAAGAATAGTCGATCAAAATGAGCTGATTAAAATAAATAGTCACTTGCTTGAAATTGAATTGAAACGCTTTGAAAATGCCAAGCAACAATTTGCGATAGACAAGGAACTCTACCAAGACAGTGTAATTACAAAAACTGAATACATAACCCGTGAGTCTGACTACCGAAAAATGGAGCAAGCTTTGGAGTTGCTTGCCTTAAGTCAAGCGGAGTATCGCATTGGTTTAAACGATATGCAGGTCGAATTAGCCCGCCTACGTTTTGGTAAAACAGAAGCCGACAGGAATCAACTTGACGGAATTCTTTCACTAAGAGAAAGTCTTTCTAACCAGATTAATACCTGGAAGCAGCGCTACACTTTAACGGCTCCAAACAGCGGAATTGTTACGTTTTTGCAACCACTATTTAAAGACCAGTTTGTAAGAACTGATGAGGTTTACCTTGTTATAATGCGCGAAAATCCAAAGCATGTTGGGTGGGTAGCAATAAGTACTGGTGGGTATGGAAAAGTTGAAGAAGGACAATTAGTGAACGTGCGATTGGAAAATTATCCGTTTCACGAATATGGCCTGATTAGGGCTGTGGTGACTAAAAAATCTACAATGCCTAACGGTTTGCATTACATGGTAGAAATATCGTTTCCGAACGGGATGACTACAACGTATGGTGAAAACCTTGCTTTTGCGCCAGATATGGTTGGCGAAGCTGAAATAATTACAAAGGACAGAAGGTTAATTCAACGTATTTTTGACTCTCTTGTTAAATTGATGAACAGAAATTCGAAAACTGAAAATTAGAGATGAAACGCATAGCAGTACTAGTAGATTTTACAGGAGTATGTGAGCTAGCAATTGCCCATGCTGGATTGATTGCCAGGCAAAGCGTGGCGCAATTGGTGTTACTCCATATAGCTCCTGAAAGGAACAAACTCAAAGAAAAAGAACTCAAAGATGAAGTTCGAATTTTTGGTGAGGTATTAGATGCAGACGGCATTCCGTTTAGAGTTCAAGTCAGTTTCGGTGATTTCTTTGAAACAATCCCAAGAGTATTAGACGAATTAAAATCTGATTTGGTAGTTGTTGGAACGCATGGAATTCGTGGCATACAACGCAATTTGTACAGTGAAAATATTCTTCGCCTCATCAATAGCATGAAAACGCTCACTTTGGTTGTTCAGGGCCACAGCGATATCCCTCCAGAAGGTTACACAAAAATTTTGGTACCTGTTATGGACGAGGTTTACAGCATCCACAAAGGTGAATTGTTAGCGGAGTTTGCGGGCTTGTTTGATTCTACCATAAATGTTTTGAATTTTATTTACGAAGATGACGAGGATGGTTTGAGCACAGACCACATCGAGGTAATAAAGAATCAATTTAACGAATTGGGGCGTCCGGTAAATTATGATAGCGAAACAACGTCCATCTATGTAAATTCTTACAGCAAGTCGATTGCCCAATATGCTGAGATAGAAGAATGCCAGTTGATTGCTTGGGTAGTGCCAGCTAAGGATGAAGACACAAAGCAATTTAGCGATGAAGATAAAATCAATCTTATTTTAAATAGATTCGGAATTCCGGTGCTTTATAGTCCTCGGTAAGGTTTTTCTTTTTTAAGCTTTATTATGTTGTTTAAAAGCAACTGCCTGTTCATTTAAAAACATTTTGTTGCATACTTATTTAATAGCTAACGCATACGTTTTTTAAGGTGGATTGCAAGTTATTTTTGTGAAGATAAAGACCCTCCAAAAATGACTCTTAAAACGTCTAGCAGTTTACTTTTTCTTGTATTTTTTCAAATATTTAGCGTAAAAGCGCAATACTGCACACCTTCACCTACAACTACCGCAGAAGGTGAAATAACGAATGTGGTGTTGATGGGGGCAACCTACGGCATTAGCAATTTTACTACTTGCCCAACTGTAGCAGCTTTCGAGAACTATACATCCGTAGATTCTGCAAATGTCATTCAAGGGAGCTCTTACACAGCTACCATCACCATCTCGCCTTGCGGAGGTTTTGCATTAGACCCTGGCGCTTGCGAAGCTTGGATTGATTGGAATCAGAATGGCGTGTACAACACGAATGAATCAATAGGCAGCTGGACAGGCAATATTTACTCAAGCAACAAAACAGCCACATTTAATTTTACAGTGCCCGTAAGTGCGAGTGTTGGAAGAACAAGATTGCGCATATTATTAAGACAGGGCTATGGCGCGGCAAACACCCCTCCGTTAAACCCTTGTACTGGCGGTTTTACCTATGGCGCTGTAGAAGATTACACAATTCAAGTTCAGGCAGTTCCGTCTCCATGCCCTGGGCCAACATCACCAAGCGTTGGGGTAGTTTCTGACAGCAGTGCAGTTATCTATTGGAACTCTACACAAAGTAGTTTTGATGTAGAATATGGTCTGGCAGGTTTTACACCCGGCAGCGGAACTTCACAAATCGTCTTCAATGATACGCTCTTCTTAGCGAGTTTAACGGCTCAAACAAATTATCAATACTATGTTCGCTCTAATTGCACGAGCACTGGTAATGGAACAAGTGCGTGGCTTGGACCGATTCCTTTCACAACAGCATGCGTGGTTCAAAGTATGCCGTACTTGCAAACATTTAGTAGCTGGCCTGTGCCTTGCTTTGACACGATTGGAGGGACTTTTAGTTTTAAACGAGACTCGATTAGCAGCAGCGCAGTTGCGTATATGGATGGCCGAGCGAATTCAGACAACGCGATATTAATTAGCCCAGCAATTTTGATTAGCACTGATGCTCAACTGGAGTTTACTTGGTCTCATCATAAAGTAACTTGGGCCAATGACAAGCTTCTGGTTTCGATGCGCGAAATAGGTACCCAAACTTGGGATGTCATTTGGCAAAAAAGTGGAACAAACCTGCATTCCCCTGGGGGCGGTCAGTTTGGTAATGGCAATTTTATTCCTGAATTAGTCAACATAAAATCTGTTTACCTCAACAAAAATGTAGAGTTTAAAATTGAAGCCCAAAGTGGTGGATATGGCTCGAACATTTATGTGGACGATTTTGAAGTGAGTGCGCAGGCGCCTTGTGCGCAAATTACCTCGGTGAGTTTTACCAACATTCAAGCAACCACGGCAGACGTTAATTTTGTGGTTGCTGGAAATGAGTTCCTTGTAGAATGGGGTCCAACAGGATTTCAGCAAGGAACAGGAACGTTAGACACAACAACTGGAAGTCCTTTTACACTGTATGGTTTGAGCTTTAACAATACCTACGATGTGTATTTACGAAGGGTTTGTTTTGGCGTGTTTACAACTTGGGTTGGCCCTTTTACTTTTACAACATCATGTGGCGATTATCCAGCTAATTTCTTCACAAATTTTGATGCGGATATAACTGGTTTTAATGCTGTTTGTTGGAGTTTGATAGGTACACAAGGCAGTGCAAATGCACTGATTTATACACCACAATCTAGCCAAAATATTCAGGCAGTTACGGCTCCAAACTTTTTACAATACAATGCTTGGGTCAGCTCTAATTTAATCTCGCCCCATTTTTCTTCTATAGATCAAAACACAAAACAAGTCCGGTTTATGGCCCGAAAGGCATTCGGTACCGTGAATTCTTCAATGGTTTATGTTGGTACCATGAGCGATCCAACCAATGACTCAACCTTTATCTCGGTTGATACACTGTTGCTTAATGATGCTTGGCAAAGTTATACGGTGGTTTTAAGCGGTGTTCCAACTGGGCATAGTTATGTTTCTTTCCGCTTGAACCCAACATTTGGCAGCCCAAATATTGGTATCGATGACTTTTATCTAGAAGACCAACCGAGCTGCTTGCCGCCTTCGAATTTTAAAGCTAAAAATATAACAGCAAATACTACAACACTAACGTGGAGCACAGCCGGAGCAAATACTTGGGATGTGGAGTATGGCCTTGCAGGGTTTACACAAGGCAACGGAACGAAAATATTAGGCCTAACAACCAACAGCGCCAGCCTTTCTACACTGTTGCCAAACACGGTTTACGAGGTTTATATATACAGCTACTGCACGAGTGGAAGTAACAGTGAAGGCCCGTTAAGCTTTAAAACTTTATGTACACCAGTTGCTATTCCTAACACGCAAATGTTTACGACTTGGCCCGTTGCATGCTGGAATGCTAGCCAAGAACTGAAAAGTTGGATAAGCTATGCAGACACCTCTTCAAAAATGGCACAAGCCACGATGCAATATTGGACAGGTGGCGAGCGTGCTTCTTTAAGAACCGAAGGCTATCTGATCAATCAGCCAGCAACGGTGCGTTTTAAATGGTCGCATCTTTCAGCGTTAGATTCGTTGTATTTTCTGATGCGCATCCAGCCATCAGACCAATGGGACACCATAAAATCATGGGGCGGTGCAGCCTTTCATTCGCCTATCGCAACCCCTAACCCAGTTAAAACCAAGCCACATGTTATGGTCGATGAGGTGTTTAATTTAGACTCTGCATCTACCGTAAATCAAACTGTAGAGTTCAAACTCTTGGCCATTGCCAGCAATCAAGGTGCATCCGTTTTTGTTGATGATTTTATTGTGATGCCAATGCCATTATGCGCAGATCCTTTCAACTTTAGCGTGAACTCCGTTACAGGATTCTCCGCGATTGCAGGTTGGCAAGGCAGCGGTAATTTCGATATTGAATATGGCCCTATGGGATTTGGACAAGGTTCTGGGGTTATGGATAGTTCAACTACGAACACATATCAGTTCTTAGGATTGGCGCCAACAACGTGCTATGATTATTATGTAAGAGGCAATTGTGCTGCAAATGGCACGAGTGCATGGATAGGGCCGCTTGCTTTTTGTACAGATTATTCTTGTCCAAAACCAAGTGCGCTTCAACTTGAAGATGCGGGTCTTACAGAAGCTTGGGTAAGTTGGAAAACTGGAAGCGCCAACCATTGGAATATGGCTGTTGGAACTTCAGCTGCCTTAAGTGCAGCAACCATAACACATGGCTTAACATCAGATTCTATTCAAATTAACAACTTGAACCCAGCAAGCGTGTATTACGTTTGGGTGCAAGACAGCTGTGGTGCAAATGATTTAAGTTTTTGGACTGGGCCACTTGTATTTAGCACAGATTGCCATGCCTTTGGCCTTAATTACTTCGAGAATTTTAATAATTGGTTGCCCGGAAATCTGCCAACGTGCTGGGACTTTAACCTTGGTGAAAAGCCATGGGCAACTGCCGCATTTGCCGGTGGGCAGTTGGCTGCGTTCAATTGCAAGCTGTATCCTAATCGCGAATCAGGACAATTGAAGTCTACGGAAATTTTTGTTTCAGACACGGCAATTGTGCACTACAAATGGTCGCATATGTTGGATGTAAACAAGCCAAACGATTCGCTTTTTGTTTTGAGCAGAATAGTTGGAAGTTCAACTTGGGATACATTGAAGGTATATGCACATTCCAATTTTAATGTTGCAAATGCAACGGCTGGTTTGCCAGCTCCTGTTTTGGCGCACGACAGCATCAGCTTAACATCAAACTACATCGGAGAATTTGTAGAATTTTCTTTTTACGCAGTTTCTGGCAATGGCGCCAGCATTTTTGTGGATGATTTTGCCGTGGAAGTTGATCCTTTAAAAGTAACCTGCCTGCCGCCAGCATCGCTTCTAGTAAGTAGCATAACGCCAAGTAGCGCAAGTGTTTCGTGGACATCTACAGGCAGCTCTTGGCAAATAGCATATGGCAATAATTTGCAAAATCCAAACCTCGGTACAAAAGTGAGTGTAGCTGCAGTGCCACATGCTCTTTCAGGATTGGCAAGTGGGGAGTTTTACAGCGTTTTTGTAAGAGAAATTTGTTCTCCTGGCGATACTTCCGCTTGGAGTTTCGCAGCAAACTTCAGCACTTCTTGCCAAACTTTTGCTATGCCATATGTTGATGATTTTTCTGCGTGGACCAACTTTGCCAATCTGCCTTGTTGGAAGTTAAACGGAGGCGTTAAGCAGTTTGAACCATATACGCAAACAGGTGCAAATGCAATACACGCCATGGCCGATATCAATCAAGATTGGAATCCAGGAAATGCTTTACTAACCATGCCAACGGTAACAATTTCTATTCCTGCTATGCTGGTCATGAAATGGTCTAAATATTACAACAGCGCACATAATGATAAACTCTATGTGGTTTCAAGACCAATTGGAGCCACAACTTGGGACACACTTGCTACAATGACAGGAGCTAATTTTGATTGTTCGTGCACGCCCAGTATCTATCCAAATCAGCCAGGTGTTTTTGTAGCAGATTCTTTTTCGTTGCCCCTTTCTTATGTTGGTCAGCAAGTAGAATGTGCCTTTTATGTTGAGGGTGACGGTGGAGCAAATTTCTTTATAGAAGAAGTTTCTATTGAGCAAGACCCAGCAAATAGCTGCCTTTCGTCCAACGCACTTATTGCAGATACAGTAAACTGTGGCAGCGCAATGGTATCATGGGTTTCGAATTCGGCAACGCTTAAGAATAATCTAGTTTGGGGCCCTCAAGGTTTTGATCCTGCTGCCGCAGGTACATGGTTGATGAATGCAACTTCCCCGCAGCTTATTACCGGGATGGTTGGTGGCGCAGCCTACGATGTTTATTTGCAAGATAGTTGTGTGCTAGGGTTGAGTGGTCTGACACTTTTGCCGCTAACAACACCAACCAGCCCTAAGCCAACGTTGTACATCAATCATAGCATAAATGCAGCTGGTGCCACATCAAGATCAGTGTATTTTGATGGCCTTTCTACAACCAATGCCACTAGTTTTACTTGGTATTTTGGCGATGGCGATAGCAGCAATTTAGCGGCTGTTGTGCATGATTATTTGGCCAATGGTACGTATACGGTAATATTGGTAGCTCAAAATGATTGCGGTATTTCTGATACAACATTTACGGTAACGATTCAAGGAATCGACATTGAAGAATTGTTAAGTGCAGCAAGCGTTTCAGTTTATCCAAACCCGAGTAATGGTGAGTTTGTGGTGGCACTGCCGGCCTACAAAACAAATGCTATAGTTGTAAATGTGCTAGACATGCTTGGTTGTGTGGTTGAAAGTTTTACCGCGAAACCAACAGATGGTTTGATAAAATTGAACCTCTCGAATGCGAAGAATGCAGTTTACTTTGTTCAAATTATTGATGACGGGCAGCAAATTGTAAAGCGCGTTGTTATTCAACGCTAGAAGATTGACATCTGTAAAACTTAAAAAGGGTCAAGTAATTTTTACTTAACCCTTTTTAATGAGTTTCAGAGTCGATTTATTGTTTGTTTGGCTCGCTCTTTTTTTCTCCTGTTCCTATTGGTATTTTTACGTAAACATTAAAAGATGTGTTTTTAATTGCAACGCCTTCAACGGTACTCATATCTACTAAACCGTAATAATAACTTAAGCCAATGCTTGTGCTTTTTTGCACTTTTTTCAACTTATATCCCAAACCGCCAATAAGGCCAGCATCAATCCGTGTGTATTGATCTTGTGCATTTGTTTTATACTCAAGTTGGCCACCATAGCCATCAACATTAAAAATATCGTTGGTCTTATTTCTTAGCCCAAGCTGAATACCTCCTTCAAAATACCATCGATTATGCAATCTGTAGTGATACTGGATTGGAACATAAAAACAATTAATTTTCTTTGTTAAAACGCCATTTTCGTATATCGCATCAAAAGTGCTATCGCCCACAGAGTAAGGCTTAAGCCCAGTTGCTCCAACATTAGATTTAACAAGCACTCCCGTACTTATGTAAGAATTGTTCTTTACCAGAATGTGAAAATAGAAGCCCAAGTTAAAGTTGTTCAGCGCTTTAGCTTCTGGTATGGTTAAAATATTGCTTTGGTTCCAGCCTCCAACTAAGCCAAATTCTATCTTAGGTGTATTTAATGTTTCACCAAAAATGAGGGAAATAAGAATTTGAGATTTTGCGGATGTAGATGCCAATAAAAAAATGGCCACCAAAGCCGATTTTGTAATTCTATTCATGATTGCGTTTTTATGGTCATTCAAAGTATGAGTAAATTCAACTTTGAGGTTTTTCTGTTTGACCGCAAAAGTACATTCAATTGGCAACTATCGGTTTGGTGCCTAAAACAAATTCATGAACATAAAAGACCTCTGAGTATAGAAGACTAGAAACTAAAAGATGATTCTCCGACAATTCTTTGGATAAAGTAGCCTTAATCTAAAAATTCGAAAGCGTGATAGACACCACCATATTCTGCTTCAAAGCTTGAGATGTGATTTCTTGCTGCTTCTCTAAAGGGGCAGCCCGTTCCTTTTACTTCTATTTTACGGCTTTCTTGGGCTAATTTCGGATTTACAATGGCCCAAACATAGCGCTGGTTTTTGTGCATCCCAACGTATAGGATTTGTGCATTTTGCGGCATCATTACCTCTTGCAATCCTTGGCCACTAAGTTCAAATTTCCAAATCACAAATTTTTTCATCACTCGTTCTTTAGGTGTTCTGCATAT
>Ga0102814_10002066_pt1 | contig 13804 bp, 10 predicted proteins | sample ColrivemetaGS741_FD_79112 | JGI IMG/M metagenome (GOLD analysis project Ga0102814, IMG submission 79112) | Estuarine microbial communities from the Columbia River estuary - Flood tide ETM metaG S.741 | ecosystem: Environmental > Aquatic > Marine > Intertidal zone > Estuary | place: USA... | reverse complement strand
CTTTCTCTTCATCTTCCGTTCTGTCGTAAACAATGGTAATCATGTTTGCATCGACATATTGAACGATACCACTCCCCTCTGAATTGATCAGGATTCTTGAATCCTGTGCAACTGTTTTCTCAATACCTGTCCCAACGATTGGACTTCTAGGCTTGATTAATGGAACTGCCTGACGCTGCATGTTTGAGCCCATCAGTGCTCTGTTCGCATCATCATTTTCAAGGAAAGGAATTAATGAAGCTGATACACCAACGATCTGGTTAGGTGCAACATCTATATATTCTACTTCTTCCGGTGTTAATACCGGAAATTCACCATGTTCTCTTGCTTTTACTCTGTCTGAAACAAAAGCCCCTTGTTCGTCAAGTGTACTGTTTGCCTGAGCGATCTTTTTATAATCTTCTCCTGCAGCTGAAAGATAAATAACTTCATCTTCCATATTTACTTTTCCGTCCTGCACATTTCTATACGGAGTTTCGAGGAATCCCATAGTATTCACCTTAGCATGTACGGCCAGGGAGGAAATCAAACCGATGTTTGGTCCCTCAGGTGTCTCAATAGTACAAAGTCGTCCATAGTGTGAATAGTGAACATCCCTTACCTCAAAACCTGCTCTTTCCCTGGAAAGTCCACCTGGTCCTAAAGCTGAAATCCTTCTCTTGTGAGTAATTTCAGATAAGGGGTTTGTTTGATCCAGGAACTGAGACAACTGACTTGTACCAAAAAACGAATTTATCACAGAGGATAAAGTTCTGGCATTAACAAGGTCCACAGGAGTGAATACCTCATTATCCCTAACATTCATTCGCTCTCTGATGGTTCTTGCCAGTCTGGCCAAACCGATACTGAATTGTGCATACAACTGTTCTCCTACTGTTCTCACCCTTCTGTTACCCAAGTGGTCAATATCATCCAGTTCAGCGTTCTGATTGATCAGATTGATCAAATATTTAATGATTTCAATAAAATCTGCTTTACTCAGAACATGTAATTCCTCATCAACATCAATCTTCAGTTTCCTGTTGATTTTATATCTTCCTACTTCTCCCAGATCATATCTGCTTTCTGAGAAAAACATTTTATCGATGATACCTCGTGCTGTTTCTTCATCAGGCGGTTCAGAACCTCGTAATTGTCTGTAGATTTGAGCTACAGCTTCAAGTTCAGAACTTGAGGGGTCTTTTTGAAGTGTATTATAGATCACTGAATAATCAATATCCAGGTCTTCTCTTTGAAGCACGATAGATTCAACACCTGCTTCCTGTATGAGTTTTATATTTTCTTCATCAATTTGAACATCTCTGTCCAGAATGATTTCATTTCTTTCAATTGATACCAATTCTCCCGTATCTTCATCTACAAAGTCTTCAGTCCATCTCTTCAGAACTCTCGCAGCTAATTTTCTACCTACAACGGTCTTGGCATTTTTTGTATTTAATTTTACCTCTTCTACTAACTCAAAAATATCGAGGATTTCTTTATCAGAGTCAAAACCAATTGCTCTAAGTAGTGTAGTAACCGGTAATTTTTTCTTTCTGTCAATATAGGCATACATCACCATATTGATATCAGTAGTAAATTCCATCCAGGCTCCTCTGAAAGGAATAACTCTGGCAGAATAAATCTTAGTACCGTTCGGGTGGTATGTCTGGCTGAAGAATACACCGGGTGATCTGTGTAATTGAGAAACGATAACTCTTTCTGCACCATTGATAACAAAAGAGCCTTTAGGGGTCATATATGGTATATTCCCTAAAAATACTTCCTGCTCAACTGTTTCAAAATCGATATGTTCCTCATCATTACATGACAGACGCATTTTCGCCCTTAGAGATACGCTATAGGTAAGACCTCTTTGCATACACTCAGAAATGCTATATCTTGGAAAATCGATCTGATAGTCGATAAATTCTAATAAAAAGATGCTTCTCGCATCAGAAACAGGAAAATGTTCTTCAAAAACTTTATAAAGTCCTTCATTGCCCCTGTTTTCCGGAGTAGTTTCTATCTGAAAGAATTCTTTGAAGGAATCCAACTGTATTGATAAAAGATCAGGGTAATGGGCCGGCAATTTAATTTTACCAAAATTCACCCTGTTTGCTCCGAGTGTGGCAATTGAATCGTTAAAAGACATAATAAATTGATTTAATCAAAAGAAGAATAAATAAGATTGCTTAATCACAGTATACTGGAACACAGGAAAAGCCCGATTTGTGAAAAAATCACAAACCAGGCTTTAATTCTTAATATGTAAGTTTATAAGTTACTTGCATTAAGTACAATAAAACACAATTCTTATTTCAGTTCAACTGTGGCTCCTGCACCTTCCAATGAGGCTTTAATAGACTCAGCATCTGCTTTTGGAACACCTTCTTTCACAATACCTGGTGCACCATCAACGATTTCTTTAGCTTCTTTCAAACCAACACCTAACAAATTCTTAACTTCCTTTACAACTTGTAATTTTGCTGAACCAGCTGACTCTAAGAATATATCAAATTCGGTCTTTTCTACTACTTCTTCTCCTCCTTCAGCTCCTCCTGCAGGTCCTGCTGCTACTGCCACTGCAGCTGCTGCTGGCTCAATACCGTACTCTTCTTTCATTATTTCTGCTAACTCCTGAACTTCTTTTACAGTCAAGTTCACCAACTGTTCTGCAAATGATTTTAAATCTGCCATTTTTTAATGCATTTTAATTTTTAATAAAAATATCTATCTAAATGCGCGAAACGCTTGGAAGCCTTTATTATGACGCTCTGTCCTCGAGCGTTTTAAGCAATCCTGCCAAAGTACTGCCACCGGAAGATAAACCACCAATAACACTTTTCACAGGACTCTGTAGTAAGAGGATAATATCTCCGATCAACTCGTCTTTTGACTTGATTGATTTCAAATTATCCAATTGATCGTCTCCTTTATAAATAGCACTATCAATATAGGCTGCCTTTAAAAGGGGTCTTTTGTTTTTCTTTCTGAAATCGCTGATTAATTTAGCAGGTAAATTACCTGTTTCAGCAAACATAATCGCAGTTGAGCCTTTCAGTACATCATACAAATCTTCAAATCCCTTTTCTTCTGCATGTACTTCAAGTGCCTTGCGCACCAGTGTATTTTTAACAACTTTAAATTCTACATCATTTTCAAAACAAATCCTTCTGAAATTATTGACCTGTTTAACTGTTAATGAGATATAATCAGTCAGGTAGAAGTATTCACTATTGGAGAACTTCTCTGATAAAGTTGCGATCATTTGAGTTTTTTCCGCTTTCGTCATATCAATACAATTTTAAGATCACTTAATAAATTCTTTTGAATCAATTTTTATCCCCGGACTCATTGAGCTTGCAACAGCAACTGACTTCATATAGGTACCTTTAACAGTAGAAGGTTTCATTTTTACGATAGTAGTAACCAATTCCCTTGCATTTTCAGCCAATTTATCTGCAGAAAAAGATACTCTGCCAATTGCTGAATGAATAATACCATATTTGTCCACTCTAAAAGCTACTTTACCACCTTTAACATCAGAAACAGCAGCTCCAACATCCAAAGTAACAGTTCCACTCTTTGGGTTAGGCATCAGACCTCTTGGTCCTAAAACTCTACCCAAACGTCCAATCTTCGCCATAACTGTAGGCATTGCCACAATCACATCAAAATCCAACCATCCGTCTGTAACTTTCTGGATATAATCATCCAGTCCTGCGAAGTCTGCACCTGCATCAAGTGCTTCCTGTTCTTTGTCGGGTGTACAAAACACCAAAACTCTTTTTGTTTTTCCAGTACCGTGAGGCAGTACTACCGTTCCCCTCAATGCCTGATCTGCTTTTCTTGGATCTATTCCAAGATTGACATGAATGTCAACAGAAGCATCAAATCGGGCAACATTTGTTTCTTTTAGAAGACTCATCGCTTCAGCTAATCCGTATAATTTCAATGGATCAACCTTATCAATGGCAGCCTTCATCCTTTTACCCTGTTTTGCCATTATAGTTGTTTTTGAGGTATTAACGTATCTGATACAGATACTCCCTACCCTATTAAAAAATTAATTTTCTTCCCAAGGAGCTTTCCCCGTAACAACCAAACCCATACTTCTCGCAGTACCTGCCACCATCTTCATAGCGGATTCAATTGTAAACGCATTTAAGTCAGCCATTTTGTCCTCGGCAATAGATTTGATCTGATCCCAATTGACCTTACCAACTTTTTCCCTGTTTGGAACTGAAGATCCTTTCTTCAATTTCACAGCTTCCAACAACTGAACAGCTGCCGGTGTTGTTTTGATAATAAAATCAAAGGATTTATCCTTATAAACAGTGATAACTACAGGAACGATTTTTCCCATGCTTTCAGCTGTTGAGGCGTTAAATCGCTTGCAAAATTCCATGATATTAACACCTTTCGCACCAAGTGCCGGTCCTACAGGTGGTGCAGGATTAGCTTGACCACCTTTCACCTGCAATTTGATATACGTTTCGACTTCTTTTGCCATTATAGCTTAATTTTAAGATTGGTTTTGAAACATAAAAGTTCAATCAGATCCTTATTGCTTTTCGATCTGCATGTAATTCAACTCAACTTCTGTCCCTCGACCGAATATTTTTACAACAATTTTTAATTTCTTCTTTTCGTCATTTACTTCAAGTATATCACCCACGAATCCATTAAATGGACCATCTGTGATCTTCACTGATTCTCCAACCAGGAATGGCTCAATCAAAGATTCACCACTTCCTTTGGATTCATCAACTTTACCAAGCATCCTGTTTGCCTCTGACTGTGTCATCGGAATTGGATCATTTCGACCCAAAAAATGCATTACGTTTGGTACATTAGAAATGGAACGAACAAGATCGCCTTTCAACTTATCCTCATCTGCCTCAATCAAAATATATCCTGGAAGAATATTTCTCTCCAGAATAACTTTTTTCCCTTTCCTGATTTTATAAACCTTCTCGGAAGGAACGATTATCTGGCCAATAATTTCTCCCCAGCCTGAACGCTCAACTTCAAGTTCAAGTCTCTCTTTTATCTTTTTCTCCTTACCACTAATCACACGGAGGGAGAACCATTTCATTTCCTTAGCCATATCGTTAACTTAAGTTATATATCGTAGTTGTTATAAATTTCGATATCACATCAGCTAACAAAACAACCAAAGAAAAAATTACTGTACCAACTAATACAATTCGAGTACTACTCAATAATTCAGGCCATGTGGACCAACTTACCTTATGTACTAATTCGTTGTAACTTTCCTTGATGTATAAAAATATACTATTCATTGTTTTTCTCTTTGCACGGGCAGTAGGACTTGAACCCACAGCCTACGGTTTTGGAGACCGTCGCTCTACCAGTTGAGCTATGCCCGTATTAATCTATTATTCCATAAGCTACAAATGAGCACCCTCCATAAAGGGTGCTCAATTGAAGCATTATTTTCTAAAGAGTTGTTAACTCTTAATCAAGTATCTCTGTAACCTGACCGGCTCCAACCGTTCTACCACCCTCTCTGATCGCAAATCTCAAACCTTTCTCCATCGCGATATTGTCAATCAACATAACTTCTACAGATACGTTATCACCAGGCATTACCATTTCTACGTTTTCAGGCAATTTGATATCACCAGTTACGTCAGTTGTTCTGAAGTAGAACTGTGGACGGTATCCATTAAAGAATGGAGTATGTCTTCCACCTTCATCTTTACTAAGTACATAAACCTCACATTTGAAATTTTTGTGTGGCTTAACTGTTCCTGGAGCAATAATTACCTGACCTCTGCTGATCATGTCTTTATCAACCCCTCTCAACAAGATACCAGCGTTATCACCAGCTTCTCCTCTATCGAGTAATTTTCTGAACATTTCAACTCCAGTACACGTTGATTTGATTGGCTTTTCACCTTCTTTCATCATACCAACGATCTCTACAGCCTCTCCAACCTTAATTACACCTCTTTCAATTCTACCAGTTGCAACTGTTCCTCTACCTGTGATTGAGAAAACATCTTCAATAGGCATCAGGAATGGCTTATCAACTTCTCTCGTAGGCTCAGGTATGAATGAATCACATGCCTCCATCAATTCTCTGATAGATAAAACAGCAGCCTCATCTCCTTCAAGTGCTTTCAATGCAGATCCGCCAATTACAGGCGCATTATCTCCATCAAACTCATATTGATCCAACAATTCTCTAACCTCCATCTCAACTAACTCAAGCATCTCCTCATCATCAACAAGGTCAACCTTATTCATATACACAACAATACTTGGAACACCAACCTGTCTTGCTAACAAAATGTGTTCTCTCGTTTGAGGCATTGGACCATCAGTCGCAGCAACAACTAATATAGCTCCATCCATCTGTGCCGCACCTGTAACCATGTTTTTAACGTAGTCAGCGTGACCTGGACAGTCAACATGTGCATAGTGACGGTTAACTGTTTGATATTCGATGTGAGCTGTATTAATTGTAATACCCCTTTCCTTTTCCTCAGGAGCCGCATCAATCGAATCATAATCAGCCTTGGCAGCAAGACCATCTCCTGCCAGTACATAAGTAATTGCAGCAGTTAATGTCGTCTTACCGTGGTCAACGTGACCAATAGTACCGATATTGACGTGCGGTTTGGACCTATCAAAAGTTTCTTTAGCCATCTTAATCTTTTTTTCTAAACTAAATTATTATAAAATATTATACAATATCGTGAGCCAATGAAGGGAATTGAACCCCCGACCCCTTCCTTACCATGGAAGTGCTCTACCCCTGAGCTACATTGGCAAAAACCTTATCTGTAAACTTTAGGGTATAAAGAGAGCGGGCGAAGAGACTCGAACCCTCGACCCTCAGCTTGGAAGGCTGATGCTCTACCAACTGAGCTACGCCCGCATTAAGTGCCCAAATCTGCAAAGATACAGATTTATACACATTGTGGTGGGGGTGATAGGAATCGAACCTATTCAGACGTAGTCACTAGATTTACAGTCTAGCCCGGCTCTCCAGCTCCGGCGCACCCCCTATTCGCATATTTATATAAAATGAGCCAATGGAGGGACTCGAACCCCCGGCCGGCTGATTACAAATCAGCTGCTCTACCAGCTGAGCTACATTGGCATTATATTTTATCTATGCATTGAAGTATTTCAACTTTATCGAAAAAAACCAATCAACTACCTCAATTATCAATGGACAATTTTCCTCGTTTTTTTCTCGCAAACTGAAATCATTATTTCAAAGCGAATGCAAAAGTAGTATAAAAAATGAAAAAAGAAAAAAATTGTTCTCTTTTTACAAAAATTATAAAAGCTTATAAAGTTGGACAAAAATAGAGGAAAATTTTATAGTTCCGCTAACGTTGACGAAGTTTTTCTTTATATTTTTTTATTTGTATTTTAAGTTTATCATATGATTCATCAATCGCCGTCTCAAATGCCTTGTCCGAAGACTTTGAAACAATAGTCTCTCCTGGCACTTTTAATACGAATTCTACTATTTTATCCTGAACCTGCCCCGTCTTTTCCAAACTCAACTTTATATCCAAATCAACTATACGGTCAAAGTATTTATCTAATTTTTCATATTTTTTTTCTAAATAATCAACAAGCTTTTGATCTGCCTTGAATCGAATACTTTGAATTTTTACGTTCATATTTCTTGATTTAATGATGAAAAAAAATTATTTACCTTTTGGATGAGCATTTGTATACACTTTCTTCAACTGCTCAATTGAGTTGTGTGTATAGATTTGTGTTGCACTTAAATTGGAGTGTCCGAGAAGCTCTTTAATAATATTCAATTTGGCCCCTTTGTTGGAAAGGTGGGTGGCGAAACTGTGTCGCAATATGTGAGGGCTCCTCTTTTCTATTGTGCTTACCAATGATAAGTAGCTTTTGACGATATTATAAACAAACTTTGGATACATTTTGTTTCCTTTACCCGTAACAAATAATGATGGGAAATGATCTTTTTTGAAAGCTTCATTCCGCTTCTCTACATAAGCTTTTATTTGATTGCAAAATTTGGCAGAAAGCGGAATTAACCTTTCCTTTTTACCTTTTCCTATTACTTTAACGATTTTTCTTTCAAAATCAATGCTTAGATCATCTAAACCAATCAATTCAGCCCTTCTCATACCGGTCAGATAGAATAACTCCAGAATGGTCCTATCCCGGACACCCTGAAAATTTTCCGGAAAAACCAGATCTTCAAAAAGTGTTTCCAGTTCTTTTTCCTGTACATAATTCGGCAATCTGCTTTCAACTTTTGGTGAAACAACCTTGGTGGTCGGGTTATGATTTACTGTTCCCTGTTTTTTCAAAAAACCATAATAGGTCTTTAGTGCAGATAATTTTCTGTTGACAGATCTTGGGCTGATGCCGCCTTCCATCATTTCAACAACCCAGGATCTGATATGGTAATGTGTAATCAACGCAGGGTCCTCCAGTTCAAACCTGGATAAGGTAAAATGAAAAAATTGTCCGATATCGTTAGTATAGGATGAAACGGTATGAACTGAATACCTTTTTTCGTAGTTTAAAAAATTAATGAATGATCTGAGCACCCAATTAGTATTTATATAAATATAACAAAAAATATAATAATAAATATAATAATAAATATAATAATAAAACAGCCCAAATCCAAAATTGGATCCGGGCTGTCAATATTAAACTTAAATTAAATTTTTACTATAATGGGTTTTGATCCTCTGCATTGATCTGATCATTAGCATTGATCTCATCCTCAGGAATCTGATAAATCATTTCATTTGCATTATAAGCATAGTTGAAATTACCAAGAGTTGTATGGTTGGAACCTTCATATTCTCTAACAAGATCCACACCTAACCTTTTTTGATCAAACCACGCAAAACCTTCTCCCCAAAGTTCAATTCTTCGTTGTACATATATCTCGTTCAATAAAGCCTGACCAGTGTTTGAAGAAGTATTGTAATTTGGATCTCTCGGACCAATCAATTCAACCAGCAAAGCTTTCGCTCCTGCTTCATCGCCTGAATTAGCCAATGCTTCCGCTTCGATCAGATACATTTCAGCAGATCTCATATACAAATAGTCTCCCTGGAAAAATGAAACCAGATCCTTAAATTTCTTATTTGCATATTTTGGTAGTCCATCAACGTCATCGTCTCCGGCAAATGCACTTTTTCTGATATCAGAATCACTGATAGCATTATATAATCTCATATCTATTGATTTATATACTGCAAGCAAACCTGCATAACCCGGATCAAGATTCCCCATATGTGAAAAGAATGAAGCATAAATGGTAGATGTTTCAGCATCTATATCAGCGCCCCACAACCACTCTCCATTATTAATGTTGCTAAATCCACTCATCCATTCGTCATTGCTCATTAATGGATATCCGGATTTTGCCGTATTTGCCATACTTGCTGCATTGCCATAGTCCTCGATTTCAAGATATACTCTTGCCAATAAACCAGCTACAACACTTTGATCAATATCCGTGATTCCACCACGGGTATACCCTTCCAATCCAATAAATGATTCATTCAAATCAGCTAATATTTGATCATATACCAATTGAACTGAACTTCTTGGTTGACCATCAAATGAACTACCGTCATACAACGGAACGCCCGCTGAAGATTGGTTCTCAGCATAGGTATGCTGATAGACTCTAACCAGATTGTAGTATGCCAGTCCCCGAACTGACATAGCTCTTGCTTTTACATATTTCAAATCTTGTCTTTCGACATCATCTGGAATGAAAGAAATGATATCGTTCATATTCTTAACCAGACTGTAATAAAAATTCCAGACAATATGTGTTGTTGAAAATGGCTCAGTTCTTCCACGGTAAGCATAATAATTACCAAACCAGTGATCTTTTACCTGTACAACATCATTAGACATCAGATCCAATCCCAGGTCTATGGACTTCTGCCCAAAGTCATCATGACGTCCACCTGTCCACGTATTGAATTCTCTCATATATGCATAACTTCCTCCCAAAATACCGTCACTTACGGCCAATAAAGCTTCAGGAGAAGAAGCTGCTAATTCATCTAATTGTTCTGCTGAAACATACTCCTTGTTCTGTGTATCCAGATAATCCTTATTACAGGAAACCATAAACAAGAGTCCCACCAGTCCAAAAAATAACAATAATTTTTTCATTTATTTATTACTTTATGTTTAAAAATTAATTTTCAATCCAGCCGTCAATGTTCTCATCAATGAATATTCATTTGATGTTAAACTAGTGAGGCTTAATCTTGGATCAAATCCTTGTCTCGCAGATTTCAGATAAATATTATCTGCTATTCCATAAAATCTAATGGAAGTAATTCCTGCTTTTGATAAAGCTTTATTATTTAAAGTATATCCAATTGAAATATTCTTTAAAGCAAAATAGCTTGCATCGATCAGATACATTGAAGAACCATAGAAATTCTCTCCTGTAGCTGCATCAACTCTTGGTAGCTCCGCCGTTGTATTCTCTGGTGTCCAGGTTTGATCCAACACTTCTCTTACAAAGTTTTGTCCGGATTGAGTTGCATCAAATAAATTATAATAAACACCATCATAGCCGAATCCACCATATTGGTAACTAAATCCAATTCCGAGGTCAAAATCCTTATATGTTAATGAAGTGGAAACCCCACCATAAAGATCCGGAATTGCAGATTTATCCATATAGTACTCATCTGCTTCCGCATAATTAGCCGTTGTCGTTCTTTCTTCATCAGGATTGATTTCTCCCGTTTCGGCATCTAATCCACCAACAAACCAATGAGCGTCTCCTGTTTCAGGATCAACGTGTGAAAATTCTTTCATATGGTAATCATATCTGGATCTTCCAGTAGTTAGTCTGAATCTTCCATCATCAATAAATGGTTGAGGCAAAGAATCAATCTGGTTAGAATAATGCGTACCATTCAAATTGATATCCCAAACAAAATCTTTTGTTTTAACCGGAGTAAGGTTTAAAGTTACTTCAAATCCTTTGTTGGTCATGTCCCCAATATTTTGAGGTATTGATGGCGCTCCGGATGACATTGGCAATGGTCTGTTATAAAGCAGATCACTGACCTTTCTGGTAAAGTAATCAAAATCAAGACCTACTCTGTTGTTTGCAAATCGGGATTCGAATCCAACATTCATATTTGACGATTTTTCCCAGGTAAGGTCTTTATTTCCAAGGAAAACCAATTTAATACCAACATCGTCGCCATTTTTAACAACCTGGTATTGATCTCTGAAAGGATAATAGTTTCTTCCACCACCTGGATAGAATACGATATCATTACCCAATTGACCAATACTTGCCTTTACCCTGAAATGATCAATAAATGATACATCCTTAAAGAAATCTTCATTTGTTATGTTCCAGGAAACTCCTGCCCCCCAGAAATTACCCCAACGATTATCCACATGGAAAACGCTGGATGCATCCCTTCTGAAACTTAAATTAAGCGCATATTTTTGATCAAATTCATAGGATAATCTTGAAAAATATCCCTCTACTTTGTAATCTCTTTCAAAGTTATTAACCTCTTCAATGATTACAGCTCCATCCAAAAATGCCTGGTCAGAAAGAAGGAAATTCGTTTTGTGAGCCCTGAGGTACCTGTAATTGTAACTTGATGACTCATGACCGAATAAAGCACTCACACTATGAATACCATAATCCTTTTGATATCCCAATAGTTCCTGGTGCGTGATATTGAATCCTTTGGTAGACGTAGCGTATCCTCGTCCTCCTGCATTGGCAGCATCACCACCGATAGGCGTACTAAAGGAAGTAAGTGTTCCCAATCTTACATCGGCACTACCATTATAGGTAAAATAGAAACCATCAAGGAATCTGAATGTACCATAAATCTTACCAAGAATATTATCATAGGTATTGTTTTGGATATTTTCCAGTGTTACACCATAAGGATTTTGGGTTCCACCCAATGTTCTGATCCATGGGCTGTTTTTCCCATCTCCAAAATCATACAGGTCATCTCCTGTTGGGCCTTGCACTCTGTTCCCCTCCGCATCATATGCAAAAATCGGATAAATAGGTGCTACTATCCTTGCCCAGTTAAATAGGTTGGCATAAGTACCGGATCCATATCCATCAATAGGTGCATCCTGAATCGTATGAGAATAATTTACGGTTCCGCCGATTTCAAGGTAATCCTTTACATACTGTTGCATGGAGAACCTGAGTGAAGTTCTGTCAAAACCAGATTTAATCGCAAACCCTTCATTTTGTTCATTTCCAAATGAGAAGAAATAAGAAGACTTATCCGTTCCACTGGCTACGCTCAGGTATGCTTTTGTTTTTAAAGCATTAGCGAATAAATAATCACCCCAATTCTCCGGTGTATACAGGAAGTTCGTTCCCGCTCTAACTTTACCAGTCGTTGGGTCGATCACCATACCATCCTCAGCATCATAGTTATTGTAACCGATCTGATAACCTAAGCCATCAACGTCAGTTATCAGGTTATTGGCAGCCAGAGCCGATGCTTCAGATGCTTCCATGCCTTCATTAATTATAAGATTATTTCTTGAAGCCATAAATGCAGCCTGATAAAACTCTGAAGGATCTGTAATGATGTTGTAATCCGGAACGGCTCTGGTAATATGACCAAGGCTAAAGTCCGCAGTAACACTCATACCACCTTTCTTCCCTTTTTTGGTATTTACAATTATTACTCCATTTGCACCCCTGTGTCCATAAAGTGCATTTGCAGATGCATCTTTTAAAACAGAAATAGACTCTATATCCATTGGGTCAATGGATGAGATATCTCCATTATAAGGAACCCCGTCAACAACATAAAGTGGTTCACTTGACCCACTTATGGATCCGATCCCCCTGATTCTAACAGTTGGTGAAGATCCGGGTTGTCCACTATCCTGAATAATCTGAACTCCTGAAATTTTTCCATCGAGTCCTTTAATAACATTACTTGCCTGGACTTTTTCAATCTCGTCAGATTTGATTACAGTAACTGCACCAGTGATCTCTGATTTTTTTTGAGTTCCATACGCAACAAAAACTATTTCTTCCAACACGGTTCCCTCTGCCAAAATAATCTCTATGCTGGAAATACCTTCAATGTTTATTTCCTGCGATGAAAACCCGGTATAACTGATTACCAATGCTTTACTGCCTTGTGGAACGGTAAGTGAAAAACTTCCATCCAGGTCAGATATAGTACCTACATCAGTGTCTTTGACTAAAACATTCGCACCAATGAGAGGTGTTCCTGCTTCATCTTTTACAGTACCATTCACTACTTTTTGTGCTCCCATAGAAACAAAAACAAAAAGTAAAGTAAATAGCAATAGTGAGCGTTTTTTCATATTTAAAAAATTTCATTAATAAATAAATAGATAGATAAAATAGGTCAATAGTTAGATCCTTTCCACATAGTATAGATATATGAAGATATAAAAAAAATCGATAGGAATCAAGTAAGAAAAATGATTTTTCTTACTTCAGAGGGACTGATTTATACCTAATTACAAAAAAAAAGGCTTGCAATTTCTTGCAAGCCTCTGAATATTTCTATTCAAATATTTTAGTTAGCATCCCAGAATATTTTACCCTGAATGTCGTCTCCACCTGCAGTTGCAGCTTCAACACTAGCACCATTCACAGAATATTCAGTAACTGGATAAGTATACCTCTTAATTACTGGTCTCTGAGAGTCCTCAGCCGGAGGTAGGTTTGGCCAATCATACAATCTGTAAGTAGTCCATGCTTCAAATCCCATGTCATACAAAGCGATCCATTTCTGGAAAGCAATTTTTT
>Ga0102814_10002055_pt1 | contig 13827 bp, 5 predicted proteins | sample ColrivemetaGS741_FD_79112 | JGI IMG/M metagenome (GOLD analysis project Ga0102814, IMG submission 79112) | Estuarine microbial communities from the Columbia River estuary - Flood tide ETM metaG S.741 | ecosystem: Environmental > Aquatic > Marine > Intertidal zone > Estuary | place: USA: Columbia... | reverse complement strand
TTTGGTTATGAATTGAAGTTCAATTTTGCATCTGCTTTAGAGGTAGGTCTCGATCAATTCTACGCTCAAGTTTTTTTCATTGATGGCAACGAAGAAGTACAGTTTTATGATTGGGCAGATCTTGCTAAAGACGACGGTAGTGATTATACCGCTACATTTGATTTAAAAGAAATGTTAACGGTTTCAAATCGTTTCTTTCTTGTATTTGGTTTCGAATCTGATGAACAAAATGAAACAGGATTTGGTGGAGCATTTGACTATTTACGTTTAGTTGCAACTGAAAAACCTGTAACTAATGATCCATATTTGGCTTTACAATGGGCTTTAAATAATGATGGTTCATTTTATGATGGTGGTGCAACTCCTGGTGCTGATATTGGTGCTTTCGATGCATGGAAACGTTCAACAGGATCAAAAGATGTAAATGTTGTTGTTTTTGATACAGGTGTTGATATTAATCACCCAGATTTAAATGATAACCTTTGGGTAAATCCAAATGAAATTCCAGACAATGGTGTTGATGATGATAACAATGGCTATATCGATGATGTTCATGGTTGGGATGCTTTCTATGAAGATGGTACTCCTGAAGATGGTGATGGACACGGTTCACACGTTTCTGGTATTATCGGTGCTGTAGGAAATAATGGTGTTGGTGTTACCGGTATCAATCAAGTTGCAAGTATTATCAATGTTAGAATCTTTAATGAAGATGGTTATACAACTGACGGTGCAATTTTAGGTGGTTACGATTATATCTCTGCCTTATTAGATAATGGAGTTTCTATAGCCGCTGTGAATCAGTCGTGGGGCGGAGGAATTGACTATGGTGATCCTGAGTTAGCAAATATTGTTAGCATGTTCTATTTCTATGCAAGTTACCATGGATTATACAACACTGTTTGGGTTGTTTCTGCTGGTAATTCAAGCTTAGATCATGATAACTTATTGTATCAACGTTTTCCAGATCCAATTCAAGCACCAAATATCATTTCAGTTGCTTCTACGGATGCGAATGATGGTTTATCTGGTTTCTCAGATTATGGAAAACACACAGTTGAAATTGGATCTCCAGGAACAGATATTTTATCTACTGTTGTTGGTGGATGGGAATTTTATAGTGGAACTTCAATGGCTTCACCTTATGTAACAGGTGCAATTGCTTTAGCAGCAAATCTTTATCCAAATGAAACAGCTGCAGCAAAAATTGCTAGAGTTATGGGTACATCTGATAAAATTTCAAATATGATGGATTTCACCATTACTGGTAGTCGTTTAAATGCATTTGAGTCAATTTCAGCAGGCGAAAAAACTGGTGAAGTACTTTTATCTGCAAATCCATCTCTAGGTTATTTTAACAGAGTTGATGGAATGGCTCAGTTCTCAGTTGGTTTTACAAATACAACTGGCGCAGCAATTGATGTAACAGGATTTAGTATAAGTGGTCCAAATGCGGATTATTTTAGCACTTTAGAAGAGTTTACTGAAAATGTTACCGTAATGCCAGGTTATGCTTATGGTTTAGGTGTTGTTGTTGAACGTTCGATGGAAGGTGTTTATTCTTATGAAGCAACTCTTAACATTTCAACTTCAACAGGATCGATTGATATTCCTCTTATGGTGGAAACTCAAAAAGAACCAATTGCTGAAATAGATAATGTAATTGATGACCAAGGTAGAGTCGTTGTAGGTCAAGAATTGGTTTCTTCCTTTACCGTTTCAAATTCAGGTCGTGGTGAAATGAATTATGAAGTTATGCAGGGTATTGTGATGGCAGACTTAGGTATGTTGGAAGTTAATTCTACATTTAAACCTGAGAAATCTTCTAAAAGAACAACTGCAAAACGTTCTTTATTAGATGTAGCTAAAAGTGATTTAAATAAAATTGCTCCAGCTGTAGCTTCTTTGGTTAGAACATCAATTAAATTGGATAAAGAGAAAACAACAAAACGTTCTTCTTCAAACAATTTAATTGCAAATTCAGATTATTATTACTTCGAAGATTTTAATGTTGCAGAAAACATTAATTGGGAAGTTTTAAATTTCGGAGAAGGTGATGTTTGGAACTTAGTTGACCTAAGTGAAATCGAAGGTGAAGTTGATAATGTAATGTTAGCAGGTGACTTAGTAAATGGTTATCAAAATAACACCTTATCTGTTGCTTTATCTCCTGTATTTAATTTTACAGAGTTATCAGTAAATGGCGATAGCCCTTATTACTTACTATTTAACTATAGTGCTCAATTAGAAGATGGATATGACTTTTTCTATGTAAATGTGCTACAATATGGCAGAAGAGTAGCAACCGTTGCTTTAACAGGTAGAAATCTTGCTAATGATGGCGAATTTAATTTCGCAGGAGTAGACATTTCTAGATTTGCAGGCATGGATGGTATTGAATTCATGTTTATTGCAAACTATGATGCTGAAGTAGTTGAAGGTTTTGGAGCAATGTTCGACAATGTTGGTATTGCTACTGGTCCTGCTGCATTTTTTGTTGACAACTATAATGGTTCAATTGCAGAAGGTTCTGCGCAAACGTTTAACGTAACTGCAAGAACTCTTCTAATTGGAACAGGCCCATATTTAGTTTGGACAGACTTATTTACTGACGCAGCAAATGATGTTATGGGATATGGCGCTGGTGTTATGGAACATTTATTAGCTTTCGAAGCAACCTATAACCCATGGTTGAGCATCGAAGGTGAAAATATCGACTACGGTCCTGTTTCTAAAAACGAACCAATGATTGAGGGTTCTTTCTCTGTAACAAACACAGGTTTCACCAATGTTGATTACATGGGTATGAGTTTTGTAACGCCATTGATGCCTGAAGAAGGACCAAGAAAAGCCAAATTCTTTGGTGAAACAAAGTTAGAGTCAGCATCAAAATTACAAGCTACAAAAGTTGAGAAATCTGCTTTTGGAAAATCAAGTAAGAAATCAACTTCTGAATTGATTAATTCGCTACGTGGAAAATTTACAAGACCTTCTTCTACTAAAGCGATGAAAGCTGTTGCTAATAAAGGTTATTCATCCCGTTTAACTGGTAAACAATCATGGATTGAGTCTAAGGGTAAATCTATTGCCGAAATGAATGCACTTCTTTATGAATCATTCGACAACTCTATGGAATTACCAGAGGGTTGGGATGTAATGGATATAAGCCAAAATGGATATACCTGGAATATAGCATCTCTTGACGAAGGTCAAAATGTGTTAGCTTTAGGTGATTTATATGAAGGTGCCTATGGAGACAATACGTTAACATTTGCTTTCTCACCTTACATGAGTTTCGCTAATCTTGATGATAGTCAAGGTTTATTCATGGAATTTGAATATGCAGCATTAATTGAACCAGGTTATGATGATGTTTCAATTTTCATTGGAACAGACGAAGATCCATTTGCATTCTTCTTAGGTTCAACAAATGATATGTTAGTTAATGACGGAACCATGCAATTCATGGGAATGGATTTAAGTCCGCTTATTGGTATTCAAGAAAATGTGTACTTAACCTTTGCTGCTTCATCTGATGAAGGATTATCTAGTGGCGGTGCATTCTTTGATAACATTGCAGTCTATACAGATAATTTACTTGCGTATGTAAGTCCAAGAAGAGGTCAATTCGTAATGGAAGAGACTACAGAAGTTGGTTTTACAATTAACTCAGGTTGGTTATATCCAGGTATGTATAGAGTATTCAATGTATTAAGCTATACTAATAACGAAAACATTAACGACTTAACCTTTAATGTTGTTGATTTTGAAGTGTATAATACACCACCAGTTGCTATGAATGACACTCTTGCAGTTGTTGCAGGTGATGTTATTGACATACAAGGTATGTTAATGGCTATGATGGAGAATGACTTCGACGAAGATGGCGATTGGTTATATGTAGCAGATGTTTCACAACCAGTTTATGGTAATTGGAAACGATTAGAAGTCGGTTCTGACTCATGGTGGTGGAATGGTGCGACACATTATGTTGCTCCACTTAATTATGATGGCATGGATATGTTCACTTATATGATAACAGATGGTTTTGATTACGCTGTAGGAACCGTTTATATCAAAGTAATGGAGCATCCTGAATTTGTAACTGGTGTTCAACAACAGTTCACATTCCTTGAAGATGATCATTTGATGTTAAACACAATGAAGTTAGCTTCTGGTGTTGGTGGTATGAACAAAAATCTTCATGTATGGGCAAAATCTCATCATGAAGCAGTACATACTATGGTTCCAGTAAATGAAGATGAAATGCCAATGCATGCATTAGATATCATGGCAGATCCCAACTTCTTTGGTCAAACCATGGCTACCTTCTATGTTGGTGATGATATGAATATCTATGATTCATTAAGAGTTACCTTGGTGGTAGTCCCTGTAAATGACATGCCAATGGCTGGTTTTGAACCAATGGTTAATAAAAACGTTGTTTCCTTTACAGATCTATCGAATGATGATTTAGATCCAAATGGCGGAATCGTTGCTTGGTCTTGGGACTTCGGAAATGGTCAAACAAGTGAAGAGCAAAATCCAGTTGCAACATACGATGCAGTTGGTGCATTTACAGTTACTTTGGTAGTTACAGATAACGAAGGCGCAACAGCTGAATTTAGTTCAAATGTTGATGTTGTAGAAGTCACTTCAGTTGAATCTGAAACTCTTCCAACAGCTTTTGAAGTATTCCAAAACTATCCAAACCCATTCAACCCAAGTACACAAATTAAATTTGCTGTACCAAGTGCACAAAAAGTAAGTGTTGAAATCTTTAACATTATTGGGCAACGTGTTGCAGTTCTGGCTAACGGTCAAAACTACAGTGCAGGTTTCCATTCTGTTACTTTTGATGCCAGCAAATTGTCATCAGGTACATACATTTATCGTGTAATGGCAAGCGATGCTAATGGTAATTCAAGTATCAGTAGCAAAAGCATGATTCTGATTAAATAATCTAAGTTTATTTAGTAATTATCTTTTCGAAGCCGTTCAGTGAAAACTGAGCGGCTTTTTTTATGAACTCAGGTTACTATAAAAAAGATTTAGTGGCCACATATCCTCATTCTTTTTTAGCTCTAGCGCAAGCGTCCGCTTGTGCTTCTTAAGCCAAATGACATTCTCTATTCATTATTCTGTGTTTTGATTAAAATTACCGTACTAATCCTTATCCCGAACTCAGGTTACTAATAAAAAAGATTTATTGGCCACATATACTCATTCTTTTTCACCATCAAATAGAGATTAATCAGTAACAGAAAAACAAAGACGTGCTGATTGCAATTACTGGACTTAGAGACAGAGTTTCAAGATTGGTTGAGAAATTCATTCAAGACGAATAAAGTTCATCTTTTTATAGCGTGAGTTCAGAAATTAATTTTAGAGAGAGTTACTAATGATTTTGGTCCAATTTAAACTGAGCTTGAAAGCGTAATTTGTTGTCTCGTTTTAAGATGTAATCCATTGTTTTCATTGTGGTATCAATTACAACAGTCCATTCATTTGTTGATGCTGCAGGTATGAGATTCGCAGTAAAAGAGTCGGCTGGAAAGCTTTGAGAAACGGATTTTGATGTTGCGGTATTGGCTAATCCTCCATAATTGGTAATCTCATCGGGAGTACCATCTTCATGTCTATGATCGTGTTTAAAAAGTAAGCCATTAGAAGTCTTTGTAAAAATCCATGTTCGTGATTTATCTTCCCCTACATGAAATGGAATACGTAATTCCGTTTCTGAACAATGTTGAATGTGCATTTTTAAAACTTTGCCTTTAAAAGGGTCATTATCTTTTAGAGGAGTTACTACTTTTCCAAAATACGTATTGCCGCAATATGCCGAAAGCAAGTTGAAAAAGGTTGTTTCATCGGTTGAAACCCTAATTTCTTGAGAAAATGCAGGCATTTTTAAACATAGTAAATTTAACAAGAGAATGAGGGCAAATTTCATCATAGGTTTATTGTATTAAGAAGATTGAGACTAATCTTGTTAATATAATTGAAATGATTGCTCTTATTTCCATTTATGTTAAACAACATATTTATAGAACACGATTTTCAACAAACTGCTTCCTCTTATCTCATCAAACAAAAAAGGAAGAAGTTTTGTATCTTTGCCGCCAATCATGAGCCTCAAATTGCTCAAATAATTTAAAAATCCACGATTTTATACGTCTTATCATGTCAAATCCTGTTCGTGTTCGTTTTGCCCCATCTCCAACTGGAATGTTACACATCGGTGGCTTACGCACTGCTTTATATAACTATTTGTTTGCGAAACATAATAATGGTGAATTTATTCTTCGAATCGAAGACACCGATCAAAAGCGTTATGTAGAAACAGCAGAACTTGATATCACAAAATCAATTCAATGGGCAGGTTTGGATTATTCAGAAGGACCTGATAAACCAGGAAAATTTGGCCCTTATAGACAAAGTGAGCGGTCAGACATTTACAAAAAATATGCTGATGAACTCATTGAAAATGGCAATGCGTATTATGCTTTCGACACGACGGAAGAAATCGAAGAAATGCGTTCACGCTTAGAAAAATCTGGAAATCCTTCTCCAAAATATGATGCTATTACTAGAATGAGCATGAAAAACAGTTTAACGCTACCTAAAGAAGAAGTAGCAAAACGTTTGGAAAGTGGAGATGCTTATGTAATCAGAATGAAAGTTCCACGTCGTGAAACAGTTCGCTTTTTTGATGAAATTCGTGGCTTTGTAAGTTTTGAAACACAAGGCTTAGACGATCAAGTTTTAATGAAATCAGACGGTTTGCCAACCTACCATTTAGCCAATGTAGTTGATGATCACTTGATGGAAATTACTCATGTAATTCGTGGTGAAGAATGGTTAAGCTCTGCTCCAAAACACATTTTATTGTATCAATATTTGGGTTGGGAAGCGCCAAAATTCGCTCACTTACCACTTATTATGTCTCCAGCAGGCGGGAAACTATCCAAAAGAAATGCTGAATCTTTGGGAATTCCGATTAACGTTCGTGATTATGTAGAACAACAATTTGAGCCTCAAGCAATTGTAAATTTCTTGTGCTTTTTAGGCTGGAACCCAGGTGATAATCGCGAAATTTTAAGTCTTGAAGAATTAGTTGAAGCATTTACTTTAGACAGAGTTGTAAAATCTGGCTCAATTTTCAATTTCAATAAATTGACTTGGTATAATGAGCAATATTTAAGAAATCGTTCAGAAGAAGATTTATTAGTGCAGCTAAAACCAGATTTTGAAAAAGCAGGTTATGTAATTCTTTCTGATGAATTTGGTAAAAACATGATTCGTCTTTTAAAAGACCGAGTAAGTTTTATCACAGATTTTGTAAAAGAAGCTGGTTATTTCTTTGAAGCTCCAAGTGAGTATAATGAAAAGACAAAAAACAAAGCTTGGAAAGCTGAAACGCCTGCTTTATTAACTGAATTTTTAGAAATTTTAATGAATTCAGTTGATTTTTCCGCAGAAGTGTTAAAACATGAAGCGCATACGTTTCTTGAAGCAAAGAGCTTAGGTTTTGGAAAGCTAGGTTTGCCTTTACGTCTTGCACTGACAGGAATGGGCGCTGGTCCAGAGCTGTTTGATGTAGTAGCAATGCTCGGAAAAACTGAAGTTCAAAAGAGAATTGAAAAAGCAATTGCAGAATTAGGATAAAAAAAAGGCGTGGAAACACGCCTTTTTTGTTTGGTTACACAAACTCTAGATAATCAAAAACTGTAACCATGAACATAAATTTATTGTGCCAAAGCTTAGAAGGCATAGCTGAAAAGTCGTTCTTAGGAGAAAAGCAATTTTTAAGCTTTAAAATAAAATTAACAACCGTCATCAACAGGTGGATTATTAAACTCGATAAAGAGATTAATTTTTTCATCGCTCATAAAGATTAAAGGGAGTATTTTATTTGAAATTAGACCTTTAGGATGTTTGAAATAGGTTGAGTTAATTGGGATGGAGAAGCGTTGTTGATTTAATTGCAAATCGAATTGTGAAATACGTGTTGAATTCTCTGAAATATATACGACATATCTGTCATCGTAAACAATAGCGAAATTTAGTGCGTAATCAGATACAGGGAGCAATTCAGAAAGTTTTTGAAAACTACCATCCGATTTGTGCATGTATAAAATGTTACTATTCGCATTGTAATTGTGAGAATTATAAATGATTGATTTTCCTTTAGTTGAAGGAAATGCGTTAAATTTATCATATAAGCCAACTTTGCTGTCTACAACTCCAAAATTTTTATCCAAAACGATAAAGCCTGAATAGTTTTCAATAAGATAATAGTCTTCTGTAATAGTAAGCTGAGCCGTAATATAAATTCCTTCATTTGATTGAGAATGAAGTACCGTATAGCTCATGTCAGAATTTAAACGAGCAAATACTAGCGAGTCACTTATTCGGCGATATCTTTTTCGAATTACCGATGCTTCGTCTTCAGTTTTATACTCAGTAACCAATAATAAAATGATAAGAGAGTGTTCATCTTCCATTTTGATATCTAAAACCAATGAGTCCCGATAGCTTGCGGCAGAGTCAAACCCTGATCGAAAAGTTTTTACAGTATCATTGGCATTTGAGTGAGTATAGCGAATTATATGAGGTTTATAAACAGAATGATAAGTGGAATCAATTAAATAAGGATTCTCGATTCGCTGAGTTCTTTCTTGTGATAATCTATAAGCAGTTGTGTAAGGGCTTCTTGTGTCAATAATGTCAAAACTAGTAGCTTTAAAATTTCTTGATAAAAGATTCCAATTTTCATCATCTTCTGTCTTATAAAATCCAGCCTTTACATAACCTCCAAACATCGATCCAGAATGGTTAAAGAAATCAACATTCATGATATAGCTATCGCCATTAAATTTTTTCAATAAAGATAAATCGGATGAATAGGAAGCATCATTGTTGAAATAAGAATACCTGACAGGTACAGTTGCTAAGAAGGCTTGACCATTTGCGTTGCCATTAAAATCAAGATTAAAAGAAAATATCTGTGAAGTTTCAGTGGATTCAGAACTTCCAAAGTAGCAACCATCGCAAGAAATAGAACTTATTAGGACAATAAGTAAGAGGAAAATATATAGCAGTTTAGTTTTCATCGAAATAACCTTCCAAAATGTGATCCCAATTAACCAAAGCTCTAAAGAGTAATTTAGATTGAAAGTAAATTGATTCGGTTAAAAAGATACAAAAAACTTTAATCTTGAATGATAAATCGAAGAATAAATGAATGAAATACGAATTCTCAAACAATCAACATAGCATCGCCAAAACTAAAGAAACGATATTTTTCTTTAACGGCATGTTCATAAACCCGCATCATTTCGTCGTAACCTATAAAAGCAGAAACGAGCATCAATAAAGTGCTTTCAGGCAAGTGGAAATTGGTTATTAAACTATTCACTCGTTGAAATTCGTAACCTGGAGTGATAAAAATATCGGTGTCATCTGTGAGTTTCCCCGATTTAGCAATCGATTCTAAAACTCTTACTGAAGTAGTTCCAACAGCAGTAACATGTTTGGAATTGGCAATTTGATCATAAGTTACTGGTGGGACAAAATAGTGTTCACTATGCATTTTGTGTTGAGTAATGTCATCAACTTTTACTGGTGCGAAAGTTCCCAAGCCAACATGAAGGGTTACTTCTTCAAATAAAAAGTGTCTTTCTTGTAATTGTTTGATCAGCAATTCTGTGAAATGAAGTCCGGCTGTTGGTGCAGCTTTACTTCCCAAAGGATTTGCGTAAACCGTCTGATATTCTTTTGCTAAAGATTCATCGGCTTTTATGTACGGAGGGAAAGGAGTTAATTTAAACTTTTCTAATTCAGGGGAATCTAAATCACAATTGAATGTTAGAACGCGAAGTCCATCGGGTTGAATCGCTTGAACTTTTGCAATTATTCCTGGGGCTAATTCAACTTCAGCGCCTAGTTTAAACTTTTTACCGGGTCTGACCATCGCTTCGATAGTCCGATTATTCATCACTTGAACAACAAAAACCTCTTTATTCCCGAAGAGCATTCGAGCTTTTTCAACTTTGGAATTATTGACTACCAAAGTGGTTTCAGGTTCTAAAAAGCGATACAATTTGTAGAAAACAGTATCAGTAATTGACTTGTCTTTGCGATTATAAACCAATAAACGTGCATGGTCACGTGGTGATGCAGGAGTATGAGCAATTAAAGACTCATCAAAAGGATAATTAAAGTCAGATAAGGTAAACGTTCTCATCGCAATGATTTAACCAAACATTCAAAATTGATCTTACACTTTCCAGAAGATGCGTTTTTTATACATCCACAACATGATAGCATAAGATATCGCCAAAAATACGATGCTAAAGGCCACTGAACCTATATAATTTCCAAATAGTGGTGCAAAGTATTCATTATACATTAATGACTTAAGCCGAGTACCGTCTATTGTAATCATTAAGATTAAACGACCAAAAAAACCAGCAAACATGAAGAAAGCAATGGCATTTGCTCCGAAAACAATAAATGGTTCAGTCCAGTTTTTAATTCCTTTCCCGTCGATGAGATACATGCACATAGCCAAAAATACTAAAGCCATTCCTGCCATGAATATCACATAACTTGGTGACCAAAGTGTTTTATTTATTGGGAATCCATAATCTAAAATTTCACCAATGAATAATAAGCCAATACCCCAGAAAAATAGGGTCGAAGTCTGTTCTTCAAGACTATGTTTCTTTTGTAAATACCAACCTGTTATTACACCAGCAATACAACTTACAACGGCAGGGAAGGTGGATAAAAATCCTTCTGGATCGTAAACTAAAGGCACATTTTTGAAATAGGAATGATCAATGCCGAAAATTTTTGAATCCACAAATGCAGCAAAATTTTTACCATGTTCTAGTGTTCCCGTTAAATCAGTTACGACTCCGTTTATTGTAGCGGTAAAAGGCATAAATTTCATTAAGAGCCAATACACAACTAAAATTCCTACACCGATAAAACTCATCTTTTTGATATCAAAATTCAAATAAAGAATAGAAGTAATCGCGTAAACTAAAGCTAAACGCTGTAACACGCCCATCACTCTTATTTTTAAAAGAGTATCGGTGAACCAATTATGATCTGGGGAAAATAGATTTATAGATAAAAGTGCAAGGAGTAAACCTAAACCAAAGAGCTTCGCTGTTCTAGAAAATATAGATTTGTACAATTCTTTCTTATCAACACCTTGAGCTAATTTCTTAGAAAAGGCTAAAACTACTGAAACGCCCATAATGAAAACAAAGAATGGGAATATGAAATCTGTTGGAGTCCAACCATTCCATTCGGCATGTTTTAATGGTGGATACATGTAAGACCAAGAACCTGGGTTATTAACGAAAATCATCATAGTGATGGTTATTCCACGAAATACATCAAGTGAAAGCATTCTACCTTTTGGTAGTGCATCTAATATTTTTCCCATTCGTTGTTTCCTTACAATAGAACTATAAAATTTTACTATTTATGAATGTACGATTTACGCTGAATAGGTAAAAGACAAAAGCCTATTTTTTTAACCTTATTTAATATATCCGAACGTTAATAATCACGAAATGATTATTAACGTAGAATGGTTAATTAGAACAATGCGATAACTGTTAAGTTTTTCTTCATAATCTTTTTGCATCGTATTTGATTCAATATTCAAAAAAATGGTTTAGCATTTATTTTTTTTGATTTAATCCAGTAAAAAGGCTAACTCATAATGAGGAAAATAGTTCTACTTAAGAAATAGGGTGTTTGGTTTGCAAAGCATTAAAAACTTACATTCTATAGTAAGTTAGCGTATATTTTTTAAGTAAATATTCAAAAATGGGTAATTATTTTAATTAAAAAAGGCTTTTAAACCTAAAATTTTGGATTCCATTACTTAACAAAAAGTGTAATCTTGTATATTCCACGAAATAGATTTTTATAAACGATAGTTCAATTATGTCAATTAGAGTAGCTCTTCGCCATTTCACATCTTATAAATATGATCGCCCTATTGAATTGTCACCGCAGGTAATTCGCTTACGGCCTGCACCCCATTCAAGAACAAAAATAACGGCGTATTCTCTAGATATTCAACCCAAGAATCATTTTATAAACTGGCAACAAGATCCATTTGGGAATTATTTAGCTCGTGTTGTTTTTCCAGATAAAGTAACAAGTTTTTCTGTTGATGTTGAAGTAATCGCAGAAATGGTTGTTGTAAATCCATTTGATTTCTTTGTTGAAGACTACGCTAAAGAATTTCCTTTTAAGTACGAAGAAAATGTTGAAAAACAATTACAGCCATATTTATCACTTGATGAAGTTGACCAATCGTTTTTAGACCTAGTAAAAGAAGCAAAATCAAAAATCAAAAAGGGGATGATTACTGTTGACGTGTTGGTTTTAATCAATCAATATGTCAATTCTATGTTGAATTATCGAATTAGAATGGAACCAGGTGTTCAAACTTGTGCTGAGACCTTGAGTTCAAAATCGGGTTCTTGTAGAGATTTTGCCTGGCTAATGGTTCAACTTTTTCGTCATTTAGGATTAGCCGCTCGCTTTACTTCCGGTTATCTTGTTCAGTTGAAATCTGACGAGAAATCCTTAGATGGACCTTCTGGCCCTGAAGAAGATTTTACCGATTTACATGCATGGACAGAAGTCTATATTCCGGGTGCAGGATGGATTGGCTTAGATGCCACTTCGGGTTTATTTGCAGGTGAAGGTCATATTCCATTGGCTTGTACGCCTGATCCATCAAATGCAGCTCCAATTTCTGGGCTAGCTGAAGTAGCGAAAACAACTTTTCATTTTGAAAACACCGTTAAACGAATTCATGAAAAACCAAGAGTTACACTTCCTTATTCAGATGAACAATGGGAAAATATTTTAGCACTTGGCGATAAAGTAGATCAAGATTTAGAAGCAGCAGATGTTCGATTAACAATGGGTGGAGAGCCAACATTTGTTTCTATCGATAATCAAGAAGGGGCAGAGTGGAATACCGCTGCAGATGGAGAGCATAAACGAGAATTGTCAAATGTCTTGTTTCATAAAATGAAAGATGAATTCGGTAGCGGTGCTTTAATTCAATATGGACAAGGGAAATGGTATCCCGGAGAACCTTTACCTCGTTGGAAATTAGCTTGTTATTGGAGAAGAGATGGTGAGAAAATCTGGAATAATGATGCGTTAATGGCAGATTTATCCAGAGATTATGGTTTTACTCACGATGATGCTCGAAAGTTTATGGGGCAATTAATTCATGAATTATCCATTGATCCAAAGAATGTTCACCCCGCTTACGAAGATCCATTTTATTTCGTTTGGGAAGAAAGTTCTATCCCAGAAAACGTAGATCCGCTTGATTTAGACTTAGCCGATTCCCTTGAACGACAAAAATTAGCTGAATTGCTAAAAACGGGAATGAATACTCCCGTTGGATTCGCCGTTCCAATTGCAAAAGATTCAACTCTTCATCAATGGCAATCGTGTAAGTGGAGTTTTAGAAGAAAGCATTTGTTTTTAACTCCTGGTAATTCTCCTGTGGGATTGCGTCTTCCTTTAAAATCCATTCAATATTTTGATCCTGAAAAGCAAGAAAAAGAATTCGAGAGAGATTTATTTGCTGATGTTTCAGCTTTAAAAAAGAAAGGTGCAGCGCCAGAATCTCACAAGTTCAATTCTACAACAAACATTTTCAAAACCTGTTTAGTTACTGAAGTTAGAGATGGGAAGATCTTTGTTTTCATGCCACCTGTTTCCTATTTAGAAGACTATCTCGATTTAGTGTATGCCGTTGAAAGA
>Ga0102814_10002053_pt1 | contig 13831 bp, 10 predicted proteins | sample ColrivemetaGS741_FD_79112 | JGI IMG/M metagenome (GOLD analysis project Ga0102814, IMG submission 79112) | Estuarine microbial communities from the Columbia River estuary - Flood tide ETM metaG S.741 | ecosystem: Environmental > Aquatic > Marine > Intertidal zone > Estuary | place: USA... | reverse complement strand
CCCACAAAACCGTCAATCCATTTTTTATTCAAGTGCCTTAAATGTTTTTCTTTGGGCATAGACATGAATGAATAGACAATAGGGATAATGAGTAAGGAGAGAATGAAAATTCCAATGATATTTATAGAAGCCACTATACCAAACTCTTTCAAAAGGGTACTCTCTGTAATGATAAAAGTAGCAAATCCAGAGGCGGTTGTAACATTGGTCATTAAGGTAGCGTTCCCAATTTTAGCAATGACACGCTGTAAGGAGAGTGCTTTGTTTCCGTGTTTCTGAGCCTCTTGCTGGTATTTATTGATTAGGAAAATACAATTTGGAATTCCTATCACAATAATTAATGGAGGAATTAAGGCGGTGAGTACTGTGATCTCATATTCAAGTAATCCCAATACACCAAAAGACCACATAACCCCAATAATAACTACTGCCATGGAAATAATCGTGGCCCTAACACTTCTAAAAAAAAAGAAAAATATAATAGAAGTAACCGCTAAGGCGCCTAGTATAAAGAGTCCAATTTCATCAATAATACTCTGGGCATTCATGGTCCTGATATAAGGCATGCCTGAAATACGAACATCTAGTCCGGTGTCTTCTCTGAAATTGTCTAGTAATTGTTTCAGATCTTTAAGGACAAAGTCTTTTCTAACAGAAGTATTGAGGATCTCTTTGTCTAAATAAACCAACGTTCTGAGTGTGCCAGTCTCTTTGTTAAAGAGCAGTTGGTCATAAAAAGGCTGGTTTTGATAAAGGTCTTTTAGGTGTTTATTTAGGCTTTGTTGATCCTGTGCCAAGCTTCCTTTGAAGGGAGAAAAAATAAATTTACCTGCCGTTTTCGAACGCTCTAATAATTTTAAGTTGTCTGTGGAAAGTACGGCAATTACCTCGGGGAATGCGGCCAACTGTTTGCTTAATCTATTCCACTTTTTGAAATTATTAAGCTCAAATAAAGCGCTGTCTTTTACTGCAATGGCTATGATATTACCCTCTTCTCCAAAGCGTGAAACAAAGTCTTGATAAGCTAAGTTTACAGGGTGGTTGTCTGGAAGTAGGTTGGCCTCTGTATTGGAAAAACGCATATTTTTCCATTGCATGGCCATAAAAACAGTGAAGAGAAAGACTCCAATAAGGATAGTGATCCTATTTCTAAGAATAATTCTAGCAGTGGTAGCCCAAAAGTTTTGGGTACTAAATCCTATCATGAGGTTTTTTTAATAAAGGCCTTACACCTTCATGATTTCTGCTTCTTTTACAGTGAGCAGTTCTTCAATTTTTTTACTGTACTGATTGGTGAGCTCTTGAATAGATGCTTCAGCATCTTTTGCCGTATCTTCTGGTAAGTCAGTTCCTTTAATGTCTTTGTTGGCCTCTTGCCTTGCGTTTCTAACCCCAATTTTAGCATCCTCCGCTTCTGCTTTGGCTTGTTTGACCAAATCCCTTCTACGTTCTTCCGTTAAAGGAGGCACGTTAATGATAATTAGGTCGCCATTGTTCATAGGGTTAAATCCTAAATTGGCGTTTGTAATGGCTTTTTCAATTTCTTGAAGCATGTTTTTTTCCCAAGGCTGTACCGAGATGGTTCTCGCATCTGTGGTATTTACATTGGCCACTTGTGAGAGTGGCGTTGGAGATCCATAATAATCTACCTTAACGGTAGAGAGCATAATAGGACTCGCTTTTCCAGCCCTGATTTTTGCAAATGATTTTTCTAAATGCGCCATGGCTCTGTCCATGTTTTCTTTAGCGCTGTCTAATATAAAATCTACTTCTTCATTCATCTTTAAAACGATGTTTTTATAAGTTTACTACTGTTCCTATAGCTTCTCCAGAAACAATCTTTAAAAGGTTTCCTTTCTTATTCATGTCAAATACAATGATAGGAAGTTCATTTTCCTGACTTAAAGTAAACGCAGTGGTGTCCATTACTTTCAGCCCTTTTGACAGTACTTCATTAAAAGAAATATTGTCAAATTTAGTGGCATTAGCATCTTTTTCTGGGTCTGCAGTGTAAATGCCATCTACCCGCGTTCCTTTGATAATAACGTCTGCTTCTATCTCTATAGCCCTAAGCACTGCTGCAGAATCTGTGGTGAAATATGGATTTCCAGTACCTCCACCAAAAATAACTACACGACCTTTTTCTAGGTGTCTCATAGCGCGTCTTCTAATGAAAGGCTCCGCTACTTCATTAATCTGAATCGCAGATTGCAGGCGTGTTTGAACGGCTATTTCTTCTAAAGCACTTTGTAAGGCCAGTCCGTTTATGACAGTGGCAAGCATACCCATATGGTCTCCTTGAACCCGATCCATCCCGTTGCTGGCTGCTGCCAAACCTCTAAAAATATTACCTCCGCCAATAACAATGGCCACTTCAATGCCCTTTTCTACAACCGCTTTGATCTCTTGAGCGTAATCTGCAATACGCTTTGGATCTATTCCGTATTGCCTATCTCCCATGAGGGCTTCTCCGCTTAATTTCAGTAAAATTCTTTTGTATGGCATTTTTTAGGGGAATTTCTTTTCACAAAAATAATCAAATTTATTTAGGCATAGCGATTATGTGTGTAATGACATTCAAAAAAAAACCCGCGTTCGAAGAACGCGGGTTTTTTTAATGTTATTTGAGTAGGGATTATCCTAATGCTACACGAGCAAAAGAAACTACTTCAAGAGTTGCGTCTGCAGTTTTTACATACTGCGCTACACTCATTTTAGAATCTTTAATAAATTCTTGATTGACTAAAGTATTGTCTTTCATAAATCTAGTGATTTTTCCTTTGGCAATATTGTCTAACATAGCCTCTGGTTTACCTTCTTGACGCAATTGGTCTTTTGCAATTTCAATTTCTTTGTCAATAATGGATTGGTCTACACCACTTTCATTTAAAGCAACTGGATTCATTGCAGCAGCCTGCATAGCCACATCTCTAGCGATCACATCTGCTCCGGCTGGTGCAGCAGACAAACCTACTAAAGTAGCAATTTTGTTTCCTGCGTGAATGTAGCTTCCTACGAATGCAGCACTTAATTTCTCAAATCCGCCAATTTCTATTTTTTCACCAATAACACCAGTTTGCTCAGTCAATTTTTCTTGAACAGACATTCCTTTGAAATCAGCTCCTAAGAAAGCTTCTTTGGTGTCAAAATTCAGGGCTAAAGAAGCCAATTCTGTAGCCAAGGCTACAAAAGAATCATTTTTAGCAACGAAGTCAGTTTCGCAATTTAAAGAAATGGCAACTCCTTGTGTATTGTCTGAATTTAACACTGCAATTGCAGCACCTTCACTAGAATCTCTGTCTGCTCTATTGGCAGCTACTTTTTGTCCTTTTTTGCGTAATATTTCAATAGCTGTATCAAAGTTACCCTCAGCTTCCACTAAGGCTTTCTTACAGTCCATCATACCGGCACCGGTAGTTTGTCTTAATTTGTTTACTTCTGCAGCAGTAATATTTGCCATGTTATTTTGATTTACTTTATATTAACTTAATGCAGCTACTAAATCTGCTTTCTTCATACTAGAAATACCTTCTACACCTTTTGCAGTAGCCATTTCTTTTAATTCAGCAACAGTCTTGCTGTTTAAGTCATCTGCTGGAGCTGCTTCAGCTTTTGGAGCTGCCTCAGCTTTTGGAGCTGCTTCAGCTTTTGGAGCTGCCTCAGCTTTTGGAGCTGCTTCTTGTGCGTCAGAGGCACCTTCTTTTTCAGCAGTTTTTTCTGATTTTCTTTCTGATAATCCTTCTGCAACAGCACCAGTAACATGGGCTAAAATTGCTTCGATAGATTTAGACGCGTCATCGTTAGATGGGATCACATAGTCTATTTGTTTTGGATCTGAGTTGGTGTCTACCATGGCAAAGATTGGAATGTTAAGCTTTAAAGCTTCTTTCACAGCAATATGCTCTCTCATGATGTCTACAACAAATAAAGCACCAGGCAAACGAGTCATGTCAGATATAGAACCTAAGTTTTTCTCCAATTTTGCTCTTAAACGATCTACCTGTAAACGCTCTTTCTTAGAAAGGGTTAAAAAGGTACCATCTTTTTTCATGCGATCAATTGTAGCCATTTTCTTCACAGCTTTACGGATCGTTATAAAGTTGGTTAACATACCGCCTGGCCATCTTTCTGTGATGTAAGGCATGTTTACATTAGCCGCTTTTTCAGCCACGATGTCTTTTGCTTGTTTTTTAGTCGCTACGAAAAGAATTTTTCTACCAGAGGCAGCAATTTTCTTTAATGCTTCGTTAGCTTCTTCAATTTTTGCAGCAGTTTTGTAAAGGTTGATTACGTGAATACCATTACGCTCCATGTAGATGTAAGGAGCCATATTTGGATTCCATTTTCTTGTAAGGTGACCGAAATGCACCCCAGCCTCTAATAGGTCTTTAACTTCAATTTTGTTTGCCATTTTTACTTAGTTTACTTTCTGTTGGATTAGCAATGCTACTGCGTAACATTTAGATGCTAAACTAGTTTCTGGTGTATCCAGATAACAACTTATTTATAATAAAGACCTCCCAAGATGGGAGGATACTTTTAAGAACATATAAAGGCCCTACGAATAAGGCCTTAATTTTATAGTTTAAACGATTAACGCTTAGAGAATTGGAATTTCTTACGGGCTTTCTTCTGTCCGAATTTCTTACGCTCTACCATTCTTGGATCTCTTGTTAAAAGACCTTCTGGCTTAAGTGTTAACCTGTTTTCTACGTCAATATCACACAACGCTCTAGAAATCCCTAAGCGTACTGCTTCAGCTTGACCAGTGATACCACCGCCATACACATTCACTTTTACGTCATAAGTTCCTTCTGTTCCTGTAAGGGCGAAAGGCTGTTGTACTTTGTACTGTAAGGTAGCAGTTGGAAAGTAGTTCTCTAGATCTCTTTTATTGATCGTAACTTTACCGTTTCCTGGTGTTAGGTATACACGAGCAACCGCTGTTTTTCTTCTTCCTATTTTGTGAATTACTTCCATTGCTAAAATGATTCTAAGTTTATTACTACAGGTTTTTGCGCTTCTTGACCGTGCGCTGTACCTTCGTATACTTTTAAATTTCTGTAAAGATCCGCACCTAGTTTGTTTTTAGGCAACATTCCTTTCACTGCTTTCTCAACAAGACCAATAGGCTTTTTCGCTAGTAATTCACTAGCAGTAAGAGAACGCTGACCTCCTGGATAACCAGTGTGTCTGATGTAAGTTTTAGTCTGCATCTTATTACCAGTCATGGTAACTTTCTCCGCATTTATAACTATAACGTTGTCCCCGCAATCTACGTGAGGGGTGTAGTTAGGTTTGTTTTTACCTCTAAGCATAATAGCTATTTTAGAAGCCAAACGTCCTAAAGTTTGTCCTTCTGCATCTACCAGTACCCACTGTTTGTTAACTGTAGCTTTGTTAGCTGAAACAGTTTTGTAACTTAATGTGTCCACACTAATATTTTTATTGATTAAACACTATAATCCCGATAATCGGGCTGCAAATGTACAACTAATTAGTTGAATTCCAAATGCTGTTTTTTGATTATTTTCGTATAAAGTTCATTTTTTTTGTTTTTTGAACTCATAAGGAAATGTTAAAACTCCTGTGAGTGGCTCATGTTACAATTGAGCAAGGTATTTTTGCCACTTATTCCACCCTATATTTATGCGCTTTAAATACCTTACTGTTCTTTTTTTTGTAACTAATTTCTTTGTCTATTCTCAGGAAGATACTACAGTTTCTGACACGCTAAGGCCGTCTAAATATGATCAGAAGACCTATACAACTCAGCGACTACCAAAAAATGAAGCGCCTAGTATTGATGGTATTATTAAAGAATCTATTTGGGATATTGTTCCATGGACAGGAGATTTTATAGAACAAATGCCCGATGAGAATACTTCTCCAGCCCAAGAAACACAATTTAAAATTACCTATGATTCTAAATACCTTTATGTAGCGGTGCGTTGTTTTGACACTGAACCTGATAAAATAGAAAAGCGTTTGTCTAGGCGAGATGGCTTTCAGGGAGACCGAGTAGCTTTTATATTGGATAGTTATTTAGACAAGCGAACTGCTTTTGCCTTTTCTGTCACTGCCGCAGGGGTAAAAGGAGATGAGTTTGTCTCTGAAAATGGCAACAATTGGGACGACTCATGGAACCCTATCTGGTACGTGGCCACTCATATTGATGAGCTGGGTTGGACGGCAGAAATGAAGATTCCCTTCAGTCAATTAAAATTTGGAAATGCCAAAGAACAGTTTTGGGGCTTACAACTTTCCAGAATGTTATTTAGAGCGCAAGAGCGTTCTGCTTGGGATAGAATTCCACAAAATGCTGCAGGGATGGTCAGTGAATTTGGGACCCTAAGGGGACTGATAGATATTGAGCCACAAAGGCAGTTGGAAATTCAACCTTTTACTGTGGGCCAATACGACACTTATCAGGCCCAAAGCGGCAATCCTTTCAGAGATGGTAAGGATCCTAAGCTCAATGTAGGTTTAGATGCCAAAATTGGTATTACCAATGACCTGACTTTAGACCTTACGGTGAATCCAGATTTTGGTCAGGTGGAGGCAGATCCTGGGGCCATAGCCTTAGATGGTTTTCAAATCTTTTTTAGAGAACAGCGGCCATTTTTTGTAGAGAATAAAAATATTTTTGATTTTAGGTTTGCCAACGGAAACGACAATTTGTTCTATTCTAGAAGGATTGGCAGAAGTCCACAGTTGGGGGCATCGGCGCCCGAAGGGGGCCATATTAAAAGGCCAAACAATACTACTATTTTGGGGGCCGCTAAGTTTTCTGGTAAGACTAAAAACGGTTGGTCTTTGGGTCTTTTAGAGAGTGTGACTAGTGGGATGTATGCGCAATCCGATCTCAATGGACAAAGAACAGAGACTTTGGTGGAGCCCATGACCAATTATTTGGTGGGGCGTGCACAGAAAGATTTTAACAACCGCATGTCTTTCTTGGGGGCTATTTTTACGGCCACCAACAGGCAATCAGATCCATTGGCAGTTTCTTTACACAAAGCAGCCTATACAGGTGGAATTGATTTTTTGCACCAATGGAAAGACCGTACTTATTACATAGAAGGGAATGTGATTGGTTCTAGGGTGCAAGGCACTCCAGAAGCCATTAAAGAAACCCAGGAAAGTATTGTGCATATGTTCCAGCGTTCAGACGCTACGCATGTTAGCTTAGATCCTACTAAAACCAGTATGACAGGGACAGGGGGTAAGTTGGTTTTTGGAAAAGGAGCGGGTCTTTGGCAATACAGTATGGGGGGGAATTGGCGTTCTCCTGAATTAGAACTCAACGATGTGGGATTTTTAAGGGAAACAGACCTCATTAGGCAGTTTGCGAATTTAAGGGCCCAATTTTTAGATCCTACCTCATGGTACAGGAGTGCCTCCCTTCGTTTTTCTCAGAGCAGTACTTATGATTTTCAAGGAAATAACAACCGCCTTCAGTATGATTTTAGGGGGGAAGTTAATACTATTAATAACTGGAATTTTGAGATGGGCCTTACCCACAAGCCCCTAATTAATATCAATGCATTTTTAAGGGGAGGGCCCAGGTGGCGTTTTTCTGAGGAAAATTTTATGTTTTTCTCTGTGGGTTCGGACGATCGTAAAAAACTGGCTGTTGGAGCTGGTTTTGTGAAGAGCCAGGCGCAGGACAATAATTTTTCTTTGGATCGATATGGGGTAGACCTCACCTACCAACCTTTAGATGCCTTGAGTATGTCTTTGGAGCTGGAGTATGAGGTAAACCCATCCAGAACGCAGTATGTCACTCAAGGTCTGGCCAATGGCCTTCCTTATTATATTACAGCGGCTATTGACCAGACGTCTTTTGTGACTTCTATGCGTTTGAATTATACGATTAATCCAAACTTAACCATTCAGTATTACGGACAGCCTTTTATTGCCAATGGCGTCTATTCAGATTTTAATTATGTGACTAATGCTGCAGCCAAACGCTTAGATGACCGAGTGGCTTTTTATGACGCACAGCAATTGAAAAAAGAAAATGGCAGTTACTTTGTAGATCAGGATAGAGACGGTTCTAGCGATTTTTCGTTTTCAGATCCTGACTTTTCTTTTGTTCAATTTAGGTCTAATCTCGTGATGCGTTGGGAGTATATTCCTGGATCTGAACTGTTTTTGGTTTGGTCACAGGGGGCTACAGGTTTTGCCAATCCAATGGATGGATTGGGTTTCAGTCTTAGGGATCAGATCCTAAATCAAAAATTAGAAAACACTTTTTTAATTAAAGCTACTTACAGGTTTGCCAGATAAATTATTCACCATAAACGGTGACTTAGTTAGCCGGTGTTTGGTCACTTTTTTAGTGGGCTTCTAGCCAGTTTTCACCTACCCCTAATTCTACGTCTAAAGGGACGGTGAGCGTAAACGCGTTTTCCATAGCAGATTTAACAAGTGCTTTGACTTGTTCTAGCTCTGGTTTGTACACATCAAAGACCAATTCATCATGTACTTGTAGAAGCATTTTTGTTCGTAACTTTTGGTCGTCTAGTGCCTTTTGAACTGCAATCATAGCCAACTTTATAATATCTGCGGCACTTCCCTGAATAGGCGCATTCACTGCATTTCGCTCTGCTGCACCTCTTACTATGGCATTGTTGGCGTTAATGTCTTTTAAATACCTTCTACGTCCTAATACTGTTTCCACATAACCATTTTCTCTGGCAAAATTTACTTGACTATTCATATAGGCCTTGAGCTTTGGATAACTTTCGTAATAGGTGTCTATGAGTGCTTTTGATTCTGCCCTGCTCAAATCTGTTTGGTTGCTGAGTCCAAAGGCAGATACACCATAGATAATACCAAAATTAACGGTTTTGGCATGGCTTCGCTGCTCCCTACTTACGGATTCTAGAGGCACATTAAATACTTTTGCTGCAGTGGCAGCATGTATGTCTGCGCCTTCTTTAAAGGCAGCGATCATATTGTCTTCTTCACTGAGTGCCGCTATGATCCTTAATTCTATTTGAGAGTAATCTGCTGCCAATAATAGGTGCTCTTGATCTCTTGGAATAAAGGCTTTTCTGATCTGTTTTCCCCTTTCTGTTCTGATAGGAATGTTCTGTAAATTTGGATTGTTGCTGCTCAATCTTCCCGTTGCGGCTACCGTTTGCATATAGTCTGTGTGTACCCTTCCTGTTTGAGCAGACACTTGGAGCGGTAGTGCGTCTACATAGGTGCTTTTCAGCTTAGCAAGCCCTCTGTATGCTAAAACATCGGCAATTATTTTGTGTTCTTTGGCCAAATAAGACAGTACATCTTCTGCGGTAGAGTATTGCCCTGTCTTGGTTTTTTTTGGTTTTTCTACCAACTGCATTTTTCCAAAAAGAATGTCGCCCAATTGTTTTGGAGAAGCAATATTAAAGGTTTCTCCTGCGGCCTCATAAATGTCTTTTTCTAATTGGAGAATATCCTTGTCTAAGGTTACAGATAGTTCGTTTAGAAAGGCCACATCTAGGTTAATGCCTTCTAATTCCATACCCGCCAATACCCTTAACAAGGGTGCCTCCATGTCTACGAAAAGAGACTCATTTCCTGCAGCCGCCAATTCTGTTTTGAATTGTTGTGCCAACTGAAAGCAAAGGTCTGCGTCTTCTACCGCATAGGCTACTTGCTGATCAAGCGCCACTTCTCTCATACTTATTTTTTGTTTTCCTTTTCCTATTAACGTCTCAATAGCTATGGGCGTGTAGTTTAAGTAAGTTTCGCTCAGAACGCTTAGGTTGTGTCTCATGTCTGGATTGATGAGGTAATGGGCCAACATAGTGTCAAAACAAGGGCCTTTTACTTCAATGCCATAACGGTGGAGTACCTTAAGGTCATATTTTAGATTTTGCCCTACCTTTTCAATGCCTTCGTGCTGGAAAAATGCTTTGAGTTCAGATAAGATTTCACTTGTTTCCTCCTGGTCTTCAGGAAGGGATATGTAGAATCCTTTATGGGCCTCCCAGCTAAATGCCAGACCAACAAGGTTCGCTTCTAAAGGATCTAGGCTGGTTGTTTCTGTGTCAAAACACACCTGAGGTTGTTGCAATAGTTTTTGGGTAAATAGTTTCATGCCCAGTCCTGGGCTTACCAATTGATAGTGGTGGGAAACTTCATTTATGGTTTTTCTTGAGCTGAATATTTGTACGCCATCTGTGCTGTTCTCAGCGGTGTCAAAAAGCCCAAATTGCCCACTTCCAGCGCTAGTAGCTTCTGCCTTTTTCTGACTGTTGGCCTCTGGATTGTTTGGGGTTTCTTTGGGTGCGAAAAACAACCTAAGAAATTGCTCCGTAAGCCTTCTAAATTCCAGTTTCTCAAAAATGGCCTGAACCTTTTCGCTATCTGGTGTGGAGAGCTCATAAGCGGCTGCATTAAAAGTAACGTCACAATGAATATTAATGGTGGCTAATTTTTTTGACAGTAAACCGAGTGCAGCGTTTTCAGAAACTTTTTCTTTCATTTTCCCTTTGAGCTGATCTGTGTTGGCCAAAAGGTTTTCCATGCTTCCAAAATCTGCCAAAAACTTTTTGGCTGTTTTTTCTCCTACGCCTGGAAGTCCTGGTATATTGTCACTGGCGTCTCCCATCATGCCTAAATAGTCTATGACTTGTTCAGGCCTTTCTACACCAAATCTTTTTTGAATCTCAGGAATCCCCCAAATTTCTATTCCATTCCCCATCCTTGCGGGACGATACATGAAAATATTTTCAGACACCAATTGACCAAAGTCTTTGTCCGGGGTGACCATAAAGACCTGGTAGTCTTCTTTTTCTGCCTGTTTGGCTAGCGTACCAATAATGTCGTCTGCTTCTAAGCCTTCTAAAACGACAACTGGGATGTGCATGGCCCTTAGAATTTCTTGAATATAAGGCACTGCGAGTCTAATAGCATCTGGCGTCTCTAATCTATTGGCTTTGTATGCTGGAAATAACTCGGTGCGTTCACTACTGCCGCCTTTGTCAAAGCATACCGCTAAATGGTCTGGTTGCTCTCTTTTAATTACATCGAATAAAGAATTCATGAACCCCATGATGGCAGAGGTGTCTTCCCCTTTAGAGTTAATTCTTGGATTTTTAATCAGTGCGTAATAGCCTCTAAATATTAAAGCATAGGCGTCTAAGAGGAAAAGTCTTTTTTTGGACATTCTAAAAAAATTATTGAGGACTCTATGTTAAAGTCCATTTTAGGGTGCGTTTTTACGCACACAATGATACATTAAATATAAGAAGTAGCCGGTCTGTTTTCTTGGCCAAAATGGTCGTAATAACTGTAAGAGAATCCTGGTTGAATACAGAATGCGCCCGTTTCTCCCGCTTTGTTTAAAGCGATAAAGCCCACTTGAAAGTTGGCGTATTCAGGATTTTTTTTCACAATGCGGCCCACCGCTTCTTCACAGGCTTTTTGAGGGCTAAACCCTTGTCTCATGAGTTCTACGATTAAAAAACTACCCACTGATTTTACCACTTCTTCTCCCACCCCAGTAGCAGTTGCAGCACCTATTTCATTGTCTACAAATAGTCCGGCGCCAATAATGGGGGAATCACCAACACGACCAGCCATTTTGTAAGCCATACCGGATGTAGTACAAGCGCCAGAGAGGTCTCCGTTTTTGTCTATGGCCAGCATGCCTATAGTGTCGTGATTTTCAATATTTATAATGGGTTTGTATTGGGAGGTTATTTTCCAAGTTTCCCATTCAGCTTTTGATTGGGGCGTGAGTAAATTGTCTTTTTTAAAACCCATTTCATAGGCGAACTGTTCGGCTCCCTTCCCAGCTAACATCACGTGGGGCGTTTCTTCCATTACCTTTCTAGCCACATTGATAGGGTGGGCAATATTTTGTAAATAGACCACTGATCCGCAGTTTCCCTCGGCATCCATAATACAAGCGTCTAGAGTTACTTCTCCATCCCTGTCTGGTCTTCCGCCTTTTCCAACGGTCTGATTAGATAAATCGGACTCTTCTACCATGACCCCTTGTTCTACTGCATCTAAAGCAGTACCCCCATTAGAGATTACTTCCCATGACTTAGCAGTTGCGCGGTGAAAGTTCCAAGTACAGATGGTCAGCGGTTTTATTGCATCACTGCGTTTGGTGCTTTTCTTGCTTTCTTTGGCTAGTAGCGGCTGGGCGACTAGTGCTGTTGCACTCAGTCCTGCAGCTTGGAGGAATTTTCTTCTTTGCATTTGGTCGGTTGGTTTAGGAACGAAACAATTTGGACCACAAACGCTCTATCCATAGAATAATGCGGTCTACCATAGGAATCCAATATTTTATTAGGCCAATAAATGCGGCACATCCCAATACAATATATAGGTATCTCATTTCGTTTTATTTGTGGATTTAAAAATACAGATTTTAATGGAAACGTTTCGCTTATATTTGTATCAATTATGATTTTAGAAGTTTGTTGTAACTCGTTAGACTCAGCTTTAGCTGCCCAAAGTGCAGGTGCTCACAGAATTGAGTTTTGTACTGGCTTGGCGCTTGGTGGGCTTACACCTTCCATAGGCCTCCTAAAAGAGTATACTAAAATTATTTCACTGCCCACTAGGGTTTTGATTCGTCCAAGGGGAGGCGATTTTTCTTACACATCGGGAGAGTTTAATAGTATGCTGGAAGACATAGCGAAATGCAAGGAACTGGGTTTTGAAGGTGTTGTTTCAGGAATTTTAGCAGCAGAGGGTAGTTTAGATGTGGCCAGGACCGCTGCTTTGGTTGCAGCAGCCTCTGGAATGAAATTTACTTTTCACAGGGCTTTTGACTGGGTGTTAGACCCAAAAGAAACGCTCTTGAAATTATCTGAAATAGGAGTTCATACAGTACTAACTTCCGGAGCTGCTTCAAAAGCCTTAGACGGTTTGGATCAATTAAAAGATTTAAAAGCAATGAATACTGGGGTAGAAATTATGCCCGGAAGTGGTGTGACTGCTCAAAATGCCCTTATTTTTAAGAAAGCGGGCTTTAAAGCCATTCATATGTCTGGTGTGGCTACAGAAAAAGTGTTGGATCATTCGCCCAAAGTGTCTATGTATAGTGCTTCGCTACTGTCAGACACCCATAGATTTACCACCCAAGAAAATCGGGTTAAAGACGTATTGTCCCTAATCAATAGTCCTTACTAAAGTCTTATCTTTGTTTAAAAAAAAATATGCGTTGGTTGTTTTTTGTGCTTTTTTATGTGGGTTTTGCCTGGTACTGCTATTATGCCTTTAAAACCGTCTTTAAAAGCCCTTTGTTCTCAGGTTTCTATGTTATTTCTGCCCTTTTAGTACTCGCATTTTTTCTCTTCCATTTTGCTTTTTCCCCCGTGGAATTTAGGGTGTCGAATCCTTATAAGTCCTATGCAATGGGGTTAGTGGGTAGTTGGTTTTTATTTAGTATCGCAGTAGTTATTTTTTTACTATTTGAAGATATTTTTAGATTTATGTGGGCTGGAATAGTGAAGTTATTTCATTGGGAGCGAGCTGTGGTTATTCCTTCGAGAAGACGTTTTATTAGTGCCTTAGCCTTGGGTATTGCCGCCCTACCTTTTGGGGCCTTACTTTATGGAATGTTCCGAGGAAAATACCGTTACAAGGTACTGGAATACGTCCTTACTTTTGAAGATTTACCTGAGGCTTTTGACGGCTACAAGATCAGCCAAATTTCAGATATTCACTCGGGTAGTTTTGACAATGCAGAAAAAATAGCTTACGGAATTGATCTGATTAACCAACAGCAATCAGACGTTCTTTTTTTTACAGGAGATCTTGTCAATAATACGGCCAGTGAGATGGAACCATGGATGTCTGCTTTTTCAAAGTT
>Ga0102814_10002051_pt1 | contig 13839 bp, 19 predicted proteins | sample ColrivemetaGS741_FD_79112 | JGI IMG/M metagenome (GOLD analysis project Ga0102814, IMG submission 79112) | Estuarine microbial communities from the Columbia River estuary - Flood tide ETM metaG S.741 | ecosystem: Environmental > Aquatic > Marine > Intertidal zone > Estuary | place: USA... | reverse complement strand
TGACCGGCCAAGACGCCCTCAACGTCGCCACCGAGTTCGAGGGCAAGGTTGGCATCACTGGCGTCGTGCTGACGCGGATGGATGGCGATGGGCGCGGTGGCGCGGCGCTGTCGATGCGGGCTGTCACTGGCAAGCCGATCCGCTTTGTCGGTATGGGCGAGAAAACCGACGCGCTGGAGACCTTCGAGGCCGAGCGTGTGGCGGGCCGCATTCTGGGCATGGGCGACATCGTTGCCCTCGTTGAGAAGGCGCAGGAGACGCTGGAGGCTGAGCAAGCCGAGCGCATGATGAAGCGGTTCCAAAAGGGTCAGTTCAACATGAACGACCTGCGCGCGCAGTTGGAACAGATGATGAAGATGGGCGGGATGCAATCCGTCATGGGCATGATGCCCGGCATGGGCAAGATGTCGAAACAGGCCGAAGCTGCGGGCATGGACGACAATATGCTCAAGCGTCAGGTGGCATTGATCCAGTCGATGACCAAGCGCGAGCGCGCCAATCCGGCGATGCTGCAGGCGAGCCGCAAGAAGCGCATCGCCAAGGGTGCCGGGCTGGAAGTGTCCGAGCTGAACAAGCTTTTGAAGATGCATCGCCAGATGGCGGATGTGATGAAGAAAATGGGCAAGGGCGGCATGCTGAAACAGGCCATGAAGGGCATGTTCGGCAAGGGCGGCGGCGACATGGAACAGATGAAGCAGCAACTGGCTGACCCCGAAGCGATGAAGGCCGCGCAGGCGGCGATGTCGCGCGGTGGCGGTCTGCCCGGAATGCCCGGTATGGGCGGCGGTTTGCCCGGTGGGCTGTCTGGCTTGGGGCTGGGCAAAAAGCGATGATCAATGCGCAGCCCTCGCAGATGTTGACCAACGCGCCGGTTCTTCGGACCGCGCGCTTGGTGCTGCGTGGGCCACAGCCCGAAGATTTTGAGCCTATCGCTGCGTTTTATGCCGAGCCTGAGCGCTCTGCCGGGTTCGGCGGGCCGATTCCGCGCGACGAGGCGTGGCGCTGGTTTGCCAGCAGCATTGGCCACTGGCATCTTCATGGGTTCGGGTTCTGGACCGTGACGCTTGACGATGCGCCGATTGGCATCGTGGGTCACTGGGCGCCCGAAGGCTGGGACGAACCTGAACTGGGCTGGGTGATGTTCGCGGGGTCTGAAGGTCAAGGATTTGCCGCTGAGGCGGCTCTGGCCGTCCGCGATTACACCTACAATGTCATGGGGTGGTCCACGCTGATCAGTCAGATCGTGCCCGGGAACACACGCTCGATTGCTTTGGCCGAACGTCTGGGCTGCGTCCTTGAGCGCGAGATCGACAACGTGAATATGGGCCAAGTCTTGGTCTATCGTCACCCTGCTCGTGAGGGCGCGGCATGACCCTGACCGAGCGCTTTGAGGCACTGATCCCCCGGCTGGAAACCGAGCGTTTGATCCTGCGCGGCTTTCGCCCGTCGGATTTTGAAAGCTACGCTGAGTATAGCGCATCGGAGCGCGCCAAGGGCACCGGCGGCCCGGCGGGGCGTGTCGATGCATGGCGCAGTTTTGGCCATATGGCCGGGCACTGGATGCTGCGTGGCTATGGGTTTTTCGTGCTGGAAGAAAAGGCCAGCGGTCAGGCGATCGGCACCTGCGGGCCGTATTTCCCCGAAGGCTGGCCCGAGCGTGAGATCGGCTGGACCCTGTGGGGCGCGCAAGCTGAGGGCAAAGGTTACGCCTATGAGGCTGCTTTGGCGGCACGCGGCTTTGCCTATGAGACGCTGGGCTGGGACACAGTGATCAGCATGATCCTCGATGGCAATACGCGCTCTGAACAGCTTGCACAGCGCATGGGCTGCACGCGTGACGGCGGCTTTATGCATGAGAAATTCGGCGCGGCCTCGATCTGGCGGCATCCGTCGCCTGCGGATCTTGGCGATGGCGGTATGGAGGCTTACGCATGACCGACTTTAAACCAGCGGAGACCCGCATGACCGACGACGACACCACCCGCGCCCAGCAGCTTTTGGCCGAACACCGCGCCAGCATCGACCGCCTCGACGCGATCCTTGTCTACACGCTGGCCGAGCGTTTCAATCAGACCCAAGCCGTGGGAAAATTGAAAGCCGCGCACGATCTGCCCCCCTCGGACCCGTCGCGTGAAGCGCGTCAGATCGAGCGGCTGGAATGGTTGGCCAAAGAGGCCGATCTCGACCCGGAATTCGCGAAAAAATTCCTCAACTTCATTATCTCGGAGGTGATCCGTCACCACGAGAGTCTGCAAAACTGAATTCGAATTGGTGCACCCGGCACGGGGCATCTTCAGCCAACCCAAGGAGAAAACTCATGGCTACTAAAATTCGTCTGGCCCGTGGCGGCTCGAACAAGCGTCCGTTCTATGCAATCGTCGTTTCCGACAGCCGCATGCCGCGCGACGGCCGTTTTCTGGAAAAAGTGGGCACCTATAACCCGCTTCTGCCAAAAGACAGCGAAGACCGCGTGAAAATGGACATGGAGCGTGTTCAGGCATGGCTCGACAAAGGCGCGCAGCCGACCGACCGCGTTGTGCGTTTCCTCGAAGCGGCTGGCGTGCGTCCGAAAGCAGAGCGTAACAACGCCAAAAAAGGCACCCCCGGCAAGAAAGCTGTCGCGCGTGCAAAAGAGCGTGCTGACAAAGCTGCTGCTGGTGCAGAATCGGCTGAATAAGACCGGAGCAGGGGGGCTTAACGCCCCCCTCTTTGTCTGCGGCGAGGTCACTTTCCGCAGCGTATGTATGGCAAGATGAGAGCGCAGGCATGAGTAAAGACAGAGTGTGCGTTGGGGCGATTGCCGGAGCGTTTGGCGTCCGGGGCGAGGTGCGGCTGAAAAGCTTCTGCGCCGAGGCCGAAGCCATCGCCAATTATGCGCCCCTTTATTCCGAGGATGGCGCGACCACATACACCATCAAGCTGGGCAAACCGATCCCCAACGGGTTATCGGCGCGGCTAAGCGGTGTGGACGATCGCGATCAGGCCGAGGCTTTGCGCGGCGTGCGGCTTTATGCCGACCGCGATAAATTGCCGTCGCTGCCTGATGATGAATATTACCACGCGGATCTGATTGGCCTGTCGGTGTTCGATACCGGCGGCACCGAATTGGGCCGTGTAAGCTCGGTGCAAAACCATGGCGCGGGTGATCTGCTGGAGCTGCAACGCCCCGGCAAAGGCAACGCGTTGCTGCCCTTCACGCTGGCCATCGTGCCGACCGTTGATCTGGCGGCTGGCCGCATCGTCGCGGACCCGCCCGAGGGGCTGTTCGAGTGACCCTTGCTGGCCTGAGTACCGGAGGTTGCGGTGGCTGACGCACCGAACCGCTCGCATGGTCGCTTGTCGGTCAGTTTGGCCTCCGGTCCACGCGACCTGATGGCCGAGCAACCGCGTGTCGCTGGCACCTGGACCGCGCGGGTGATTACCCTATTCCCTGAGGTTTTTCCCGGCGTTCTGGGCGCGTCCCTCACCGGCAAAGCGCTTGAAACCGGGCGCTGGGCGCTGGAGCCTATCGACCTGCGCCCGTTTGGCGAAGGCAAGCATCGCAACGTGGATGACACGCCTGCAGGCGGCGGCGCGGGCATGGTGCTGCGTGCCGATGTCTTGTCGCGCGCGTTGGATATGGCGGCGATTGGCGCGCCGGATCGTGGGCGCTGGCCGGTGGTCTATCTGTCGCCACGCGGTCGTCCGTTTGATCAGGCCACCGCAAGACGGTTCGCGGCGGGCGACGGTCTGACGCTGTTATGCGGGCGGTTCGAGGGTGTCGATGAGCGCGTGCTGGAAGACTACGACATTGAGGAAATCAGCCTTGGCGATTTCGTCATGACGGGTGGCGAGATCGCCGCGCAAGCGATGATTGACGCGACCGTGCGCCTGCTGCCCGGCGTGTTGGGGAACGCAGACTCGGCCGTTGAGGAAAGCTTTTCCAACGGGTTATTGGAGCATCCGCAATACACTCGCCCCGCTGAGTGGCGCGGTCGTGCGATCCCGCCGGTTCTGCAGTCGGGCAATCATGGGGCCATTGAAAAATGGCGACGCGCACAGAGCGAAGCGCTGACCAAGGCCCGCCGACCGGACCTGTGGGACGCGCATAAACGCAAGACTTAATGCGCGTTCAGCCCGTGCAATCCGTGGCTGCCCAATAACACCGGACGCCGCAGGGCCAGCAACCGCTTAGCCTCGTCATCACGGCCCAATTTCAGCAGCGCGCCCAGCAGCGAGAACTCCAGCAAATCGCGCTGCGCACGGCTGCCGCCCAGCCGCGCATGATCGGCCATCGCCGAGACCAAAAGCGCCACCGCCTCAGCCCAGCTTTGCCGGGCAATCGCCGCATAGGCCTGCGCGACGGGTGTCACCAGATCGCCGGTCACCGGGTTCGGCGCGCGGATCAGAGCCTCGATCGCCTCGGTGTTGCCGGCCATCGCATGGGCCAGTGCCGCGTGGATATCAACGAACCCCAACGAAGCCTTGGGGAAATATTGCGCGGCATAGTCACTGACCGCCTGCCAACGCGCATCGGGCACCGCGACCCCGGCCAACTCGGCACGATAGAGGATCGAGGCGGTATCGGTCAGCACGTTGATCGGCAGGCCCAGCGCCGCGCCGGGCTGCACATCGGCATCAATGCGCTGCCACATCGCGTCCATATCGCCCTGTTCCAGCGACCAAAGCGCCGCGTGCCACGACAAATGCCCATGCAGCGACGCACTGCGATCATAGGTTTTCAGCCAATCCGACAAATAGGAAATGCCCAGCTTGGTTTCGCCGGTTTCATAGTAAACGTGGCTGCGCACATGCGCCCCGTTCGCGTTGCGCGGGTTCAGGGCCAGCGCCCGATCAATATAGTCAGCGGCCTTGTCCAGCGCGCCCGTCTCGCACAGCGCAAAGGCGTATTGGCTCAGGCACCACCAATCCTCGCCGTAATGAGGCAGCAGGGCGGCGGTATAGGCGAGGATCTCAGCCTCGCGCCCCGGTTGCCCGGAAAACCCGATCAACCCGAACACCGATGAGCAGGTTTGCGCAACCACGGCGTCGCGCGGATAGCTGTCAACATGAGCGCGAATCGCCGCATAGGCTTGGGCGGTTTTGCCGCTGAGCGATAGGTCGAAGGCGTTGATATGGCTGGCTTCCCGGGCATCGACGGGGCGGGCCGCATCGCGGGCCTGTGCAATCGCGGCTTTGGCCGAGGCCATGTCGCCCGCATATTGGCACGCGCGGGCCAAGCCCACCGAGGCCAGTGCGAAATCCGGGTCTGCATCAAGCGCGTTCTGAAACGCCTGCACGGCTCCGGTTTGGCCAGCCAACAACAGATCCACGCCCGCGACGTAATGGTCACGCGCCTGCGCCGACTCCGTCGATAGCGGCATGTCAAAGCGGTCTTGATACATGTGAAGCCCCTTGTCCCCTGCGCTGCCGCAAAGGTTAACCGCGTGATAGGCGCGCGGTAAACCTTGAATATAAGGGGGCTTCGGTCACCGCTGGTTCGGCGGCACGCCCTTGATGGGCGTGACAAATGCGGTGATCTCGGCGGTTGAGAAACCGACATGCCGCCGCTGAGTGTCAGCCGGATGATGCCTCAAACCAACGATTTTCCCCTCGCGCCACGCTCGCTGGGGCCGAATGGGACGCGGCACAAAATTCCCGGCGCAGGTTGGGCAGACGTTGTGCAACACGGTCTCAACGCAGGTGGCGCAATAGGTGCATTCATAGCTGCAAATGCGCGCTTGATCGCTGCTCGGCGGCAGGTCGCAGTCGCACAGTTGGCAGTTGGGTCTAAGGTCTAGCATCCGTGAAATCCTATTCTGTGTGGTCCCAAAACCTTGCTAGCGTGCCGTGGTTTTGGCATAAATGACGCTATGCCCACTAATTCTGCCAAACCCACCAACACCCCGCGCGCCGTGCAGTTTGTTCTGTTCCATCGGACGAAATTGATCGACGTGACGGGGCCGTTGCAGGTGTTCAATGATGCGCGTTTGCCGGGGGGCGAGCCTGCCTATGCCGTGACCCTGCTGTCGGAAACCGGCGGCGCGGTTGAAACCGACACCGGGTTCACCCTGCAAACGCAGGCGCTCAACGGAGTTTCGGCACCTGATACGCTGCTGGTGTCCGGCGGGGATAGCGCGTTGATCGCCGCCAATTCGCCAAGGTTGCAGGCGTTCCTTGCGGAGGTTGCGCCCAATTGCCGCCGCTTTGGCTCGGTCTGTTTGGGGGCGTTCATTCTGGCACGCGGCGGGTTTCTGGATGGCCGCCGGGCGGTGACTCATTGGGAAAACTGCGCAGCCCTCGCCAACGCTTATCCGCAAGCCAAAGTGCACGAGGATTCCATCTTTGAGGAGGACAACGGCATCTGGACCTCCGCCGGGGTGACCAGCGGCATCGACATGGCCTTGGCGATGGTCGAGCAAGATCTTGGCCGCGCGGAAGCCTTGCGATTGGCGCGCGCGCTGGTGCTTTATGTCAAACGCAGCGGTGGTCAGCGGCAGTTCAGCGCCGTGCTGGATCAGCAAATGCGCGCGAATTCGGGGCGGTTCGATGCGTTGATCGCGCGGATCACGGCCAATCTGGCGGGTGATCTATCGGTGCCGGAGCTGGCCGCGATGGCCGGGATGAGCGACCGCAATTTCGCGCGCGTGTTCACCGAAAGCATGGGCACCAGCCCTGCGCGGTACGTGGAATCGCTGCGGGTCGAGGCCGCAAGTGACGCGCTGCAACGGGGCGAGAGCACGCTGGCGCGGCTTCCTTGGGCCTATGGGTTCGGCAGCGCTGAGCGGATGCGCCGCGCGTTTCACCGGGTCAAAGGGGTCGCGCCGCTGGACTATCAACAGCGCTTTGGGCCTTAGCGTGTGAGGGTTGTCACCAGCCACAGCCCGCCCATCAGCAGCGGTTGATGGATCAGGTAAATCCACAAGCTGTGCCGCCCGGCCCAAGCCAAACCGCGCCCCACGGACCCCGAATTATGCGATGCCGAAAGGGCGGGGCGCATACGTTTCGCCGCGGCCATGCCCAGCAAGAACGGGCCGAACCATGGGAAGATCGGTTCCAGATCCATGCTGAGTGGCACGGCGCTGGAAAACCCGATCCACGCCAGGGTGCGCGGGTTGAACAGGTCGAAACTGATCAGATAGGGCGCGACCCAGATGGCCAATCCCAGCGTCACCAGCGCCAAGGCCGGGACGCGCAAGAACGCCAGCCCCAGCACGCGGCTGACGGCGATGATATGCAGGATGCCGAAAAAGACGAACATATGCGGCATGGAGACATACGTCGCCACACTGACCACCAGTGCCGCCGCCGCGACCACGCTCGTGCCGCGCCGAAAACTGCGCCAGCGGATGCCGTTGGAATGCGCCAAAACAAGGCTGACGCCCGCGAGAAACACGAAACTGCCGGCGATCAGGCGCGCGAAACTCATCCAGCCCAATTGCCCCACCGTGCCCGGCGCGATCCAGCCATAAAGTTCGAGGTCGAAGGTAAAGTGGAACACCACCATCCCGATCAACGCCACCCCGCGTGCGATGTCGATTGCGGGCAGGCGGGTGGTCTTTGGCATGGGGAACCTTTGGTCAGGGGCGGGGCGCAGTTTAGGCAGGTTGCCTCAGATTGCGAAGGGGCAAAACGGGGTTGGTTGACTTCTGGGGGCATTCATATAACCATATGGTTATGAATCAAGCGAAAAGCCCAGACCTCAACGCCGTTTTCGCGGCCCTCGCAGACCCGACCCGCCGAGCGATCTTGGCGCGGTTGATGCAGGGTGAGGCGACGGTGCAAGACCTGCACGAACCCTTCAACATCAGCCAGCCCGCGATCTCGAAACACCTGAAAGTGCTGGAAACCGCCGGGCTGATTACCCGCAGCCAGAACCGCCAAAGCCGCCCCGCAACCCTCAAGGCCGCGCCGATGCGCGAGGCCGTTGATTGGCTCACCCAGTTTCGCCGGTTTTGGGGCGTCAGCTTTGATCAACTCGATGACCTGTTGAGGTCGATGAACGACAAAGGAACGCCCGATGACTGACCTGCCGATGTATAGCTATTCCCGCGATTTCGACGCCCCGTTGGCCTCGGTTTGGGCCGCGTGGACCGATCCGAAACTGCTGGCGGTTTGGTATGGACCGGGTGTCGAGACAGTCATTCATGCGTTTGATCTGCGGCCCGGCGGCGTTTGGCTGAATGAAATGAAATGGGGCGAGACATCGGATTTTAGCCGCATGGATTTCCTGTCTGTCACGCCCGAGGGACAGATCACATGGAACCATTCCTCCTGCGACAGTTCATGGGTGATCGCGCCCAATCAGATGATGCCGAACTGGCCGAAAACCCTGCTCACCACGGTCACGCTCACTGCCCAAGGCGCAAAAACGCGCGTACTGCTGGAATAAACCCCGGTGGACGCCTCGCAGGCCGAGATCGAGTGTTTCGCGCAGATGATGAGCGGCATGGACGGCGGCTGGGGCAAAGGGTTTGACCTTATGGAAACGCTGTTGGACGGCGTCGGGCAGGGCAAGTGAGCGGTGCGGCGGCTAGGATGAAGTCGCTTCGCTAGCGGCCCAAGTGGACCGGGTCAGCCGATAGCATTTCACCAAATGCGGGCCGGTTCCAAGGTCCAGCATAGCGTCCTCGACAAATTTCGCCCCCAGCCGCTGTGTCGCGGTTTGCGAGCGGATGTTGTCGGGGCCGATATGCAGCCAAACCGCGTCATGCTGCTTGAAGATATGCGCGAACATGAGCCCCTTGAGGATGCGGTTGGTATTGCCGCCCCAATGGTCGCGGGTCAGGAAGGTAAAGCCAACCGACAGCGCCTCGCGCCCGTCTGGGGCGCTGTAAAAGCTGGAGGTGCCGATCACGCGGCCCGTCGCATCCTCAACAATCAGCGCGCGGGTTGTGCCCAGAAGCAGGTCGAAATAGGGGTCGAAAACTTCCGGCAGATGACGGGTTGTCGCTGGATGCCCGGCCCAAATCAGTGGGTCCGAAGCTGCGTTCCGAAGGGCCACACGATCCTGCGCCTGCATCGGGCGCGCGGTGATGCCCTCGCCATGCAGGGTTGGCTGAAAGTCAAAGCTCATGGCACCTCCAATACGATCTTGCGTCAATAGCGCTTATCATAAAACACCGTTTTTTGTGCGTTGGTCTATCGGGTCAGGACATTGGTTCAGATGTTGCACGGCTCTCTATGTCGGGCATTGTTGATCTTGCGGGGTTTGGTTTTGGCGGTCTGCGGTCGAGCGAGTCGCTGAACTGCCCAAGTCCGGGCTGCGTGAATCGGTTATCGGGGGTCCATGCTGCACGATAAGCTTTTGTTTTTACGTATATCTTTATGTCCACCGGCCCCGAGCATAGCGCCGCCCGCACGGCCACGGATCGGCTTGACCCGGCCCCTTTCACCGCCTATACCGCGCCGGTCTGGGGTCGGAATCGGCCACCGGGCCTGTTTCTGTGTGGCCCCCATCTTCTTCGATGGAAATCGGTCCCCTCAGGGCAGTCAAAAAACGCAAGGACGACCTAATCTCTGGCGGGCTGATTTCAGGACCCGATAGAAGACACAGAGCTCTGGGGCGGCACACAATTCACGGAACAACCGTGACAGATGATAGGAGTAGATCAGATGAACCTGATCGAACAAATCGAAGCCGAGCAAATTGCTGCTCTGGCGAAAGAGATCCCGGATTTCAAAGCCGGCGACACCATTCGTGTTGGCTATAAAGTGACCGAGGGCACCCGCTCGCGTGTTCAGATGTTCGAAGGCGTCTGCATCAGCCGTCGTAACGGCGCTGGCATCGCAGGCTCGTTCACCGTTCGCAAGATTTCGTTCGGCGAAGGCGTGGAGCGTATGTTCCCGCTGTATTCGACCAACATCGACAGCATCACCGTGGTTCGCCGTGGCCGCGTTCGTCGCGCCAAGCTGTACTACCTGCGCGAGCGTCGCGGTAAGTCGGCACGTATCGCTGAAAAGACCAACTATCGCGCCCAGAGCGCGGCTGAGTAAGGAGCCCGACCATGAGAGATGCAATCCATCCCGAATACCACACGATCAACGTCAAATTGGTCGACGGCACCATCGTCCAAATGCAGTCGACCTACGGCGCAGAGGGCGACACCATTGCGTTGGACATCGACCCTTCGGTTCACCCGGCTTGGACCGGCGGCACCTCGCGTCTGATGGACACCGGCGGCCGTGTGTCGAAGTTCAAAAACAAATACGCAGGTCTGGGTTTCTAAGATACCGCTTGCTATTGGTTACAACGCCGTCCCAACTTGGGGCGGCGTTTTGCATTTCTGAACCACCTAAGAGAGGCCGCTATGACCCAAGCCACTGCCTTTATCGCGCTGGGGCTTTTGTTCTTGCTGGGACTGGCCGCGGATATGATCGGTCACCGCACACGTTTGCCCCGTGTGACGCTGCTGCTGGTCCTTGGCGTGATCATGGGCCGCCCCGGTCTCAACCTGATCCCCGACCCGGCCATCGAGGGGTTCGCGTGGCTGTCCACCTTGGCGCTGTCGATGGTGGCTTTCCTGATGGGCGGATCGCTGGAACGCGCCCGGCTCAAAGCCTATGGCCGCGATATTCTGGCGGTTTCGCTGGCGGTGGTTGTGGCCTCGGTTGTGTTCATCGCGGGGCCGCTGATTTTATTCGGCGTGCCGCCAGAATTGGCGCTGGTTTTGGGGGCTTTGGCAACGGCGACGGACCCGGCCGCCACCCATGAAACCATCTCGGCAAAGGACCGCGAGAAACCCTTTGCCGGCAAGTTGGAGGGGATCGTCGCCATCGACGATGCCTGGGGGCTGATTGTCTTTGGCTTGGCGATTGTCGTGGCGCAAAGCCTGTCTGGCCCGACCGGTTGGGCGATCTTGTTCGAGGCCTTCCGCGAGATCGGTGGCGCAATTCTTTTGGGCATGCTGGTGGGCTTCCCGGCGGCCTATCTCTCAGGCCGGATCAAACGCGGCGAACCCCTGCGCACCGAGGCTTTGGGCATCGTCTTCCTATCCTCCGGCTTGGCGATGTATTTCGAGGTGTCCTTCCTTCTGGCGGCGATGACCGTCGGCGTGGTCGTCACCAATTTCGCCCGCCATCACCGTTTCGCGTTCGCCGAGATCGAGGGGTTTCGCTGGCCCTTCATGGTGCTGTTCTTCCTGCTCGCCGGGGCCTCGTTGGATACGCAAGCCTTCCTCAACCTTGGTTTTCTGGGGGTGGCCTATGTCGGATTGCGGGTGGTCGCGCGGTTGATCGGCGGTTGGATCGGCGGCACCATTGCCGGATCGCCACCCGTTGAGCGTCGCTGGTTCGGCCCGGCGCTTTTGTCGCAAGCTGGCGTCGCGGTGGGCATGGCTCTGGTCGCCGCGCAATCCTTTCCCGAACACGCCAATACGATCCTGACCTTGACCATCGGCGCCACCGTGGTGTTCGAGATCATTGGTCCGATTGGTGTCGTTCTGGCGCTGCGCCGCGTCAAAGCCGCTTCCAGTTCGCAAGACGCCGACCTATAGTCAGCCCTCAATTTCGCGAACAGTCAGGAATAACACGTGGCGCATATCATCGTCACCGGCAACGAAAAGGGCGGGTCGGGGAAATCGACCACCGCGATGCATGTCGCGACGGCGCTGGCACGGATGGGCCACAAAGTCGGCGCGCTTGATCTGGATCTGCGTCAGCGCAGTTTCGGCCGCTATATCGAGAACCGCATGGCGATGATGGCGCAAGAGCATCTGGTGCTGCCAACGCCGAATTATCGCGAATTGCCCGAGGTGGACGCGGCCAATCTTGGGCCGAATGAAAACATTCACGACCACCGCCTGTCGCAAGCGATCAGCGGGCTGGATGCGGAATGCGAATTCGTGATTATTGATTGCCCCGGCAGTCACACGCGCCTGAGCCAAGTCGCGCATTCGCTGGCCGATACGCTGATCACGCCGATGAACGACAGTTTCGTCGATTTCGACCTGTTGGCGCGGATCGAGCCCCTGAGCAACAAAGTGCTGGGGCCGTCGATTTATGCGGAAATGGTCTGGCAAGCACGGCAATTGCGCGCGCAAGCCGGGCTGAAGCCGATTGACTGGATCGTGGTGCGCAACCGTTTGGGCGCGCAACAAATGCATAACAAACGCAAGGACGGCGAGGCGCTTGATCAATTGTCAAAGCGCATCGGTTTTCGGGTCGCGCCCGGTTTCAACGAGCGTGTCATCTTCCGTGAGTTGTTCCCACGGGGGCTGACCTTGCTGGATCTTCGCGACGTGGGCGTTGAACAATTGAACATGTCCAACATCGCCGCCCGGCAGGAGCTGCGCGATCTGCTGACCGCGCTTCGCCTTCCCGGTGTCAAGGTTAGTGTTTGAAGAAACGCTTTTCGGGCAGCGTCACAGGCATGGTTTTATGCATGTCATCGAGGCGCATCATCACGCGATCTTCTTCGTCCGCAAAGATGTTGAACGGCAGTTTAACTGCATTGCCAAGACGGCCGAGGGTTGTTGGTTGCGCTTTCATGATGGTTGTCCTTTCTGGAACACCGGGGATGTTTGCAATCTGCAACCGAGCTGTGGCGAGACTTTGGCGCAGTCGCGGTTCTTTGACGGTGGCCAAAAGGTTAATGCGTGGCAAAACGCGGTTGCGGCGCGCTCGATTATTGGGGTAAAACGTGAACATTAGGGGCGCGGTGAGGCTGCGCCTGTGGGGTGGCGGGGTCGCATGCTTTCGCTTGTCTGGTTCAAACGTGACCTGAGGGTAGTTGACCACCCGGCGCTGGCGCTGGCGGCGTCACAGGGCCGCGTTTTGCCTGTCTATATCACCGAGCCCGCGCTTTGGGCGCTGCCCGATGCTTCGGCCCGGCAGTGGGATTTCGCCACGGAATGCGTGACCGAGTTGCGCCGTGATTTGGCGGCGCTGGGCCAGCCTTTGATTCTGCGTGATGGCGATGCCGTCGAGGTTCTGGCGCGGCTCCATACCAAGCATAAGTTTGATCAGATCGTCTCGCATGATGAGCCGGGCGATGGCTGGGCCATGGCGCGGGATCAGCGTGTGCGGGCTTGGGCACAGGGCAAGGGTCTGCCGTGGATTGAGGTGCCGCAATCGCGCGGGGATGGTCCGCAGCGCCGTGCATTTCTGGCGCAACCCCTTGCCGAGGTGACCGCGCTGGACCCGGTGACCGAGGGCACGGGCGCGCTGCCATCCGCGCGCTCTTTGAAACTGGCCGAGGATCGCTGCCCCTACCGCCAAAAGGGTGGGCGCGCGGCGGCGGTCGTGGCGCTTGATGGGTTCATGGCGGGGCGTGCGCAATCCTATCGCGGGGCGACGACGGCGCCTGTGTCCTCTGAGCGTGCGACCTCGCGGCTGTCGCCCTATCTGTCGTGGGGCGTGCTGTCGGTGCGCGAAGTCGTGCAGCGGGTCGCGCAGGAAAAGGACGCGCGGCGTGGGCAGGTGGCCTGGGGCGTGAGCTTGCGCAGTTTTGAGAAAAGCTTGCTGCGGCGCGATGCCGCGCGCGCGGGGGCTGCGGCTTTCGAGGGTGCTTTGGAGCCAGCTAGTGCGCGCCTGTCGGCGTGGCAAGCTGGCGAAACCGGGCTGCCTTTTGTCGATGCGTGCCTGCGATATGTGCAGGTGACCGGGTGGCTCGAGGCGCGGTCGCGCGCACTGATCGCCGGGTTTGGTGTGCATCATTTGCGGCTGCACGCCGAGGCTGTCGGCAACAGCTTGGCGCGTCTTTCCACCGATTATGACTGGGTGATCCATACGCAGGCGATGGCGCAGATCGCTGCCGGGCGTGTGCCCGACCCCGTGGCGCAGGGGCGCAAACTGGACCCGGATGGCGGTTTTATCAGACGCTGGATACCCGAGCTAACACGGGTGCCCGCCGACTATCTG
>Ga0102814_10002049_pt1 | contig 13841 bp, 13 predicted proteins | sample ColrivemetaGS741_FD_79112 | JGI IMG/M metagenome (GOLD analysis project Ga0102814, IMG submission 79112) | Estuarine microbial communities from the Columbia River estuary - Flood tide ETM metaG S.741 | ecosystem: Environmental > Aquatic > Marine > Intertidal zone > Estuary | place: USA... | reverse complement strand
GCAACATGAAATTTACTGGCGCCTAAATAAAGGATTAAACCAATTGTTGTATAGCTAAATCCTCGGCCTAAAGCGTATAAAAGGCCACTCAAAAGCACCTTGCGTTTATTCGAAATGTTTTTAGAAATATAGGCCGTTGCTGTGATGTTGGTTGCCAAAGGGCACGGACTAATCGCGGTCATAAGTCCAAGAATAAATGCCGATAAAATAGGAATGTTGTAATTCTCTAAAAAGGATTGCAATAATTCCATTTAGAGTTTTTTCAATTCCGATTCAATCTTCGCTTTTAATTCTTTAGAGAAGGTTTCTTTGTCGTTGCCATTCATAAATGCAAAACTTGTTAAATCAATGTGAGTTTCCTTGCCGTTTTTTATCACATTAAGAAATAGTGCAGTTCCAGCGGCTTCAAAATTTTCGACAATCATAATGTTTTTGACATCGTCTACATTTATGGTTTTAAAGACTACTAGGCCTTTCTTTTGTTCGTCAGTAAAATAGGCGTTTACCGTATATTTTGCATTTGCCTCTATAGCTTTACACGTCACGCATCTGTGTGTGCCATAAAAATCAATCACTTCAATTCTTGATTGCGGTTTACTCGTAGGTTTAGTATCGCTGTTGTTTTGGCTATGAAAAGAAGCAAAAACAAGACTCAAAATAAATATTGATAAAAACTTTAGCTGTTTCATTTTTATAGAATTTAAGTCCAATTAATGTAGCTACGTTAAAAGTTCGATTACTTCAGATTTGCTTGGAATTCTCCCATAAAAAGCAACGACTTCGTCAATAACAATTGCTGGGGTGGCAAGAATGTCGTACTCCATTATCTCCACAATGTCTTCGATTTTTGCAATTGAGGCGTCAATTTTAAACTCGTTTACAACCTCATGAATCAGGGCGCTTGTTGTTTTGCAATTTGTGCAACCAGTTCCTAATACTTTAATTGATTTTGCCATAACTATACTCTTTGTACCTACAAAGAGACAACAAGTCTTTTGCTTGGGAAGTGAAATAAATCACAATTGCCCGAGCAATTTTGGGCTGATTTTTTGACCAAACGGATATGCTCCGCAACAACATGCAATTGTTTCGCTGAATTAATGTTGTGTAGAATACAAAGCAAAAATGCAATGAAGTCGGAAGAAGGCACTTTCTCTCCAATCAGAGAAGACGTGATGCTAGAAATTCGGCTTTAACAAATATTTGCTGTAGAATTGATCAATGCGGTCAACGGCTTCATCGGCCGTATCAACTAAAAGAAAGAGGTTTAAATCTTCTTTATTGATTTTTTGTTCCACCAACATGACATTTTTTATCCAATCTATCAGTCCGCCCCAATAATTTTTACCAACCAAAACAATTGGGAATCGACCAATTTTATGGGTTTGAATTAGCGTCATCGCTTCAAAAAGCTCATCAAGCGTTCCAAAGCCACCGGGCATTACAATAAAGCCTTGCGAGTATTTTACGAACATTACTTTCCGCACAAAAAAGTACTCAAAGTCAATGTTTTTGTCTTTGTCTATGTATGGATTGTCGTGCTGCTCGAAAGGCAATTCTATGTTGAGTCCAACTGATGGGCCACCGCCATGTTGGGCACCGCGATTTGCGGCTTCCATAATTCCGGGGCCACCGCCAGAAATTACGCCATAGCCTTTCTTAGCTAATTTACTGGCAATTTCTTGGGCTAGAATGTAGTATTTGTCGGTTTCAGGCGTGCGAGCGGAGCCGAAAATTGAGACGCAAGGGCCAATTTTAGAAAGCGTATCGTAGCCAGCAACAAACTCGCTCATCACTTTAAATATGCCCCAGCTGTCGTTGGTTCGGGTTTCGTTCCAGTTTTTGCGCTTAAACGCTTGGCGTATGCGCTGATCGTCATTCATCATCTTATGCTAATGTTTTGGTGTGTAGTTCTTGTAAAATATATTTACCGGTGATGCTTTTTTTGTTTTTGGCAACTTCTTCAGGTGTTCCGGTCGCCACGATTTTGCCACCGCTTTCGCCACCTTCAGGGCCAATGTCAATCACGTGATCGGCCAGTTTAATAACGTCTAAATTGTGTTCTATTATAATTACAGAGTTGCCTTTGTCAACCAGTTTTTCAATCACCCCCATCAGCACGCGCACATCTTCAAAGTGCAGCCCGGTTGTGGGTTCGTCTAAAATATAAAGGGTTTTTCCTGTGTCTTTTTTGCTGAGTTCTGTGGCGAGTTTTACGCGCTGCGCTTCGCCACCGCTCAAGGTTGTGCTTTGTTGGCCTAAAGTAATATATCCTAAACCAACGTCAAACAAAGTTTGCAAGCGCTGACGGATTTTCGGCACCGGCTCAAAAAATTCAAGTGCGTCATCAACGGGCATATTTAAAACATCTGAAATGCTCTTGCCTTTATAGCGAATTTCTAAGGTTTCGCGATTAAAACGTTTGCCTTGGCAGGTTTCGCAGGGCACATAAACGTCTGGCAAAAAGTTCATCTCAATGGCGCGCAATCCAGCGCCTTGGCAGGTTTCGCAGCGGCCACCTTTTACGTTAAAACTAAAACGGCCAGGTTTGTATCCACGAATTTTGGCTTCTGGGAGGTTGGCAAAAAGATCGCGAATGTCGCTAAAAACGCCTGTGTAGGTTGACGGATTTGATTGCGGTGTGCGGCCAATCGGACTTTGATCGATGTCGATGATTTTATCAATCTGCTCGGTGCCTGTAATGCTTTTATAAGGCATCGGTTTTTTCACCGCCCGATACACTTCTTGGTTGATAATCGGGTAAAGTGTTTCGTTGATGAGCGTGCTTTTGCCGCTGCCCGAAACGCCCGTCACCACTACCAATTGACCCAAAGGGATGGTAAGATTTACGTTTTTCAGATTGTTTCCGGTGGCGCCCTTTAGCACAATTTCTTTGCCGTTGCCAGGTCTCCGCTTGCCGGGAATTGCAATTTCCATTTGGCCATTCATGTAGGCTGCCGTTAGTGTATCGGCACTTAAAATGTCATTCAAGTTGCCTTGTGCCACAATGTGCCCACCATGAATTCCGGCCTTTGGGCCGAGGTCTAAAATATGGTCGGCACACTCAATCATTTCTTTGTCGTGCTCAACCACCAAAACGCTGTTGCCAATATCGCGCAGCTGTTTTAGGGAGTTTATAAGGCGCTGATTGTCGCGTTGGTGCAGGCCGATGCTGGGCTCGTCTAAAATGTAAAGCACGTTTACGAGTTGGCTGCCAATTTGCGTAGCGAGGCGAATACGCTGTGCTTCACCACCCGAAAGCGACCGTGCAGAGCGATTCAAACTCAAATAGGTGAGGCCAACATTCAGTAAAAAACCGGTTCGTGAACGAAGCTCTTTCAGGATTTCTTTAGCGATGATTTGCTCTTTTTCATCCATGTAGCTTTCGGCACTCTCCAACCATTCCGCGAAGCGAGAAATGCTCATTGTGCTTACGTCAGAGATGCCTTTATCGCCAATTTTAAAGTAGCGACTTTCTTTTGCAAGCCGTGCGCCATGGCAAGATTCGCACTCTTGGGTGTACATAAAATCTTGCGCCCAGCGCTGAATGCTGCGACTTTTAGCGTCTTGACTTTGATTTTCAATAAAACTCAAAACGCCTTCCCATGTAATTTTATACCTGCGCGTAACGCCCAGCGCTTTGCTTTTTACTTCAAAACTTTCTTCGGTGCCGTTTAAAATTGCGTCCATTCCTTCTTTAGAAATCTCAGAAAGGGGCGTGTCTAATTTAAACTTGTAGCGCTCGCCAATCATCTCTAATTGGTTGAAGGCCCAGCTTTTTTTATAGTCGCCAAGTGGTGCCAAGCCACCGCGTTTTATGCTTTTTGTAGGATCAGGAATCACCTTTTCCATGTCAATTTTCATCTCGGTACCAAGTCCGTTGCAGGTTTGGCAAGCGCCTTTTGGCGAGTTAAAAGAAAAGGTATTTGGCTCAGGTTCTGGGTAGGCAATGCCGGTTGTTGGGCACATCAGGCTGCGGCTGTAATAGGCGCTTTTGCCGTCTTCCAAATCCATCACTACCATGGTTCCTTTTCCGTGGAAAAGGGTGGTTTGCACCGAATGTTCGAGGCGTTGTTTTAAACTTGAATCAACCTTGATGCGGTCAATAACAACATCAATATCGTGCGTTTTGTAGCGATCTACTTTGTAGCCGCGCTGCAATTCTACCAGCTCTCCATCTACGCGTGCGCGGAGAAAACCCATCTTCATGATTTGCTCAAACTGCTCGCGGTAATGGCCTTTTCTCGATTTTATAACGGGGGCGAGGAGGGCGATTTTTTTGCCTTCAAACTTTTCGAGAATCAAATCGACAATCTGGTTTTCGCTGTAGCTCACCATTTTTTCGCCCGTGTTGTACGAGTAAGCCGTTGAGGCGCGTGCAAAAAGCAAGCGCAAAAAGTCGTAAATCTCGGTAACGGTGCCCACCGTAGAGCGCGGATTACGGCTCGTGGTTTTTTGCTCGATGGCAATTACAGGGCTCAGGCCGTTAATTTTATCTACATCGGGGCGCTCCATTCCGCCTAAAAACTGGCGGGCATAAGCGCTAAATGTTTCGATGTACCTGCGTTGGCCTTCAGCATAAATGGTATCAAACGCCAAGGAAGATTTTCCGCTGCCGCTTAAGCCGGTTATCACCACCAATTTGTTTCGTGGAATGCTTACGTCAATGTTTTTAAGGTTATGCACGCGGGCACCAAAAACGTCTATATATTCTTCGTTATTCTCTGTCATAATTTTTTGAAGCCTGCAAAGGTATCATAACACATGAGGTGTAGAAAGGTTGGAAAGTTTAATCGTAGGAAGGTCAAAAAGTTTATTAGTTGAAATGTTTGAAAGTTTGGTTTTGATTTCTAGGAATAAGCTCAATCCAGCCCTTTACTAATAAGAGAGGAAGGTTTTTTGGGCTCTTGGAGTGTGTTCTCAGTGAAAATCTCAATTTCTCTGTGGCTAAATCTAGCAGCTAAAAATGGACCCAAGAATTTCCTTTTGGGGGGAGGGAGCTGTTATTGCTTCAATTCATAATCCACCATGACGGGAAAATGATCGCTATGCACTTTTTTAACGATTTGCCAGTTTGATGGCGAGAGTCGTGCATCTGCAAAAATATGGTCGATGCGCATAGGGATATTGTAATGGCTAAATCTTGTGTGGGTAGCTGCAACACTAGAGCCAGCTAAAACATACGAATCTTTGAGTTGCGCTGTTAATTTTCGGTAGGCAAAACTTGTTGGCGTGTCGTTAAAATCTCCACAGAGGATAACAGGGTAGGGTGAGCTTTCTATAAAATTTGAAATGCTCTCTACCTGTATGCCTCTAGTTTTATAGGCCAGAATTAACCTTTTGTAAATTTCTTTGGCGCTGCGTTTTACTTTTTCCTCGTCAGCATCTTCTATTTGTGTAAAGGTTTGAAGGTCTGTGTTTTTCAATCTAACGCTCATCAGATGAACGTTAACAATGCGCAGTGTGTCATTTCCACGAAGAATGTCGGCATAAATAAACCTTCCGTAACCGCCATTTTTAACAGGATAGGCAACTTCGCCTTTGTCAAGAAATTTGTAGTTGCTGTAAATGGCCAGCGTGAAGCCTTTTAAATCTGCAACGTATTTGTATTTGTGTTTAAAGTTTGGCACCCAATTTCCACCAGCTAAAAATTCTTGCATACAAAACACATCGGGTTTTAGGCTGTCGGCCATGCGCTCCATGGCTGGTGGGGTTTCGTGCCACAAATGTGGGCCGGGAAAATGAAAAATGCGCACGTTGTAACTCATTACGCGAAACGAATCTTCGCGGCTTTCTGCTGGGTTTTTTGGTGAGAATTGATGCAAAGCATTGAAATGCCACCAGCCCAGAAGCAGGCAAAATGTAGAAAGAAAAAACTGCCGCTTTCGCAAGATGAGCCAATAGAGCACAAAGATTAAATTGACTCCCATTAATATTGGAACGCCCAATGCAATAACCCCGGCTATGGGCAAATCACTGGGGTTAATAAACCACGCTAAATAACTTACCAAGAGCGCAAAGGCTACAAGGTTGTTGATTAAAAAAACAATGATGTTAAAAAAAGAAAGGTTTTTCACGATGCCAGAGGCTATTTTTTGCCAAACTTAAAAAGGAATTCCTTCTCTTCTTTTGTGAGTTTTTCGTAGCCGCTTTTGCTTATTTTATCTAAAATAGCATCCATTTTTTGTTGCTCACTTTGACTTGGTTTTGTGCTTTCTGAAGTGCTTTGGCTTCGTGAGTTATAAACGGTTTTCATTTTTGGTTTTGTAGCAAACCAGCCTTGTACTTGGCTTAGCATTTTGTAAAAACCGACACTCCAATCGTTGCCTTTGCGCAATTGCATAATAAAGAAATAGCCCAAAGCCGCACCTCCTAAGTGTGCCAAATGGCCACCGCTATTTGCGCCAGTTACCCCGGCTACATAAGAGACAACAGCTAGGGCCGCGACCATCCAAAGTTTTACTTCGAGCACAAAAAACAAACGCACGGGCATGTTAGGCAAGTAAGTTGCAGTAGCGACCAAAACGGCTACAACGCCAGCACTTGCACCGACCATGGGCACGGCCGCGGTAAAGGCAGGAGAAACGTTATACATCACAAAAAAGAGCATGCCACCAGCAATGCCGCCATACAGAAACACTGTCAACAATCTACGCTCACCCAAGTATTCTAAAAAGATTCGGCCACTAAAAAATAAGATAAGCATGTTCCATAACAGGTGCCAAAAATCGGCATGTAAAAACATGTAACTGAGTAAAGTCCATGGCCGTGTGATAAACGTGAAAGGGTCGCTAGGCAGTGCCAACCATGGCAAGACGTAATTTTCAAGGCTTGTGCTTTGGCCTGTAGCTAGAAACGAAATCATGCCCAAAACGAGCATCACAACATACACACCAACATTGATGTAAATCAATTTGGTCAGGTTATCGCCAAGTTTAAACTGTTGTTTTATTTGGTCAGCAATTGTGCTCATTACCACTGCCTAAATTGATTTTTTTGCCAATGTTTAATCAGAAAGTAGCCGAAAATCATTCCGCCTAAATGGGCAAAATGTGCCACTCCATCCGAAGTATTCATTACGCCATTCCAAAGTTCGAATGCGCCATAGATTATTACAAACCATTTTGCTTTGATGGGAAGTAAAAAATAAATGTAGATGCGTTGCTCGGGAAACGTCATTCCGAAGGCCAACAAAATGCCAAACACTGCGCCTGAAGCACCCAGCGTTGGAAAATTGTAATTGCCATAGTAGCGTTCAATGATATCTCGACTTACCGTAACGTCATCACTCCAACTTCCATTGGCAAGCAAATTGGTAATGTCTGCGGCAGTAAAACCGCCTTCTAAAAGTTGGCTGTGCATCCATTGCATTTCCAAATAATTTACGCCTAGGTGAATAAAAGCCGCGCCTAAGCCCGTAACCATGTAGTAAATGAGGAATTTTTTTGGCCCCCAAATGTTTTCTAGCGCGGTTCCAAACATCCACAGGGCAAACATGTTGAAGAAAATGTGGCCAAAATCGGCATGCATAAACATGTGTGTGATTAGCTGGTGCGGCATAAAATTGGGCGAGCCCGGATAATACAGCGCAAACATTTCTACAAAATTGAAGCCCAATGCGTCTTTCAACACAATTGTGCCCATAAACATAAGCCCGTTTATAATCAGCAAATTTTTGATTATTGGAGGCAAAAGGGTAAATCCTTGCGGACGATAATTCATCAGTTAAAGTGTTTTTCGATGTCGTTTTTATTCATGTGAATGATCACGGGTTTGCCATTGGGCGCGTGATTGGGCATTTCGCAGGCAAAAAGTTGGTCGGCCAAATGTAGCATTTCTTCGGTGCTCAATGCCTTGCCAACTTTAATTGCGCCATGCCGTGCCAATAAAAACGCAAGTTGATGGTTTTTGTTGAGGTCGAAGGCTTCTTTGTTTTGTTTGAGGCCTTCCATAATTTCTTCCAAAGCCTGCATGCTTTCCGTTTCGGCTAGCGCCAATGGGATGCCTTGAATCACCAAAGTGGTTTGGCCTAAAGGCTCAATGTCGAATCCAACTTGCCGTAAATCATCAATGTAATCGTTCAATAAAGCAAGTTCACCAGCTTTTATGCTGAGGTGCTGCGGGAAGAGTAATTGCTGCGAAGCGCCACTGTGGTTGGCCAAAGAGCGACTAAATTTCTCGTATAAAATACGCTCGTGGGCACGCTGCTGGTGGATTAATACCAAGTCGCTTTTAGTGCGTTGTGCAATGTAGGTGTTGAAAAGTTGAAATGCTGTTTGCTTGCCTTGGGCTGTGTTTTCCTCACCAAAATCTGCCTCGATATGCATCTGGGCATCGCCACCATCTTGGGGTACAAAAAGGCTTTCCCACGGTTGGTTTTTTGGGGTGTTTCCAAAATCTGGTCGACTTTTATAATGCTGCGGATTGCTCTTTTCAACACGTGCATCTTCGTCTGCAAATGGATTAAAATTTGGGTTGACTATAATTTGTGGCGCCTTAACCGTTTGCCCAGGTTTTATAGGCGCGGTGCTGATGGATGCTTCGCGTTCAAAATCGATACTTGGCGCAACGTTAAACTGGCCTAATGCATGTTTTACACTTACGCGAATGATGGCATAAATCGCCTTTTCATCGTCAAACTTAATTTCTGTTTTTGTTGGATGAATATTTACGTCAATGCGCGCAGGATCAATATCCATAAACAGGAAATAGCCAGGATGTTGGTCCGTAGGAATTAACTCGTTGAATGCATCGCTAATGGCATGGTGCAAATAGTGGTTTTTAATAAAGCGGTTGTTCACAAAAAAGAATTGCTCACCTCTGGTTTTGCGCGCAAATGCTGGTTTGAGAACAAATCCCGTAAGCTTTACAACATCTGTACTTTCATCAACGGGCACCAAACGTTCGTTGTATTTGCGGCCAAAAATGCCGGAAATGCGCTGGCGTAAATTTCCTGCGGCAAGATTAAAAACGGGTGTTTGCTTATTTAAGAAATGCAGCCCAACACTGGGGTTTGCCAGTGCCACGCGCTCAAACTCATCAATAATATGGCGCAATTCTACATTGTCGCCTTTTAAAAAGTTTCGCCTTGCGGGGATGTTGTAAAAAAGGTTTTTTACAGAAATTACGGTGCCAGCTGCGGTTTGACAATATTCTTGGTGAAGCACTTGGCTTCCTTCAATTCTAATTTCTGTGCCTAAATCGTCTGCCGCCTGGCGCGTTTTAAGCTCCACTTGGGCAACGGCCGCAATACTGGCCAATGCCTCGCCTCGAAAGCCCATTGTGCTTAAGGCAAACAAATCATCTGCTTTGCGAATTTTTGATGTGGCGTGGCGTTCAAAAGAAAGGCGGGCGTCCGTTTCGCTCATTCCTTTGCCATCGTCTATAACTTGCACTAAGCTTTTGCCGGCATCGCGCACAACGAGTTTTACCTCAGTGGCACCTGCGTCTATGCTGTTTTCTAGCAATTCTTTTACAATAGATGCCGGCCTTTGCACCACTTCGCCCGCGGCAATTTGGTTTGCCACGGCATCTGGTAAAAGTTGAATAATGTCCTTCATTTAAAAAATGTAGAAGAGTGCGTAAAGTAGCGCGGCAAGAATGCCGAAAATCACGATGATGCGCAAGCCGAAATTAGAAGCTTTGCCTGTTGTTCTGCGGTATTCCCAGTTTGTGCGTAAGCGTTCGCGGTACTTTTCTTTATCGTCAAAAGGAATATTCTCGTCCTTTTTGCGCAAAAGCATATCGCGTCTTTCCTTGTTCTCATCATAGTAGCGGCCTTTTAGCTCAAAACCGCGTGGTTTTCGTTGCTTAAACATCTTCTCTTTTCGGCATTTGGGCAAATGTAGCTTTCTGCGTTTAGGTTAGAAAGATGGAAGCTTAAAAGGTTGATAAGTTGTTAAGGATGATTGCGGATTTCGGATTGATGATTTTGGATTTATGAATGCTTGTACCGATTGAAAAAAACGACCTGCAAAATCCCGTAGAGATGAAAAGATTGTAGAAAATAATGCTTGGGAAAAATAAAACAGGGTGGTGAAATTTAAACTATGAAGATAATGTGCTAGCGATGGCCTTTTTACAATTGGTCACTAATCACTAATTCCTATTGGCCAAACCTAAAAAATCTTCGGATTGTAATTCTCTGGGTTTTTGCCTGAAATGTTTCTGTAAAAGTCTTCAAAAACCTGCATGTCTTTTTCAAAATCTCCGGTGAGATGATACACGCGCGCAACGCCAGCTTCTTTCTTTTTATAGTCCATATAGGCCATGGTAACGGGTACATTTGCCTGCAATGCAATTTGGTAAAAGCCAAGGCGCCATTTGTCCACTTTGCCGCGGGTGCCTTCGGCCGGAACAGCTACGGTTAACTTTTTTTGATTTTTTAAAAGTGCAACGCAGTGTTCTACCAAATTGTTTCGTTTGCTGCGATCTACGCCCAAAGCGCCCAACCATCTAAAAATGCTTCCAATTAAAAAGGGTTTTGTGTAGTTGTCTTTGATAAAAAATTTAACGTTGATGCCCATCAGCCAAAAGCCAAAAATGGCGAAGGGGAAATCCCAATTGCTGGTGTGCGGGGCAGCCACCATTACACTGTGTTCGCAGTCTTTAAGCACATGGGCTTCAATCTTAAAGGTCCAGCCAAAAGCTTTATACCACAGTTTCGCAAGGGTTTTCTTCATCGCTGATGCTTTTAGTAGCGTCTTTTTTTCTTCGATAATACACCGTCTATGCTAAATTTTCCTCCGCCTAAAAGCGCAACAGTGGTAAAGGCAATTAAGTACACAAAGGCCATTTCTTTATCGCCAAAAGGATCGCTTGCGTGGATGTGAAAAAAGGCAACGGTCATTGTAATTGCAGCTGGAATTGCACTTAACCTTGTTTTAAAGCCGATGATGATGAGAATTGGTGCAACAAATTCGCCCAAGACAGTTAATGCTAGCGTTGCAGGTTCACCAATGCCAAATGGATTTGCAAAATGTATTTCGCCACCAGCAACGAGTTTTAGCAGTTTTGGCCAGCCGTGGGTAAGCATGGCGCCAGCAAAACCTACACGTAAAAGTAAAAGCCCAACAGATTTAGGAATTGTATTTTTTTTCATGCTCAAAATTAAGCAACAAGCATACAAAAAGTTGGCAGACTATTGGGCAACATGCAAAAGGCAGCCCGAGTACCAAACGTAAATGATACTTGCAACAGCAATGACGTTTGATGCTTTTGCTAGAATTTTCATCTGCGACAGGCTGTAGGTTTTGTTTTTGTATATCAGAAAAACATCGGCCAAAAGCCATACAACACCAAGGGCTAACATGCCGCCAAAAATGTACTCTTTAAAGGTTATGAAAAGCAAAAGCACCTCAGCACAAACTATTGCGATGATTAAGAATTTAGTTTTTACAAGCCCTAAAATTGTAGCAGTGGTGCTGCGGTTTGCGGCCCTGTCGGGGATGATATCCATTACCTCGCCTATAAGGTGCGATTGTATTGCGAAGAGAAAAAGATAAAAATAGGTTTGCCAAGGAAGCTGGCTTGTGCCGTTTGCGGCAACACTAAGCGGCACCACCAAGAGGTAGCCAATTTGTGCGAAAAGCTCTAGCGGGGGCATGCCGCGCAGTCCTTTTTTTGGAAGATTATAGAGTGCATTAACCAGTAAAAAAGCAAGAAAAACATACAAGACTTTCCAACCTCCGGCCCAAATTAAAACAGGAAGGGTGAGGAGTTGGGTTGCTAAAATGGGCTTCCAAATGTTTTTGAGTTGCTTTTTAGTGCCGCGTGCGCCAAACCAAAAACTGTCTTTTCGCGGATTGAGTGCATCGGTTTCAAAATCTACCGCATCATTCCAGCCATAGACCAAAAGGCTAAGCGGAAAACTGGTGTAGAATAAACCAAACCAAAAAACCCACGAACCAGAAATACCAATAATTTGGCTTGTTGGCAATAAATACAACCAACCGGTTGCAAACCAAAGCCCGGGTCGTGATGCTTTTAAATAAAATAGAAGATTGTTTTTGAGGGCCGCCACCGCCTACATTGTTTTTTTAAGTGATAAAAACATGGCGTTAAACTGTGCGTAAACTTCAGAAAGAAATTCCTCACTCATCGCATTTTTTACATCAACAATGCTTGGGCACTTTTCTTTGCTCCACTTGTAGCCTTGTTTCATGGGGCCTGCCTCAAACTCTACATACCAAGCCGTGTCTAGCGTATAAATTACAACGCGATATTTTGGCGTGTTCCAAGATTCGGCTATTCTCATCTTAAATTTTAAAGGTCAGTTTTAAGTTGATTAAGCGTGCTGTTAAATAGTTAGGCACGGCATATTGACGGCTCGTACTTATGTCGCGCACCCATAAATAACTAACTGTGTTGCGGGTCTGCAAGAGGTTAAAAACTTCAAGACCAATCCACACACTGCGGAAGTTGTTCAAGAAATCCCACTTTTTTTCTTGGCCTTCATCTTTTAAAACTTTAATAAAACCAAGGTCTACCCTCCGGTAAGCGGGAGCGCGGTACACTTGGTCTTTGCGCTCTGTGCCTGGTGCTCCAAAAGGAAAACCGCCAGTTACGTACAAGTTTATGGTGATGCGAAAAGAGGGATCGTTGGGTAAGTGATCTTGAAAGAAAATTGCAAAATTGAATCGTGTGTCTGTTGGTCGTGGAATGTAGCCTGCACCATCACCTTCAATATCTTCCATCACTCTAAAAAGCGAAAGGCTTGCCCAGCTTTCGGTGCCTTTTACAAATTGACCGTTTAAACGTAAATCTATCCCTGCGGCATAACCAACAGCGTTGTTTTCTGCAGCATAGCGCACGCGAACATTGTCTATCGAAAAAGGAATGAGATCATTCATCCGCTTGTAGTAAAGTTCAGTTACAAACTTAAATGGCCTCTTCCACATGCTAAATTCATAGTCCATGCCTGCAACGTAATGAATGGCTTCTTGGGCTCTGATTTCTGGATTTAAACTTCCGCTGATATCTCTAAACTCACGATAAAACGGTGGTTGATGGTAGTAGCCCCAACTAAAGCGGTAGGTCATGCTTTTGTGTTTGCCGGGCGAGTAGCTAAGCGTGGCCCTCGGACTTACGGTTACCTGATTGTTGTATGTCCAATATTGGCTTCTGATGCCTGCAATTAAGCGCCAAACCGTGCTGTCTCTTCGCCAGTTTTTCTCGTAATCGAGGTAGCCCATAAAGCGATTGCTTACTACGGAAGCGCGTGTATCATAGCTTTCCCAAAGCGGTAAACCATTTGCTGAGGTGTAATTCCCGTTGCTGTCTATGTATGAGCTTGGACTGTGTGGCACGGAATAGCCGGCAGAATCTATGCGTTCCCATTCTTTGTAGCGGTCTAAAATATCATCGTGCTCCCAACGAAGTCCCCATCTAAAAACACCTTGTTCCGTTAGCAAAGTTCCTTTGTGCTCGGTGTTAAATACAATTGCATCTAAACGGTTGCGCAAATAGCTTTGAAATGCTCCAACTCCGCGTAAAAATTTAATGTCGCCAAAATCGTCACTTCCCAAATTGTTGTTCAATTCGCCAAGGCGATAGTAGCCAATAACATCGGTAAGTTCTTGCTCTACTGTTTGGTAGCCAGATAAAATAAAATCAAGCGTAAGGTTTCTTTCGGGTCTCCAGCTTGCTTTGGCAGCGCCAAAAGCCGTGGTGTAGAAGTATTGCTCAGAGCCATCAAAAGACACATTTAGCTGGAGGGCTTCGTTAAGCGTTCCAAATTTGGTGGTGCTGCTTTGCGGAATAACGCGGTAGTTATTGCGCGCATAAGAACCTAAAAACTCAACGTGCAATTCGTCTGTAAGTTGATAGGTGATGAGGGTTTG
>Ga0102814_10002047_pt1 | contig 13849 bp, 17 predicted proteins | sample ColrivemetaGS741_FD_79112 | JGI IMG/M metagenome (GOLD analysis project Ga0102814, IMG submission 79112) | Estuarine microbial communities from the Columbia River estuary - Flood tide ETM metaG S.741 | ecosystem: Environmental > Aquatic > Marine > Intertidal zone > Estuary | place: USA... | reverse complement strand
GTGATACTCAATGATGACTTGTTGTGCATCGTCACCTTGATATACAGTCTTGACTTTACCTTCAACAATTACTTCCATTAATTAACCTCAGATTTGTATGTAATAGTAATTTGATTATATACTTCATCTCGATTGTCGCTGTTGTATACACGACAACGTTCTACCTTAGCATCCAATAGTTTCTCAATATTATTGAGTTGCCATTCAGCAATATACCTTTTGAATTCCTCAGTGATACCTGACTTGTTTGATCCTGGTGTGTTAAATTCCATTACTCAATACCTTTAGGAAATTCTTCAATCTCAGTCAATTCATAGTCCCAGTCTTCCATGACTGTATTAGCATAGAAACGATCAGAAAGCATTTCGAGTTCTTTCTCAGCATACTCTCTGGTAGGTGCTTCTAACCAAATATCAATCACCTTACCAAGTCTAAGTTTCTTGATATTCAACTCAGACAATCTCTTACTACCATCTCTCACAGCATTACCTGGTGAGTCATCAACTTGTGATCTCAGACGGACAAATACTAATGCTTTAAACTTCATGCCTCTCCCTCTCATCAAATACTTCGTGAATAATTTGTTTCAACTCCATACGTTCTTCTGGTGTGAAGATAGTACGTGTCTTTACTGGCATAGGATCATAACTACTTGGTTTCTTTGATTTACCAGGAAGATTCATGCCTTGTGTGTCAACTTTGTCCATACCTATGTTTGTCGTGAAGTCAGTATACAATAAAAAACCACCCCTGTCAATAATTATTTCCATAAAAAAAGGGAGTACTTTCGCACTCCCAGTATAATACCTAGATGGTTACCTGTCTAGTTATCAGAAGCTGTACTTAACACCAAGCTTACCACCGACGTTCAGGTCATCGAAGTCCTGATCAGCAGTCAACATGGAAAGTTCGCCATATGCACCGAGTGATTCGGTCAGGGCAACGGAAGCACCAACTTTACCGGAGATTTCGGTCTCAGACTCTTCGCCATCAACGGCAACGATAGCAGGACCGCCTTGAACATACCAACCGGCGTTCTCGCCGATAGCACCTTCGTAGCCGATGTGAAGATCGGTTACAGCACCAGAGTAGTCATCACCGACCCAACCTGCGTTGGTTTCAACGTTGACATATGGACCTGCAAGGGCAGCACCGGCGGACATGGACAGAGCAGCAGCTGCTGCGAATACAGATTTAAACATTTGTTTTTTCTCGTTTTTACTTGTGGAATGGATACCCACAGATGAAAAGAACTCGACAAGTTCTTGAATTATTACCGTTTGTTACTTTAATTACTGAAAGACAAAAGGTGATGTTATTTAGTATAACCGATGGTTTCGGTTATGTCAACCCCCTTGTGGGGGCTGTTGTTGTGACGGATTCGACACTCTACCAAGGTAAGGATCGAAGTCCATCAGTTCGTCAATTGTCATTCGAGCTCCAGCATTTGCCCAGAAGTTCATCTGTGCTTCATAGTTTTGTTTATGAAATACATCTACATGTTCTGGATGAATACTAGAACCCAATTCGGTTTTGTATAATAAAAGGGGAAGGGCATAAGCATTACCAGAATTATACAGAAGATCATCTGCAACTGGTCTTGGTCTTACACCATTATCAAGTTTGTACTTGTCACCTCTACAGTGAAGACGAATCATCTTTTCAGCATGGTGTCTTGTGATAAGGTAACAAGCAGTTGAGAAGTCATTGACAAACCTCTTGTGAACTTTGATGTGGATATCACCAGTTGAAATAATAGCAATCTGGCAAAGGTCCCAATCATAAGGAATCTTACTATAGAAATCCTTCCATGTAAAGTTCCAGAACCGTACAAGGTTTAGATCACAATCATCTTCCATGATGATTGCATAAGGACTATCAGAGGTTTCATACCAATGTTTGATAGCCTTAAGGTGAGATGTCACACAACCCACCTCACCCGATGAAACCATGTCAGGGTATCTTCCCTTCAGAATATCACTTAAGTCGTCTTCACGACCGTCATAGGCAGAGATACGCGTGTAGTCTTTGATCTCCCAGTACTTAAACTGGTCCTCCATAAACTTCCATCTCTCTGGTTGACCATCTAGATTAATACAATAGATCGGACCAATACCATTAAGTTTATATACTGATTTGTTCTTATCCATTATAAAATCTCCCAGTGACTAGGGTACAGGTCTTGTGTATTTAAGTGTGAATTGTTTGGTCCAAACCATTTAGATGGAGCAATAACTCTACCAGTGTTTGCTAACCAAGCTCCCCACCATGAGAAGGTGGAGTTTGCAATGATGAAGTCACTACACTGTGTCATCATAAACATATCGTGATAAGAACTATTACCATCAGAGATAATAAACCTATCTGGTTTGAAGAGTTCTTGAGCAGATGCCCAGAAGATGTCATCAGAAAATATGATGACTTCTCTATCAGGATCAAACTTCTTCAGTGCGTTCTCATACCAATCAAGAGAAAGGTTATGATGATTACCACTGTTGATTAAAAAATCACCTCTACGAATATGTAAGGCGATAGGATCTTGATCGAACACTTCTTCTACAATCTCTTTACATTCATCTCGAATTCTCTTCTTGAATATAAAGTCCCTACGAATAGTGTCTTCAATATTTTTGAAATACTTTTCTGTCTGAAAAAACCCATACAGACTTACATTATCTGGACAGTTATTGAATAGGGTTTCATCGAAATCAAACCTTTGTTCTTTAAGGATATCAGATCCTGTTGTACTTCTTTGACACTCAATGTCAAATGCATCATCAAGTTCGATACGAAGTATGTTACCTATACCATCATTGACTTTTTCATTGTGGTCAGGGATACACATATCGTATCCTCGATTTTGTGCAATACCTTTTGTGCCTGCAAACTGAAACATCTGGTTACCCAGTTGTCCAGCCTTTCCGAGATAATTAAACCCAATCATTTTTCATTTCGTTGAATACTTTTGCAATACCCTGGTCAATTGTAGTCTCTGGAATCCACCATCCATGAATATAATTACTGGCTTCATTCCTCTTGTCAAGTTGAACACTATCTTTTGAAGTACCTGGAGTAATACTAACTGGTCTGTTAATTATATTGAATTGACCAGAGATAATATGTGCAACATCTTTGATTGTATTCCAATGGAATGATGTCAAGTGAAGTTCATCTTCAGATTTGAAATCAGTATAACATTCCATGATAGTCTCAAGACCTCTACAACAGTCTTCAGCATACAGGAACTGTCTTTCTTCTGTACCGTCAGTCATCATCTCAAACTGACCCTCCTCAAACCCTCTACGAATAAAGTCAGTAATTACATGAGACTTCTCATGGTCTTTCTCAATACCATATACATTCCAGAACTTAACAGTCAGTCCGTTAAGTGACTTGGTGTATAGTTCTCCTACAGTTTTGAGAATACCATATGGCGAGTAACTCATGTTTGCCATCTGCGAAGATGCGAATATAAATCTCTTATGATGCTTCTCCAACAATCCAAACACATTCGCCATCAGACGAGTGTTGTTGTTGATAAAGTCAAAGGTATGTTGATACTTTTTTAGATATCGTGATCCGCCCACATCAAATGCAAGAAAGAAAACAAAGTCTGATTCCTTTACATGGTGTTCAAGAGATAGATTTGGAATCAGAGTTAGATCCTGTTCTGGACCATTAGTGATATCGAAATCAAAAACCTCGTGACCCTTTTCGCGAAGATAGTCAGACAGGTATGCACCTATCTGACCACTAGAACCTAGATTAAGAATTTTCATTGATACTTTTTAAGATAACTTTGGACCGAGTAATACTCTATGAGTTCTTCTTTAGTCAGTTTTTGAATCTTATCCCATTCAGACATATTAGAATTCATGTGAGGATTAGAAAACCAAGAGTTCTCACCGCGAGAATGTTCGAGATGGTATATGTAGTTAGATATACGTCCTACACTATAACCTAGTTTTGTGAATCTGTAAAACCTTTCCTTGTCTTCTGGTGCATATGCTTTAAAGTTTTCATTCTCCATACCACCTTTGATATAAACATCCCGGTTGAAGAACTGAACATGACCATACTGTGCATCATGAATTTTAGAATGTGCTTTTAGGTACTCATAGTCTGTTGTCTCTAGAAAATGAGACACAATTTTGTCTGACTGTTCTACTTGATATTGATAGTTACCAGATGCATAAGGATATACAACATCGTAGATACCATCAAGAATACCTTTATATGCTAGTTCATATGATTCTAGGGGAAGGATAGCATCACAGTCATAGTTCACAACTATCTCTGTGTCTGCTTCAATAATCATCTCATTGAGAACCCTTTGTCTATGAAATAATGGTTCGTTACTCCTTTCAAAGATGTGTCGTACATTTACATCTACATCCAGGATACTCTTAAGAATTGGAAGAGCATCTCTTTCAAATACGGATTCACTATCAACTTCTTTAATGATAATATTTGTATTGAAGTTCTCTAAAAGAAATGCAGTAGTGGTAATAACGTTCCTCAACCTATCGGATGATTCAATTCTGATAGGAATAATAAATGTCGCTTGTGACAGGTCAATCATAGTTGTGTTTTGATCCAATCAAGAATGTTTACTTTAGGTCTCCAAGTCAGTTCTGATTTTGCCTTACGAATATCTGCAAGGGTCTCTCTCATCTCGCCAGGTTTACCAGATAAGAAAACCTGATCATCAGAGATGGCATCTGCAATATCTTTAATACTCCAGTTCTCACCATACCCAATGTTATAAACTTCCCCCCAGTTGTCAAGTTCCATAAAACTAATCAGTGCATTGACATTGACTACATCAGATACATGAATGAAGTCACGACGTTGTGAACCATCACCAAAGATAGTAATAGGTTGTCCCTCTTTACTCATCTTCAGAAACTTACTCACTGCAGGAGCATATGTTCCCATATGTCTTGCCCTCTCTCCATACACATTAGTGTATCTAAATGCTACAGTCTTCATACCATGGAGACCATGATACGACTTGACGAGTTGTTCACCTGCCAACTTACCAATAGCATAAGGATTGAGAGGATCTTCTCTCATGATTTCAGTGTTGGGAATAGGATTCTTATTACCATAACATGCAGATGTGGAAGAGTAGATAAACTTCTCTACACCACACTGTCTGGCGGCCTCAAGTACATTGGCTGTACCCATAACCTGTGTTTCCATTGTGTCAAGTGGGAAGTCAATCGATGCCTGAACACTTGCCTTAGCTGCAAGGTGATAGACATAATCAACTCCTCTAAACTTATCAGCAATATGATAAAAATTTCTAATGTCTACCGGGTAGTTTGTTGCACCACTGTTCCAATGATAATCATCGTGACCTTCAGATGATTCATTATCAAGAACGATCACCTTGTGACCCATTGATAATAGTTTGTCCACCAGGTGACTACCGATAAATCCAGCACCACCTGTAACAAGGGAGGTTTTCATAGTTTCTCAAAAATCCTATTCTTAAATGATTCCTCTACATTGTATGGTTCGGGAATAATAACCTTGGGTTTGGTATCTCCTAACCACCACGCAACCTCAGCAAACGTTGAGGCATATGTACCGACAATAGTATCACATCTAGACAGAAGCATCAAGTCAATGAATGCATCTACTGTGTCTTGCATGGACTTATTATGTCCAGACTCTGCCATGTGTGGATGATTATATTTCTTCTGAGAATGAGTGATGATACGATTACCATACTTATTCTTGAAGTGATTTAATACATCTTTATTGTCACCACAAAGAAAGATCCTTCTGTCTTTGTCGAAAGTATCTATAACACTTTCAAACAGTTCGTTACTATGATACTTATGTCTGTCACAATACCACGATCTGATATGTAAACCAACTACATTATTCCAACCTTCAGTAAAGTCATTGACATAATCTACGATATCTTGTCTAGGTTGTAAGTAACTAAACGCTTTCTTATACTGTTCAACAAAATACTCTGGAGTGTCTTCATACAGAAGATCGATGTACTTATATTCTCCTCGTTTACTATCCTCACCAGGGAGAATTGGAAGTCTCCAATGATCGTAACAAGGATATGTAGTGAGTTCATCCTCCGTTACAAGTCTTAGATTGTCAAAGATATATGCATCTGCATCATTTACGGTCAGTGCTTGTTTGAATGTTCTCAGAATACCTGCATAGTTTTTAATTCTATTTGCAAGTCCAGGTGAACCATCGTGAATTGCAATCTCAATCATGCTTCAATTACCTCCCATGAATCAGGGTATAAATCTTCTGTACTAATGTGTTGTAGACCAGGACCGTACCATGGTGTTGGTGCAATCACTCTCTTGGTTGAATTCTGTGATAGGTATGCCCCCCACCAACTGAATGTACTATTGGATGTTATAAAGTCTGAACACTTTGAAATCAAACATAGATCAAAGTGAGACTTTTCTACTTTAGTTGTGATGTCATTGAAGTAGAAGTTATTACCTTTGAATACTTCTTGTTCTCTACACAAATCAAGATTGTTTGAACAGATAATATAAGTTCTGTCCTTACCTAACATCTCAATACCACGCTCAAAGTATTCCCACGGTAAGTTACGATGATTGTTATGACTACCGGGATAGTCAAAGTGATCGTTATACTCTCTCACACAAATAGAGACAGGGTTTGCACTTAGAATATCACCGTAAGTATAATCAACTTCATTGATAATATCATCTTTAAATCTAAAGTCCCACTTCAATAGTCGTTGTGCATCTTTAAAATACTTTTCTGTTTGAAAGTATCCACTCAGATGAATGTGATTAGGACACTCATTGAAAAGGTCTTCTGCAAATGTATGAGACTCATGAAGAACACACTCAGGTCCGTCAATAAGACCATAACGGTTACCACAATGAAGCATTTCAAAACATTTGCTGAGCTCCTGGTCTTCTGGGATTCTAAAGTCATAACCTTTATTATTTGCAATACCTACAAGTCCAGCATATTGAAATAGTTGATTACCAATTCTTCCATTATTGCCAAGGTTATTCATTCCAATAGTCATAATTCAATCTCCTTGTTTTGTTCTGCCAATGTGGTATCTACAGTATCTCCTACATCTAATGAATAGAAGGTATGCCAACCTCGGGCATTTGCAGCATACCAGTTATTCAATGCACCTCTTGTCATCTTAATCTTTTCCCAGAACTCTCGTGATTGAATCTGGTAATGATTGTTTAGTATCTCAGGGGCGTCTGGCCTACCAACAAAGGATAGATTGATGTTAGGGCCACTAGTGAATATCTTATGAATATTAAAAGATTGTACACCAAATCTAGTGTTTGCAATCTGTTTAGGTGCCCAAAGATTAAACCATTCCGGTTCTTCTTGTCCTGCACCAGCACATCTGGATCGATGGGTCATCCATACCCTGTCTCCAAATTCAGCACGACTAGTAAAATTCTTAACCAGACCACCGTCAGGGTGATAAAGATGGTCATTACTATTAAACCATACCCAATTGGTTTCAACTGTACCGTACTCTTCGTAGTTCTTTAATACTTCTTTTAAGTCTACTGTCTTAGGACTATATAGAAATTCATCTAGATCTATTTGAGCAATCCATTGAGTTTCATTACAAATAGGTAAGAAGAAACGATTGTTTACATCAGTCTGTCTACCAGTATATTTTTCTGTGATATTATTCTGGAAGAGTGTAACAAATCCTTCACGAATGAACGGTTCAAGTATAGGCAAATACTCATCATCACTGAAGTCATTGACCAGGTAGATGTGATCAACCCCGTGATGCTTATAATGTAGAACCCACTCCTTAAGATTCCAGCTTTCATTCTTGAAAACAGATGCGATTGACAGGTAATGTTTCATAATGTAATACCGTGTTTCTCTCTACAATACACAAATTCTTTTTGCACATCCTCGTCACTAATCGTGGATGACAACGCATCTTTATTTACCCGTTGAGTAATCATACACTCGTTCAAGTAGATACAATCACCATACTTAGACCTTAGTGAGTAGTAAAAATCTACATCCAGTAACATAATTGTTTTCGAATCCCATCGGACATCCATAGGGTTCTTGTATGATATCACAGAAACACCACTCATGGTATTGTTTCCTCTGGCTCGTAACATATTGTCATTCCACCTAGGCATGATGAAAGTATCAAATGTTTTACCATTATCTCTCGTATGATTAGTACCACATACCAACCACATCTTATCAGAGTTCTTTAAAGCATTATAAGTTTTCTCTAGTGCATCATTCGTATAGAAGTAGTCATCCATATACATCATCTTAACAACCTCACCCTTAGCAAGATCCATTCCAAGATTCTTATTAGATGCTACATCACCACGATTCTCTTCGTTTCTAAAATAGATAATATTTAAATCAAAAATGTTATCATAACAGAACTCTTCAATGTCCATATTGACACTGTGGTCTGGAATGATAACTTCTACTTCCTTGATTGTTTGTTGTGAGATGGTTCTAAGTATATCAGAAAGGTATCTGACACCCTTACCACCATACTCATAGCAAGGGATGACTACTGATACCTTTATTTCCATACCTTGACACCAGCACTGATACCATCTTCAATGATTTCGAAGTTGTATCCGTGTTTGGTAATCCACTCTCTAAATGCTTTCCGTTCATGATGATCATAGTCAGGCTCGTGACCATGCCAATCATCAAAACGGAAGTATAGTTTATCCCACTCACACTTATCGATGAACTTGAATGCTGATACTGTGGGTTCGTAGATGTCTAGGTCAATATGAATTGCACCAACCTTACCAATACCAAAATCAGATGGTTCTTTCTCTACCATCTCATGGACATCTTCAACAAAGATTTTGATATTAGGTGAGACTGAACACTTTCTCTTAACATCTTCTACAGTTTTGGGAATCCAAGTATACTGTGGGTCACCAATACGGAATGCACCTTCTGCCCAACCAGCATATGATGGTGTTGGTTGTTGTGTGACTTCCAGACCTTTGAAGTGATCGAAACCAAAGACTTTACGGGATGGGTTCTTCTGTCCAATAGGGAGGAGTGTACCACCACTACAGACACCGAACTCTAGAATATCTCCTTCTCCTCCAAACTCATCCACATTTTCTGCAAAGGTAATGTGATTGAGAGTGTATGCTGCTGTGTTATTGTCAGTTCTTTTTGGACCTTCAGGGAACACATTGTCTACCTCCACAAAGGAAGGAGCATTATAAACAAATGACATAGTAATAACAAATCTGTAGTATTTATCGGGGGTTATAACCCTCCACGGTGACACCAGGTGGAAGATTATTGTGGAACCCAAAGGGAATTATACCCTGGTTCTCGGGAACAGGGGACTCATATGAAAAGTATTTTGCTACCTCTACTGGAGCTATCTTACACCCATGCATCTCATAAAGGTGTTTGTTGTGGACACATATATTACCGTCCTCATTCGTATTGTTACCTCCAAACATCTTATAGAAGTCCTTTGCAACATCGGCAACTCTGAATGGTATCCATTGTACCCGTGGAACTTCTAAAAGTTTCTTTGACCGGAATGAGAACCCACCATTACCTACTCGTTGATGTTCTCCATAGGGAGTGATGTATGCTCTGTCTCTGATTGGCCATGGGGCTCCGATGTAGTCATACGAGAAAAACTCCTCCCTCCAAGCATCAGGATTAATAATAAAAGCATGATCCTGGACGAGGAGGCAAAACTCTGTATCAATGTGTTCATGTAGTTTATAAAGAATGTAGTAGTTGTACTCATCTATATTAGTGAGAGGTTTGATTTGTTCCTCTACTAAAATACCATCAACAGCGCATTCGTCCTTGTATTTGTTGACATAGTTGGGGGTGGTAACTAACTTAACCTCCCCAAAGTTTGCTCCGTTCTTACAAGTGTGAAGTGCATTGATGGTTTCTTCTATTCGATTTGTATTGTCAATCGCAAAGCATGTAACTCTGGATAGATCAAGCATTTTTAAAATCCTCTACTACTGTTTCAATGTAGTCTATCATATCATCAGTAATGACTGGTGAACACCCCAAGAAGAATACGGTGTTAAGAACCTTATTGGCTTCAGGATACTTCATGGCGTCATCAAGATGTGAGTATCCAGGATGAAGAAGAATGTTACCCGCAAAGTAATTACGTGTCTGAACTTTATTCTTCTCAAGATGGGCAACAAGAGAGTGTTTTAGTTTCTTGTTGTCACATACAATAGGAACACCGAACCAACTGGTCTCACTGTCATCACGTTCGTTGACAACACGACAACCATCAATGGTCTCAATGATACTTTGAATACGATCTTTGTTCTTTCTTCTCAATCTATGAATGTCATCAAACTTCAGAAGTTGAACTGAACCAACTGCACCTTGCATGTCAAGTGGTTTCAAGTTGTAACCCATCTGAGAGAACACATACTTGTGATCAACAATGTCTTCGTAACCATCCAACCAAGTATCAAAACGACGACCACAGACACCGTTAGAGAGTAGGTTCTGTTGACCTACACAATAACATCCACGACCCCACCAAGCAAAACTACGAGCAAGATCAATAATTGCTTTGTTGTTTGATGACACCATACCACCTTCAATGGTACAGATATGGTGTGCAGGATAGAAAGAACATGATGCAGCAACTGCATGTTTGGTAAGATAGTTATCTTTATACTTACTACCTAGACTGTCACAGTTGTCAGCAATGATGTGAATATCTTTACTCTTACAAAGTTCTACCAACCTATCCATATCATACGCATTACCTAGAACAGGTGAAGAGAATACTGCACGAGTTCTAGGACTGACTTTAGAGAAGACCTCATCCATGTTCCAGTTCAAATCTTGCCAGTTGATATCAACGAACACTGGTTTAAGACCAGCTTGAACTACTGGCGCAATGGTAGTTGCAAACCCACAAGAACACACGATGATCTCATCACCATCTTCCCATCCAAAGTATTTCTTCAGTGCTGCAATCATCACCAGGTTGGCTGATGAACCTGAGTTCACCATAACAGAATGATCAAACTCAAATCTATTAGAGAATTCTTTCTCAAATTTATTTACTTTCTCACCAGAAGATAACCACTTACCTTTCATTACAGCATAGATAAGTTCTCGTGCCTCTAGGTCATTCCAATATGGTCCAGAGTAATACACATTGTTACCTGGCTTCCAATCCTTGTTAGCCATGAATGGAAACACATTATCATCCATCTCCTTGGCGGATTGAATGAAGTTTTCAATCAATTGATACATGATACTCTATGTCTTTAGTGATTATAATATGGAGTCTTGAGTCTGTAAAGGTCATACTCCTTTTGACAATCGGGACCACTGAAGAGTTTACCTTCTCCATCGATGTAATCCCAATCTTTGACGATCATATCGTCACCTCTCCACCAACCGTTAGAAGTTTTATGGTCAAACCAGTACTTGGGTGCAATGACCTTTGGTGTAACATTAGATGTCCATACTGGCCAGAAGGAGAATGTTGATGCCGACATGATGACATTCCTAGCATTATGTAGAATAGAATAATCAACACCAATATTACCTCCTTTATATTTGAAGAACCCTGTTCCTTGTTCGATGTCTTCTTGTTCCTTGAGTGTAGTTGCACCTACAACCTTGGCCCATGGAATAAACTTGTTTGCATTCTCTGGATCATCAGTCACAACTACAAACTTCATGTTTGGATTGTGTTCCAACATCCTATCACGTGCATTCTCATAGAACTTTGGTTCTAACCATGATGCGGTAATCAAATACTCACCACCACGGAAGTGAATGACACAAATATCTTCATCAGAATACTCAGTAACATTTACATTATGAGATAACCACTGACGAATATCATCTTTACGGTCATTGATATACTCTAAACACTGAAAGAGTCCATCAATCTTTGAGTTATCAGGAAGATTATTCCATAGACCAGGATCAAAAAAGATACCACTATGACCACACTGTGGAAGAGGATCATTCCTCTCACGAATGTAATGAGTGATACCATTAGGTAATGATTCTGGTGGTTGTCCCTCTCTAGGAGTATGACCACCAACTACTTCTTCACCATAATCAAAGTCCGGCATGAACTTTCTTGCCTTGAATGGAGTACTTTTCTTTGCACCCCACTTATATCCATGTCTATGTGCAAGGATTCTAGATACCACCAGGTTCCAGATCTGGTTTCCCAGTCCAGAACCCCTATAAATTTCAGTTACAATCATTTGATCAAATAAGAATACTTCTCTTGGTTGTCAATTAGATACTGTGGGAACCTATCAGTATCAAAGTGAGTAATACAGTATGATGCATTGTCCTGACCCAATGGTGACCGACCATCTTTCAATCTCTGTTCGAGTTCACCAATCAGTTTTTCATTGTTGAGTTCAGTGTGGGCAGAAGACTTAATCTTCTTCATCACTCTCTCGTACATAGTACACTCTTCATCACTACCAACTGTACTCCAGTGCCAACCACCAGGATAGATTCTTAGATTCTTCTCTTGAGGAAGTTCACGTCTAATGTCAGTCAAAGAATACTTACTTAGTGTGGCAAAGTCACACATCTTAGTACCAATCCAACGTGGACCTTCTTCTTCATAAGAGAAGTCTTGTGTCTGAGAGGTAATAGTACCTGTAGTTTCGAACCAATTCAATGCAGCTTGGTAGTTATCCTGTGCAAAGTTATATACAGTACCGGGTTCATAGAAGTCTTTAATCTGTTCAATGACTTCGGGGTTAGGTACTTCATCTAGATCAGACCAGATGATTACATCCTCATCAGAACAATGTTCTTTGAGAACACCAATGATACTATCCTTGTAGAAAGTATCTCTCATAAAAGATTCTTTCTTTACATTATACTTTACACCTTGTGCCTGAAGTTGTTCAGATGTTGGTTCTTCAATCTTAGTGTAAATGATTTTATTTTTAAACTTTTTAAATCTCTTATCAGTTTTCTTAAATACAAACCCTTTATCTTCACCAGAGAATGTCTTACCACCTTCACTGAATACGAAGTAATCAACATAAGGATCAAGAAGATTCATACGAATCTCCAACAGGTCTAACTCATAACCAAATAAAAATACATCAAATACTTTCATCAGTCTTTTCCTCAATTTGTGTACAGATCCATTCGTATGTTTTACGAATACCCTCTTCAAGACTTTGAGAGTAATCCCATCCAAGCTTCTCACGAATGAGATCATTGTTAGAGTTACGACCACGAACACCTGTAGGTGCATCAAGTTTGTATAGTTTACGTACTACCTTACCAGAAACCTTAGCAGCAGTCTCTACAAGTTGATTGATAGTAACCATCTCCTCAGAACCAATATTAACTGGTCCCATGAAGTCACTATCCATCAGTCTTCTAGTTGCTTCAATGCATTCGTCAATGTACAAGAAGGAACGAGTTTGTAAGCCATCTCCCCACACCTCGATGCCTCCACCGACCTCCGGGAGGTAAGCAACTTTACGGCTGATTGCAGCTGGTGCCTTCTCTCTTCCACCGTCCCAGGTTCCTTCAGGTCCGAAGATATTGTGATACCTAGCAACCCGAACAGGGATCCCATGGTTACGATTGTAAGCAAAGTAGAGACGCTCAGAGAATAGTTTCTCCCATCCATATTCTGAGTCTGGTGCTGCTGGGTATGCTGATTCTTCACGACAGTCAGGGTTATCAGGGTCTAGTTGGTTATGCTCTGGGTACATACATGCAGAACCAGAGTAGAAAATCTTAGTCTTGTTTACATCCTTATCCAGATTAAGAAGATGTTGCTCTTCGAGTACATTCAGATTGATAG
>Ga0102814_10002041_pt1 | contig 13875 bp, 15 predicted proteins | sample ColrivemetaGS741_FD_79112 | JGI IMG/M metagenome (GOLD analysis project Ga0102814, IMG submission 79112) | Estuarine microbial communities from the Columbia River estuary - Flood tide ETM metaG S.741 | ecosystem: Environmental > Aquatic > Marine > Intertidal zone > Estuary | place: USA... | reverse complement strand
TTATGACTTTCTTCTGTACCATCGCCAAGTCTTTTTATCCAATCTGATGAAAAACGTAAATGGTATGATACTTCTTTAGAAGATTTTCTAGCAATTGCATGAAGTGTTTCGTCTTTTGATTTTTGGAGTTCATTTAAAAACAGGTAATGATACACATCAAACAGGAATTGTCTTACAATTGTGAATGCAAAATCTGTATTTGGTTGTTCTACTAGCAGCACATTTACATATTCTCTTTCGGGACGCAGCATTGCAATATCGTCTTCAGTCCTATTATCTCCTGCAACTTTAGCTGCATATTGATAATAGGAACGTACTTGTCCAAATAAATCTAAAGAAATATTAGTGCATGCTATGTCTGTTTCAAGGTTAGGCCCATGACCACACAACTCTCCCAATCGTTGTCCTAAAATGAGGCAATTATCTGCAACTCCAAGTATGTATTTATATAAACTACTATTCATAATTACATGTGTTTTACATCATCTGGCAAATCGTAAAAAGTTGGGTGGCGATACGCTTTATCTTTTGCTGGTTCAAATAACTCTCCATTATTTTCTGGGTTTGAAGCAACAATATGTTTTGATTCTACAACCCAAATACTTACACCTTCATTTCTTCTAGTGTATACGTCTCTAGCGTTTGCCATTGCCATTTCTGCATCTGCAGCATGTAAGCTTCCAAAATGACGATGTTCTAATCCGTTTTTACTTCTAACAAACACTTCCCAAAGTGGCCATTCTTTTTTCATAACTAAACAGCTTTATTTAATTCTTTACTCTTTTTATCAGCATGTGCAATTGCCGCATCTCTTACCCATTGCCCATTTTCCCAAGCACTTACTCTTGCAGTCATTCGTTCTGTATTGCAAGGACCATGTCCTTTTACGACTTGCCAAAATTCATCCCAATCTATTTTACCAAAGTTGTATCGGTTCTTTTCTTCATCCCATTGTAAATCTTTGTCTGGAACGGTTAGTCCTATTAACTCTGCTTGTGGTACTGTTTGATCAATAAATTGCTGACGTAACTCATCATTAGTTTTACGCTTCAATTTCCACTTCACTGATTGTGCTGTATTGGGAGATTCGTCGTCTCTAGGTCCAAACATCATAAGTGATGGCCACCACCAGCGGTTTAATGCGTCTTGTGCCATTGCTTTCTGTTCTTGAGTTCCTCTTGTAAGTGTTAGCATTATTTCATAACCTTGACGTTGATGAAAGCTTTCTTCTTTACAAATACGTACCATAGCTCTTGCATATGGTCCAAATGAAGCTCCACAAAGTGCTACCTGATTTATAATTGCTGCACCATCTACTAACCATCCAATCGCACCTATATCTGCCCAAGTAATAGCTGGATAATTAAAGATACTCGAATATTTTGCTTTACCAGAATGCAGTTGCTCATACATTTCATCTCTTGTAATTCCTAAAGTTTCAGCTGCACTGTACAAGTATAATCCATGACCACCTTCGTCTTGTACCTTTGCTAATAATGCCACTTTACGACGTAAAGAAGGAGCTCTTGTTATCCAGTTTCCTTCTGGTAACATCCCTACAACTTCTGAATGTGCATGCTGAGACATTTGCCTAATATGAGTCTGCCTATATTTTTCTGGCATCCAATCTTTAGGTTCAATTTTTTCGTCACGTGCAATACGCGCTTCAAATTGATCTTCTAAACTTTTTATTTGTGCTTCACTCATAATTTTAGCTGTTTGCTATTTTATTTAAACATCAAAATCTACTACTACTTTTTTACTCGTTGGTACTGATTGGCAACTCAACACCAAGTTTCTATCTAATTCGTGCTTTTCAAGAGCGTAATTAACTTTCATCTCGACAGAACCTTCTACTATTATACATTTACAGGTACTACAAACACCTCCCTTACAAGCAAATGGTAAATCTGCTCCTGCTGCTAAAGCTCCATCAAGAATGTTATCGTAATCGTCTTCCATTATAAAGTGGAATTCTTTCCCTCCATCAATAATTGTTACTTCTGTGCCTTCAACTTTTTGTTCTATAACATCCAAAACTTCACTATTTTCTATATCTGAAGACCCTGAGTAGAACAGTTCGTAATGAATTTTTTCTTTATCTAAACCTGCTTTTTGCAATTCTTCACTAATTAAGAAAATCATGTCTTTTGGGCCACAGATAAAGCAATGTGCAGTATCTTCTATATCAATAAATGTATTCGTTAAGATCTCAAGTTTTTCTCGAGTAAATCGACCATTAAGAAACTCTATATCACGTTGTTCTTTTGTTAAGAAATAGAATAAATGAAAGCGTTGGAAATACTTATTCTTTAATTGCTCAATCTCCTCTTTAAAAATTATTGATTTCGCAGTTTTGTTTAAAAAGAACAATTTAAATGTACTTTCAGGTTCAACTTCTAAATGTGTTTTTATAATAGACAGGATTGGAGTAATACCACTTCCTGCTGCAAATGCGATATAATTTTTAGAGCTACTAGGATCGATATCAACATAAAAATTCCCTGTTGGTTTCATTACCTCTAGAGTTTCTCCTTTTTTTAATTTTTTATTAGCATAGGTTGAAAACACACCTCCTGGAACTTGTTTTATAGCAACTTGCCAACGTTTTTCCGATGGGTTTGTACATAAAGAATACGAACGTCTTACATCTATACCATTAATAGTTTTCTTAAGCGTAAGATGTTGTCCTTGATGAAATTTATAATCATCGTGTAAATTTTCAGGAACATCCAAAGTCACTACTGAAGTGTCTTTAGTTTCTTTATAAATATCTAAAACTTTTAATTGATAGAAATCTGCCATTTTACGATAAAAACTAATCTATTATTTTTAACTAACAATTGTTAGTTTTATTTACAAATTTACAAAATTTAGGTCAATTATTTGACAATCCCATTTAATAAAACTGCCGATAAGTCATTTGACAATTGATTTGTTTGAATATTTTCTTTGTTGGGTATCCAAACATAAAGTGATCTTAAGGTTGACAAAATGGAAAACAATATAACATCTAAATTTTCGTCTTTCAATTCTTTATTACTAATACCTTGTTCGATAATTGTTCTAAAGTTATCTTCATATTTTTCTCGCAATTGTAGATAATAGTCCAATTTATCTTCTAGATGCATCCAATCTGAATTAAGAGATGCCATACCAGATTGATTATTAGATGTTATTGAAACATGTAAAGCAATAATTTGTTTTAGCTTTTCTATACTAGAATTTTTAGAGCTGAGAATAATCTCCATACCGTTAGTAAATTCTTCTGCTAATGAAATAATAATGAATGCTAGAATTTCTTGTTTAGAACTTATATGATTATAAAGACTTGCAGCTTTAATACCTACTGCTTTTGCAATATCACGCATTGTAACAGCACTGTATCCTTTTTCAGTAAACAGCATTGCTGCATATTGAATGATTTCTTTTCGTCTACTTAAATGTTTCATTTGTTATATGAAGATACTGAAATTTTGTAACTCTAGTTACATGGTGTTCTGTTTAAATTTTAGTTATTTGCAAAAAAAATAAACTATGGGAATTTTTGATTTCTTATTTAAAAACAAACAAAAAATGATAGACGATTTTATGTCAAGAGACGCCGTTATTATAGATGTGAGAACTCAAGCTGAGTTTTCAAATGGCGCGATAAAAGGGTCTAAGAATATACCTTTACAAGTTATAAATTCTAAAATGGCTCAGATTAAAAAACTTAAAAAACCTGTTATTACATGTTGTGCTAGTGGTATGCGCTCTGGAAGTGCTGCAAGCTTTTTAAAGCAAAATGGTATTGAAGCTATGAATGGTGGAGGCTGGTCGAGTCTTCAAGGACGAATTTAAAAGTCTAATTCAGGAAATTGCTTTTGAAGCTTACTTTTTTTAATTTCTAAATTTCTTAAAAACTCTTGATGTTGCTCACTTTTGGGATTAAAAGGTTTATGTGTTAATCCTTTTTGTATTTCTTCAACCTCATACATGATTTTTTGAGATTCATCTGAAATCCAAATGCTTTTAAATTTATCCCAAATATAATTTATAGCTAATTGGTTAGGATGAATCATATCGTCTTTATAAAAACGATAATCACGAAGCTCGTCCATCATTAATTCATAAGATGGAAAGTAATAGATATTATTTCTTGGCGCTACAACTTCATGAACTGCTGAAATTAAATGCGATTTACTTTGCGTATTTTCTATAAAACCATCCTTAAGGTGCCTCACTGGAGAAACCGTAAAAATAATTGAGGCATTTGGATTTACACTTTTAATAAGTGCCATTATTGTACCTAAGGATTCTGAAACTTCTTCCACAGAAAGGAGCTCTTTTAAAAACTCTTTTTGTGGCTTCTTATGGCAATTGGCTACAATGTTACCTGTTTCTAATAATCTATAAACCCAAGATGTCCCCAAAGTTATAATTACATGAGATGACTGCACTATTTGTTGATGTGTCTGAATTACAATACTTTTTAAATTCTCAAGTAACACTTCTTTTGAAGAATTACTCAAACAAGAATGTACATCATAACAGTGCCATTGCTCATTGTAAAAGAAAAGATCTTCTTCAGTAAAATAATCTATGTTTATTACTCTATTAATTATATTTTCTATTGCAATTGGTTGAAATAAAATTCCAAATGGATTTAAGGCGTTATGAAACTTATAATAAGATAACTTATCTCCAATATTCTCAACAAAACATGAACCAATGAGCAACAGCTTAGACTTATAATCTATTAAATTATGAGATTGCTTTTCTAATGGTATTTTTGTTTGAAGTTTCAAGTTTAGTTTAGATATTCCTTTGCTTTTACTAAGGCATCTTTAATGCCTTCTGGATGTCGTCCTCCTGCTGTAGCAAAGAAAGGTTGTCCACCTCCACCTCCATGTATAAGTTTACCAAGTTCTCTTACTACTTTTCCTGCATCTAAACCTTTTTCTGCAACTAATTGTTTAGAAATATAGCAAGACAATAATGCTTTTCCACTAGCACTAGATCCAAACAATACGAATAGATTATCGATTTCGTTTCCTAATTCGAAAGCTAAATCTTTAATTCCAGAAGCATCTAAATCTACTTCTTTAGCTAAGTAATTAATGCCATTTACTTCTTGAACTTCTTGCTTAAGCTGCCCTTTTAAATTTTTTGCTTTATCCTTAAGCAGAGATTCTATTTGTTTTTTTAAACCAGCATTTTCTTCTTGCAATGATTGTAATGCTTTAACTGGTTCTTTAGTATTATTAAGTAAATCTCTCATTTCGAAATAAGCTCTGTTATTTTCAAAATAAAAATCTTTAACTGCATCACTTGTAATAGCTTCAATACGACGTATTCCTGCTGCAATTGCACTTTCAGAAACAATTTTAAAATGCCATATATCTGCAGTATTCTGAACATGAGTTCCTCCACATAATTCTATAGATTGCCCAAAACGAATTGTACGAACAGCATCTCCATATTTTTCTCCAAACAATGCCATTGCACCTTCATCCATTGCTTGTTGCATTGGCACATTTCTACCTTCTTGTAATGGGAGTTTTCCTGCAATTCTAGAATTAACAAAATTCTCTACATCGCGTAATTCTTCGACACTTAATTTCGAAAAGTGAGAAAAGTCAAATCGTAATGCTTTTGAATGAACAGCAGATCCTTTTTGCTCTACATGTTCTCCTAAAACTTCTCTTAAAGCTTGATGCAAAAGATGTGTAGCTGTATGATTACATTGTGTTCTGTAACGTTGCTTTGCATCAACAACGGCTTTAAAAGATTCATTTAAATGCTTTGGTAGATTTTTAGCAAAATGAATAATAACATTATTCTCTTTTTTAGTATCAACAATATAGACTACATCTCCATGAGCATCTTCTAGATAACCTTTATCTCCAACTTGACCTCCTCCTTCAGCATAAAAAGGTGTTAAATTAAATACTAGTTGAAACATTTCGCCATCCTTTTTAGACACCACTTTTCTGTAGCGTGTAATTCTTACCTGAGACTCCAAAGTGTCATATCCTACAAATTCTTGGTCTGTATCATCAACTAAGATTGTCCAATCCTCTGTAGACATTTCACTAGCAGCACGAGAACGTTTTTTCTGCTTATGCAATTCAGTTTCAAATCCTTTTTCATCTAATGCTAAACCTCTTTCACTTAATATAAGAGCAGTTAAATCAATTGGGAAACCATAGGTGTCATACAATTCAAATGCTTTTTCTCCTGAAATTGTTTCAGATTTTGATTCTTCTACAATTCTATTTAACAAGATTAATCCTTGATCTAAAGTTCTTAAAAATGAGGCTTCTTCTTCTTTAATTACATTTTCGATAAGTTGCTTTTGGCTTTTTAATTCTGGGAAAGCTGTTCCCATCTTTTTGCTCAATACATCTACTAATCTGTATATAAAAGGTTCTTTTTTATTTAAAAAAGTAAAACCATATCGTACAGCTCGACGCAATATTCTACGAATTACATAACCAGCTCCTGTATTACTAGGTAATTGTCCATCTGCAATAGAAAAAGCTACTGCTCTTAAATGATCTGCAATTACTCTAGTAGCAACATCTGCTTTTTCGTCTTTGCCATATTTAGTGTTTGTAATGGCTTCAATTTCTCTAATTATTGGTGTAAAAACATCTGTATCGTAATTAGATTGCACACCTTGTAATACCATACAAAGTCTTTCAAATCCCATTCCTGTATCAATATGTTTTGCAGGTAGATTTTCTAAGGAACCATTTGCTTTTCTGTTGTATTGCATGAAAACTAAATTCCAAATCTCAACTACTTGTGGATGGTCTTCGTTAACTAGAGACTTTCCGTCTACTTTAGCTTTTTCATCTATAGAACGTATATCGACATGAATCTCACTACAAGGTCCACAAGGTCCTTGTTCTCCCATTTCCCAAAAATTATCTTTTTTGTTTCCCATAAGAATACGATCTTCAGGAATTATTTGTTTCCAATAATCGTAAGCTTCTTGATCCTTAGGAAGATTATCTTCTTTATCACCTTCAAAAACTGTTACGTAAAGTATGTCTTTATCAATACCATAAACTTCTGTTAGTAATTCCCAAGCCCAAGCAATAGCCTCTTTTTTAAAATAATCGCCAAAACTCCAGTTCCCCAGCATCTCAAAAAGTGTGTGATGATAGGTGTCGTAACCAACCTCTTCCAAGTCATTATGTTTACCGGAAACACGAAGACATTTTTGCGTATCTGCAATTCTATTGCTTTTTGGATTACCATTTCCTAAGAAATATTCTTTAAATGGTGCCATTCCAGAATTTACAAACATTAATGTTGGATCATCTTTTAAAACCATTGGTGCAGATGGTACAATTGCATGTTTTTTACTTTCGAAAAACGCTAAAAACTTAGATCTTATCTCTTGAGACTTCATTTATTTTTGTTAAGCTTGTTCTAATAAATTGCTTCTAATATGAAACAATTTTTATCTTTGTTAGTTCATGAGTCATATTACATGCCAAATAAACAGATTGTTTTGGCAAAAATAGAACTTTTTAAGCAATGTCTAAGGTAAAATATTATTACGATCCTGAAACGCTCTCTTATCGAAAAATTGAGCGAAAAAAAAGGAAAACAGCTAAGTATATCTTTATGTTTTTACTGGCCGCTGCATTGTTTGGTTTTATGTTTGTTTTTGTGGCCAGTCAATATTTCGAATCTCCAAAAGAAAAAGCTTTAGCAAGAGAATTACAAAATATGCAATTTCAGTATGAATTACTGAACAAAAAAATAGATGAAGCTTTTGCTGCATTGGAAAATGTAGAAGAACGTGACAATGCTATTTATAGACTTTATTTTGAAGCAAACCCAATTCCAGGAGAACAACGCAGACAGGGTTTTGGAGGTGTAAATCGTTATAAAAAATTTGAAGGTTATGATAATTCTAAAATGATTATTGAGGCCAACAAAAAGATGGATATTCTTCAAAAAAGTATTGTTGTACAGTCAAAATCTCTTGATGAAATTGCAATTTTAGCTGAAGACAAAGAAAAGTTTTTATCTACAATTCCTGCCATTCAACCTGTAAAAAATGAAGATTTAACAAGAATGGCATCCGGTTATGGTATGCGTTCTGATCCATTTACTAAAGCTAGAAAAATGCATTGGGGAATGGATTTTACAGCACCTCGTGGTACACCAATTTACGCTTCAGGTGATGGTGTTGTTAAACGAGCTGATGCTAGTGCAACAGGTTATGGAAAACATATACGAATAGACCATGGTTATGGTTATGTGAGTTTATATGCACATTTATACAAATACAATGTAAAAAAGAACCAAAAAGTAAAGCGTGGTGATTTAATTGGCTTTGTTGGAAGTACTGGACGTTCGGAAGCACCTCATCTTCACTATGAGATTTTTAAAGATGAGCAACGTATAAATCCGATTAATTTCTATTACGGAAATTTATCTCCAGAAGAATTTACTGAGTTACTAGCAAAAGCATCATTAGAAAATCAATCTCTAGATTAATGCATATAGATTTACCTGAAAAAAGATATTACGGAATTGGTGAAGTTGCCAAAGCTTTTGACGTAAATACTTCTTTAATACGTTTCTGGGAAAAAGAATTTGAAGCGTTAAAGCCTAAAAAAAACGCAAAAGGTAATCGCAAATTCACTCTTGAAGACATTAAAAACCTTAAGCTAATTTACTATTTAGTAAAAGAACGTGGACTTACTCTTGATGGTGCAAAAACACGCCTAAAAGAAGAAAAGAAAAAAACGTTAAATAACTTCGATTTAATTAGTAAATTAGAAGACATAAAAAATAATCTGATTAAAATTAAAGATCAGCTTTAATAAATTAACCTTAACTATTTTTAAAATGAAAAAGTGGATAGTACCCATAGTCGTAATCCTGCTCTTAGCTTTTTGGGGAATGGGAATTAACAACTCAGCTGTAAGTTTACAAGAAGCAACTCAAAATGCTTGGGGAGATGTTGAGAGTTCATATCAACGTAGAAATGACCTAATTGGAAACCTTGTAAAAACTGTTCAAGGTGCAGCCGATTTCGAAAAAACTACATTAACTGCTGTTATAGAAGCAAGAGCAAAAGCAACTCAAACAACAGTTGACCCTTCTAACATTACACCAGAACAATTAGCTCAATTCCAACAAGCTCAAAGTGGTTTAAGTGGTGCTTTATCTAGACTTTTAGTCACTATAGAACGCTATCCAGAGTTAAAAGCAAATCAAAATTTCTTAGAATTACAAAGTCAATTAGAAGGTACAGAAAACCGTATAAATGTTGCTAGAGACCGATTTAATGAAGCTGTACAGCCTTATAACGAACATGTAAGACGATTTCCAAATAGTTTAATAGCTGGAGTTTTAGGATTTGATAAAATGGCTTATTTTAAATCTGATCCAGGTGCCGAAGAAGCTCCTGACGTCGAATTTGATTTTGATTAAACATAATTTTTTTAATGTCTAAACTAGAGGATTTTTTAAACGCTCAAGAAGAACAAGAGATTGTTGAAGCTATTCATATTGCTGAAAAAAATACTTCTGGAGAAATACGTGTTCACATTGAACATAAATTAAATTCAGATATTACTAAACGAACAATTGAGCTGTTTCATAAACTAAAAATGGACAACACTAGGCTTCAAAATGGTGTACTTATCTATGTTGCAATTGATGATAAAGTTTTTAGCATTTATGGCGATAAAGGTATAAATGATGTTGTTGGATTAGACTTCTGGAATTCCACAAAAGATATTATGGCTTCTCACTTTAAAAAAGGAGAGTTTAAATTAGGTATAGTAAATGGAATTTTGAAAACTGGAGAACAACTTCAAAAATATTTTCCTTATCGATCCAATGATATTGATGAGTTATCTAACACAATCTCTAAAGGCTAATGTATTTTAAAAAATCACTTTTATTTATATTAATCTTTGGAGTTTTTCAATTAGGATTTTCTCAATATGAAATCCCTGAAACTCCAAAATTTCAAACTAGTGTTTACGATTATATTTCATTATTATCCTCTTCAGAAAAATCAAGTTTAGAAAATAAGCTAGTTAAATATTCAGACACAACATCTACACAAATTGTTGTTGCTATTATTAGTTCAACCAAAGGCGAAGAGATTAATTATCTTGGTGCTAATTGGGCTCATAAATGGGGAATTGGTCAAGAAAAAGAAGATAATGGTGTATTTATTCTTTTAGCAAAAGACGATAGAAAAATCGGAATTAATACAGGTTATGGTGTAGAACATTTGCTAACAGATGCAATGAGCAAACGCATTATTGAAAAAGATATAATTCCATATTTTAGATCGAATGACTATTATGGAGGACTTAACAATGGTGCAGATGCCATATTTAAAACTTTAACCGGAGAATATACTGGAACACGACAAACTGATGGTGGCTTTCCAATTGGCGTAATAGTCTTTCTACTTTTTGTGTTTGTTATTTTTATGATTGCAATATCTGCAAATCGAAGAGGAAAAGGTGGTGGTGGCAATAAAGGCAATCGTTCTGAAGACATGGATTTGCTTGAAGCTATTATCTTTAGTAATATGGGAAGAGGCAGCTATGGAAGAAAATCTAGTGGTGGTGGCTTATTTGGAGGTGGTTCTTCTGGAGGAAGCTTTGGTGGAGGCGGCTTTGGAGGCGGCTTCGGTGGCGGTGGCTTTGGAGGTGGTGGAGCCTCTGGTGGTTGGTAATATCTTTATTAATTAAATATTCCTATATTTAAAAACCCAATACTACTCTATTTTCTTGCTTTACAATAATTTTGTAATGCTTAATTTCTTTCGTAAAATTCGTTGGCAACTTGCCAATGAAAATAAATTTCTAAAATATTTTAGATACGCTTTTGGTGAAGTTGTGCTTATTATGCTTGGTATTTTTATGGCGTTACAATTACAAAATTGGAATGAAAATCGAAAACAAGAATCTCAGTTTAAAACCTCACTAGAGCATGTGTACAATACGATTGATATAGATATCGCTAACTTTAAACAATCTGTGTATTATACTATAGAACAACATAAATTACTTAATTCTTTACTTAATAATCCTGATTCCATACCTAATAATAAATTATTGAATGTCCTTTATTACCTAGACACAAAGCCTTCTTTAGTTAAAAACTCTCAAAGCACATACTATTTCTCTAAATTAAATCCAGACCCTAAGAACATTACTCATAACACATTAGCACAAGAGATATCAAGTTATACCAATTGGTCATATGAATTAAATCTAGAATCAGATCAAAATCTCATCACAAATTTTCTGATACAAAATAATTTTCCACGTTATTATCCTGTTTTTGGATACACTGCAACTGGAAACTTTACAAGTAATTTATTCTTTCAAAAAGAAAATGAACGCGTTAGAGCATTACTTGATTCGGTTGCATTTAAAGACATTTTGAGATCTGTACAAAATTATAAAAGATATATAGTTTTTTCAATAAATGGCACTGGTGAAGATGGAGAATCAATCAAAAATAAAATTGAGAAATACTATCCAGAAGTTAGACTTTTATATCAAGATATTGGTATAATTGGAGATGCCACAAACAATTGGACTAATTCTATACCTATGATGCTAATTGATGAGCAAAAGAGTATTTGGAAAATAGAAATAACTTTAAAAAATGGTAGCTTAAAATTTAGATCTAGAGATAGCTGGATTCAAAATTGGGGTGGAGACACTTTTCCAAAGGGTAATGCATTATACTTTGGTGAAAACATACTTATAAAAGCTGGTAAGTATCGTGTTATTCTAGATTTATCAGAAAACACTTATGAATTTATTCCAATAGAATAAATTCTATTTTTTACGCATATACACTGTTACAGGAACACCATTAAAATCAAAATGTTCTCTCAATTTATTTTCTAAGAAACGTTTATAAGCTTCTTTAACGTATTGTGGTAAATTACAGAAAAACGCAAACTGTGGTTGTGGTGTTGGCAATTGCATAATATACTTAATCTTAACATACTTTCCTTTGTATGCTGGAGGTGGATAATTCTCTATTATTGGCAATAAAACATCATTAAGCACACTAGTTTTTATTCGCTTTGAACGATTTTTATAAACCTCAACAGCAGTTTCTATTGCTTTAAATATTCTTTGCTTGGTTAGTGTAGAAATAAATACAATTGGCACATCTGTAAATGGTTCTATTTGTTGTCTTATATACTTTTCAAACTCTTTAGTTGTCTTGGTATCTTTTTCAACTAAATCCCATTTATTTACTAGTATAACAATTCCTTTCCTGTTACGTTCTGCTAACCAGAAAATGTTTTGCACTTGTCCATCGAAACCTCTAGTTGCATCTACAACAATTAAACATACATCACTATGCTCTATTGCTCTTACCGAGCGCATTACTGAATAGAATTCTAAATCTTCTTTTACTTTAGATTTACGTCGTATTCCTGCTGTATCAACAAGATTAAATTCAAAACCAAAACGATTATATTTTGTATCAATAGAATCTCTAGTAGTCCCAGCAATATCTGTAACTATGTATCTGTCTTTTCCTATTAAAGTATTAATAAATGACGATTTTCCAGCATTAGGACGACCTACAACTGCAAAACGTGGTAGTTCTTCTTCTACAACTTCTTCTTTTTCTGGTAACGCTTTAACTAAAGCATCTAGTAAATCTCCTGTTCCACTTCCATTAATACTAGCAATTGTAAAGTAATCACCTAAACCTAAAGCATAGAATTCTACAGCATCTTCTTCACGTTTTCCATTATCTACTTTATTAACTACTAAAAAAACTGGTTTGTTAACTTTTCTTAGCAATTTTGCAACATCCTCATCCATTCCAGTAACACCATCTTCTACATTAACCATAAAGATTATTGCATCTGCTTCTTCGATAGCTAGTTCTACTTGTTTGTCGATTTCTGCTTCAAAAATATCATCACTTCCTAAAACATATCCTCCAGTATCTATTAGTGAAAATTCTTTTCCGTTCCAGTCACTTTTTCCGTAATGTCTATCTCTTGTAACTCCACTAACTGCATCAACTATTGCTTCTCTTCGTTGTATTAAACGATTGAAGAAAGTCGATTTTCCTACATTAGGTCTTCCTACTATTGCTACTATATTACTCATTCTTATTATATTGTGTGCTAACAGTTTAAAACTGATTTATTCAAAACTGTGTTTTTTGAATATTCTGCAAAAATAGGAAATATACTCAATGGACAATCTTTTTTCACTAAAGATTAGAGTTGTCTGCTATTTAAAGAAAAAACTGTAAATTGAACAGATAATTACCTATTAACCATGCCAACTAAGAATGAAATTGTTTTAAGACCTCGATTTAAAATCAATCTGGATAGGACAAATGAAAGTGCTCTAATGGCTTTTGAAAAAGCTAAAAAGGAGCAAAAAGAGTTTATTGTTTCACGAATTGACGACAACGTTTATATAAAAATCCCTAAAAGAGAACAACATTTCTGGTCTCCTCAACTCCATCTTGAGATTATGAAAATTGAAAATGACAAATGCACTGTTTTTGGGCTTTTTGGACCAAATCCAACTGTTTGGACATTGTTTATGTTTCTGCACTTTATTGTAGCAGGTTTATTTTTAAGCTTTGGAATTTGGGCGTATTCTAACTGGTCTTTAGACAATGATTTTGCAATACAATTATTTATTGCTTTAATGATGATTGTAGTATGGTTTGCACTTTATTTTGGTGGTAGAATTGGAAAAGCTACAGGAAAAAGGCAAATGCATTTGCTCAATAATTTTATGAATAAAACTTTAAACCTTTAGTTGTTATAACCAAATCGTTTTAGTTGTCTTTGGTTACTTCTCCAGTTTTTATTCACTTTAACATAAAGTT
>Ga0102814_10002035_pt1 | contig 13891 bp, 4 predicted proteins | sample ColrivemetaGS741_FD_79112 | JGI IMG/M metagenome (GOLD analysis project Ga0102814, IMG submission 79112) | Estuarine microbial communities from the Columbia River estuary - Flood tide ETM metaG S.741 | ecosystem: Environmental > Aquatic > Marine > Intertidal zone > Estuary | place: USA: Columbia... | reverse complement strand
GGTAGCGAGCCTGTCTCCTGTAGCACCACTGGCTGATCGAAGGGAACGTCCAGCGTGATGGCGACCGTCACCGTGTCAGCCTGTGCCACGTTGGTTGTGATGTATCCGGTGCTGGTAGTCCCGTCACCACCCATCTCGTAGTCTGCGCCAGCACCCTTGGTCTGTAGCACACCATCGAAATATACGGAGATGTGACTCTCCTCGAAATACTTAAAGGTAATCGGATACTGGGTTACGATAGAGTTATTCCCTGCATAGGAATCCTTCGTTGCTGTGGTGGATATAGACATGTTGGTTGGCTTGGTTAGTATGGATTAAATGGATCTGTTAGTCAATCTTATAGAGCGAGGCTACCTCACTCGTCTTCTGACTTGCACTGGAAGGATTCCTTTTTCTTTGAGGACATCTTCGACCTCCCGCCAGACATCCTCGTCAAGTTCGTTTTCTTGTAGGTAAAGGCTATACTCGTCTGCGAGTGAATACCACCTCTCACGTTGTGCGCGTCTCCATGCAAGTGAGTCTTCTTCTTTGTCTGGCATTTCATGTAATTTGTAGAGCTGCCTCTTGATCTTGGACATGTCATACACAGCAGCATCGACATCATTCATGGCTAGTCGTTTAGCGTCATGCCTGTCAAAGCCTACGGACTTGGATACGTTCTTGGCTACCTCAAATGCTTTGCCTAGACCTTTACCCCTAATGTAGGCAACAGCGTCAAACCAGTGGTTGATAGCCTCTAGGAAGTCGTCCGGTGTGATGGACTCATCTTCGAACAACATGTCGTAAGTCTTGTGGATAGCTCTGCCAGTTGACTCTAGTCCAGCGAACACCGGCAGACTGTAAGTGTATCCGGTTGCCATTGAGGATAACTGCTTGCCGAATATATAAACACCGGAGGCAGACCCTAGTAGCATTGACTTATACCATCCAGCTTTAGCGTCTTCTAAAGACTCCTCGTCTCCCTCTGCCCTAGCAGCATTGGCTGTCATATAACTGATCCAGTAGAAGAATGATGGCAGTAGGGCGTGGTTGATAAACAGGATCTTAGCCAGCTTCTGCTTGCTGCCAATCCTACCGGCTAGTAAGTCGGTGATGGCACTCAGCTCATTGTTAGTATACTGGATTAGTGACGTTGAATACATTGTCATTACACGAGGTAACGAACCTGCCTTAGCAAACCCAGAGAGATCCTTGAGGTAACCGGACTGCTGCGCGTTGTCTGTTAGCATTTCAAATGCAAGTATCCCACGCTTCTCCCAGAACGCTTCTCCGTTCTCTGGGTTCTCTGCTTTAGCCTTCTCGTATCCGTGACGATATGCAGCGTAGCCTCCCATGATGACAGGGACAATGTCACCTATAGCTACACCCTTCATTCCGAAGTCAACTGCTCTCTCAAGACCAGACCTCTTACCGTGGTGGGCAAGCACCATCATTACGTCACGGGTGTTACCAGTAGCAAAGCGATGCTTTGTATATGGCAACGTAGACATTTTCTTTACATGCTCTAGCGATGTGAAGAACTCTGCTTGATACTTCGCGTAGTCAGCGAGAGGTATGTGAGAGGCGTAAGCTGGCAGAGATGAGAACTGCTTGAGGACGATGTGCCATTTATAAGCTAGGGACATGACAGTAAAGTCAGACCGTAGTCTATCCACCAGTTTGTATCTTGAGTTGGAGTCTACCTTGTCGCCACCTTCAGTGAACTCTTCGATGCTCCGGTTTAGCTGCTTCCTAAACATCTCACCGTGGTATGCTTCGATAGTGTCTTGTGCCTTCTTGTTGAGGAAGGTTGATCTAATGTCTCCAATTACTTCTGCCCATGCAACGAAATGCTCGGTCTCTCGGATGGTCTCTAAAAACAGAGCGATAGCTCCGGCTGTCTGCTTGGGTTCTGCTAGGTGCTGGATACGTGCCATGCCGGACGATGGTGTAATAGACATTGCTGTCTTTCCACCGGAGTCCATAAGCTCGACAGGTGTTACGCCATGATGTTCGAATGTTCCCTTAGAGTAATTCTTAACCTTACGCATGTTTACCCCAAACACTTTGGAGTAGATGTTGTTGAAGTAGTCGTAGTTCTTGTCGTTCTTTTCTAACATGTATGCGCGAACTCGCTTCTCCTTTACTGACAACTCTCCTTCAAGCTTCTGCATTACCTCATTGGTGTAACCGTGGTATTCTAACAACTCTCTGTATCCCTCTTGCCCATAGAGCATTGTTAGGTTTAAGATGTTATCAACAGACAGGAACATGTTCTTCTCTCCGGTGTGCTTCTCCTTGGTGAACTTGACTGTCTTAGCTTTTGGATGTTTCTTCATCGACTCTTCGATGGCAGCTATGTCTTCCTTGGTAACCTTGGCTAGACCCTCCTTCAGTAGGATAGTCTCGTTAAGACCGGCAACAATTTCTGCTGCGTGTTCCGGTGTCAGCTTTACTACCTGCTTGTCATTGACGTAGCTCCTGCTGATGTTGCGCTCAAATGGTTCTGCTATTTGCTCAAAGATTTTGGTCGTCTTTACCTGCCAAGTCATTTTCTCTTTGTCTGGATCTATTCCGTAGATCTTTGCGACCGCTCTCTCAAACTCAACAGTCTTGGTTGCCACTGCCATAGACTCATCGTGAGTAGCTCTGTGAACCTTCTCAGCCCACACTCTGATCCTGCTCTCCATAGACTTAGAGTTATCTAGTCTGGAGATGTGTTCGATGAGGTGTTCCCAAGATGACATCTTAGCCTTAAACTCTAACACATGCCCTCTGGTGTATTGCTTCTTCCTCTTGGCTGCAAACCTAGCTCTCTCGTCTGCGTCCGGAACTCCCTTGCCACCACTGACAACGTCAATAAACTCTTCTAACTGTGCTTCCCTGCGCTGCGCCTTCTCTTCTTGCAGGACTGCGTAAGCTGCCTTGCCGTCTCTAACTAGACTTTCTAACTGATCGACAGCCTCCTTCATGATGGATGCGTTAGCCTGTAGGCGACTGCCCTCCCTCATAAGCTTGCCGTAAGTCTGTAACCGGAGGATGTTAAGTGTTGCTTCGGTAGCGTCCTCCATCTCCGTCTTGGGATTCATGAGGATGTTTTCATTCTTGTCTACCTCCTCGTCTACTTGGGCATCAGTCATCGCTAGCACACCTTCGATAAGCTCTGCCTCGACATGCTTGGGTGCTGTGATCGTTCCCTTTTCTACCTTTGCTCCTTTAGGCTTTTTAGGTTTAGCTTGATTCCTTAAACGGGTAAGCTTCTGCACGTATTTGTCAGAGATGTATTTGTCTAACAACCGGTCTGCTCTGTCGATCCTGTCCAGCAGGACTCTGAGCTTTCCTCTGGTAGTCTTTTTCTTGGCAATCTCATTGATGCCTCCGACCTTTGGTCGAACCTCCATAGGCAAAGCGTTAGTGATAGCCTGTAGCTCTGCAATACTTGTTAGGATGAAGTCACGCTCATCCATCTCAGAGTCTGCCTCTTGCATGGACGCAGCAGTAGCACCACCAAGGGCGATCTGCTTCTCGTAGACCCTAGCTCTTGTCTTGGCTAACATGTCAGACATGCGAGTGTAGATCTCAAGGCGAGCCTCTGGATCACGCATGAGCGAGTTGATCTTCTGCTGTGCAGCGTCACCCTTACGGGAGATGGACATGGATACTGGAGTCCATCCAGTCTCAACCACTTTACCTGCCATGACGGCATCACCACCACCTTGGGGAATTATGGGTGCGTTTTTCATTTCCTCAGTCAAGCCTTTTGCTCTCATAGGGTAAGTCAGAAGATCAACAGGGATGTCTGCATCATTAAGATGCATTGCATACTTTGCTCTCGACCTGCCTTCGTGATTACGGACTAGCCACGCCTTTTTTGAGTCGTCCCAATCCACCAGTAAGAATGGGGGTGCTAGTGATGGTTTTTCTTTTCGTATTTCTGATAGAGTTAAAGCACCACTTACACCATCTGGAACAAGATTTCTGAACATGAATGGACTCATGCTTTTGGTAAACCCAAAGTATTTAATCTGCTTTTGGTTAGGGACATTCCCCCAGCCCTCATTTCTATCCCATACTATGTCAGCGTCTTGTGCCTCCCGTGCTGGGGAGATAGCCATAGTAGTATCGTCTCGCAATACATTTTCATCAGCAAACATTCTTAGACCTAGCTCAACTATTTCTGGGTTAGCTTGCTTTGCTGTGGCTAGAACTCGCCCTCCGGTATCAAGGACAGCAAACAACTCAGCTATCGTTTCAGCAACAAATCTGAGACTAGACCATCTAGGACTATGTTTTTTCTCTTCTCTCATGTGTCTTGAGAATGGTTTTTCCCAAGCAAGCTGCGCTGCCTCTGCTCCCATAACCGCCTTTGGAAAGTTAGGGTCTTCATCAATAGACAACACCTCATCTCTGTCCCAACCAAGAGTCACAGTCCCCGCTGCTTTGTTAGAAATGTGTGGGAAAAGACCATGCCCTAACTCGTGGGCAACTACCCTGCGGAATGCTTCTGGATGAGTCACCCAACCAGCTACACGTATGTCTCCTCGCTTGGCACTGATATCATGCTGCCCCTCATATTGCATGTATGGGTCTATCGTTATGTCCCACTCTGGAAATCTTTCTTTGTATTCATCAACGATTGCTTCTTGCGGATTCCTCTCAACAGAGAATGATGGTTGCCCTACGGTCTTTACAGACTCACGCATAGCGTCTGTGATCTTTACCTTGTGGAAGGATACTTTGCGTTGTGCTGGGATATCCTTGGCATCGCGATCATAAAGTTCAGCTAGTAGGTTTTCATCCTCTTGTCCAAACTTGTTGTCTACATCAAGCTTGCCATCCTCAACCTTGCCACCCCACGGCTTGACATACTTGCCTATGGTATTTGGAAGCATGTTGTCGTAGAAGCCTTTCATTCCAGAACCTCCTACTGCTAGGTCGATGCCGCCAAGTTTTTTAACTTCAAGGTTTGAGTGGAACGAACTTGTTTCAGATGACTCACCTGCTCCGTCCACTATTTTCTGTGCCAGATCCTTGCCGATCAACTCCTCCAGCTTAGAGAGTGTTAGATACTTCTTAGCATCTATTGTTTTGTTCTGTTTATCCTGCACCAAAATGTGGTAGACTGTCTCACCTTGGTGCTGTTGCTGAGAGTAAGTGACATTATCAATCACCTTGCTGAGATCATACCGCTCGTTCTGTGTCTGTCCGGTTGTCCAGCCTACCCAATCTAGCCCCAGAGCTACTGCGTCACGCAACTGACGCTTGAAGAGTTGGAGTGACCAGTCCTTGCGGAAGGGAGCGTCAGTGATGCCGCTTGTTTTTGGCAGTGCCTTCTTGCCAGACTTGTATCCCTCCAGAGATTCTAGATTTACGGCTAACATGTCTTGAGCAAATTCAAGATCGCCTTCCAACCCTTCCAGTTGCATCTCCAAGCTTTGGATTCTACCGACATTCATCATGTCGCCTTTGACTGCCTCCTCCTCCTTGCGTCCTGCAATCTCGCTGCGAACATTTTCAATGAGTGTCTGGAGGTCGATTATTGCTTTACGGTCTTGATCTACGATGCCTTGAGTTTGTATTATTATGTCACCCCTGTCTACTGACTCGGAATACCCCTTCTTCCTAGCAGCTTGGTGTAGGTCAGACTGATACTCTTCAGAAAGTAATCCCCTAGCTCCGGTAGAGTCCTGCCTCTCGTTAGTCCTCATGTGGGCTACGTAGTTAGGGATGTCTCTGAAGTGGGAGGAGGTGTAGCCCTTCACTCCTTGGTTTCTTACATAATCAGAAATTGCTGCTTGCTCAGAATTACCAAAACCAAAAGCCCCTTCACCCGCTTTGCCTTTTTCCTCTACATACCAACCGTCATCAGCCTTATTAACCTCAAGGTTGCTGGGCAATGTTGGAGGCATAGTCAGCACGGTCTCCTTGTAGTTCTCTCCGTTAGGGAGTTGATACTCGGCAAAGGAAGCACCTTCAGTGTCACCCTCGGTCATCCGATTGTAAGCTTCTGCCACATTTACTACATCGGATGGAAGCTCATCATAATCTAATGAGCGGTCACCTTCACTGTCTGCATTGTTGTAAAATAGAAGCTCCCCGTCCATTCCAGTATCACTGTATAGATCGTATTCAGTAAGGACATCCTCAAGGTCTTGCTGTATTTTATATTCATTTACTACTTCTTGGACAACCTCCTCAAACTGCACGGCAGCTTCATTCTTGAGCCACTCCATGAGTTCTGCCTTCGGCACTTTGCCGTTGTTCTCAGTAGCTAACTCGTCAACCTTTGCTCGGATGCCAGTCCACTTGATCTCTTCAGCCTTAACTCCACTGCCCTTAGATGGGTCAATGATAGCTTTGATCTGTTCCGGTGAGGCTTGCTTGCCTTGGATCTTCCGGTCTAGCACCTGCTCCATCTTGGAGTAGAATGCTTTCTCCTGCTTCCCTATTGAAAAGGTGACACGAGCTGCAATAGCTTGCCCACCTAACACGCGACCACTCACCTTGTCCGGTTCAATGTAGTCTGCGATGTGAAGTCCAGAAGGAAACAAACCGTAAGGCTTGCCCTTGACGACCTTCTCATAGGAGTAGTGAGGCACGTTGCCTACTTCTTTTGCTGTCTGAGACTTGCCATACTGACCCTGCTGGATTTCAACAGCACCCATCAATTCGCCATAGGCATAGTTATCAAATCTTGAATCTTCCAGCTTCTCAACCATCCTTACGATGTCCGGCATCCCTGCTTCTACCCTGCCAACAGATCCAAGTCCGGCACTGCGGAAATGATGACCTCTGGCTTTGGTGGTCTTCCACTCGGTCATGTAGAATTTGCCACCCCTAATATCAAAGGTAGAGTCGTGCAATGCTGACTCGGCAGCTTCAAGTGTTTTCCAATCAGACTGAAACTTCTTGCCCCAACCTCTTATCTTCTTTGCTGCTGCTCTTTGAATAGGAATAGAGTTGCGTATTTCATTAAGAAATTCTAATGCTTTCTTCTTGTGGATTTTCTTGGACTTAATGTTCCACTTGAGTTCCGCAAAATAGATGTGATTAAATGATCTGTTACCTGTGACATTACCTTTGCCATACGCAACAACGACAGCAATGCCATCGGTCTCGTCTGCCCCTTTGGCTAGGCTATTGTGCATCGTGTCGTTAGACACTGCCCAACCAGCTTCGTTGTCGAAGTTCTCTTGAATGGCAGGGAAGTCCATGCCTCCGTGAACAGGGATATTAATGCCGGACTCTGGGTCTAGCCCTGTGTAATTGCCAACCATCATACGGTCAGCAAAGAAGGCGAACCATTTCTTTCCTTTTAGGTCTTTAGGGTGGATCTGTCTCCATGCGTCTACCGCGAGTGATGGATTGTGTGGCGCAATAGAGAATGTCACATCGTCCTGTGCTTTCTTTTGTAGTGGAAGTTTTCTAGCTAGATCATCGGCAAGCTTGTCGGTGTTGATCTCTGACCTAACAGTAGTTCCGGCTTCGTCTTCTATCTCTAGATCTATCTCTCTGCTTGTTAGTGGTTCACCTTGACCTTCGCCACGCCTGTCTGGATCTGGTGCTACAGCAAACGTGTATTCCTCTATGATCTTCTTGTTAGCTTCACCGACTCTACGCTCAAAGTCTTCCTCTTCGCCTATGCCAACCGACTGGTCTAACAATGTTTCAAAGTCAGCGTCTAGCTTGCCTTGCGCTCGGATAGTATTAAGGTCTAAGGCGATCCTCGCAACATTAGCAAAGAACCTACGAAGCGCATTGATAAGCCCACCTAGCTTCCCTGTGTGATTGTCTTGGTATACGTTCCAGAAGTTGGCTACTGCAAGGTCGGAGAATGCCTCGACCATCTGGTTATAAGTCATGTCTGATGCTGCTTCAGCACCACTGATATTAGTTCCGGTATCCTTCTGGTATTTGATGATCTGCTCTTTAACCCATTTCTCTTCAACAAAGCCACTACGGATAAGGTCTCGCATGAATCCCTCCGCTCCCTCCTCGACAAGCTCTGCTATGTTGCCACCCTTGGCAACTCTAGCTACGTATCCTCTTGTTAGGTTTTTCAGTCTGACTTCACCTTTTATCTGGTAGTCTCTAACATCAGCCTCGGTAATCTCCATAGTCCCGCTTGGGTCTATGTCATGTCTAACACGCTCTATCGCCTGTTTCATTCTGACTTCGTTACCTTTAGCCCAATCAAATAAGTTGAGTAGGTTTTGCTCTAACTGAACCTCTGCACCTTCGTGCTTCTTTTCTAGGATAGCCTTTTGCTTATCCATCTCTAACCGGTTGACTTCTCCACTGCTTATCTGAGAGAGCAACGACTCCTGTCCCTCTCTGTGGAATGCATCTAGAGCTGCGTTAGCATCCTCCTTTGATTGGAAGACCTCGGTTGCCCTAACAGCCTCGTCTGGGTAGACCAGCTTGTAAGATCCGTTTCCGACATCCTTAATTCTGGCATTAAACTTCTTGGCGTTTTCTATGTAAATTTCTTGAGCTTCAACGATGCGCTTTTCCTCGTCTGTGCCTGTCTCCATGATTTGCTGTTTGCGCTCCTCAAAGGACTTGTTCTCTTCAATCTCTTCAAGACGCTCCAGTGAACCGTCATTGATTGCAGCCTTAACATTGGCTACTCTGGTCTCTTTGTTAGTGAACTCGACACCATCATTAAACATCATAAACTTCTTTATGGCATCCGGTTCTGCTGCGATTGACTCAGCTACTTTTGGGTCGATGCCGTGCAAGAGCATCATGTCAACATTAGACAAAAGCTCTGCGCTCTGCTTCGCTCCGTAGTTATCGTATACTGCCCTTGAGCCAGCACCTAACACCGCTAATGGAAGTGTAGCAAAGAATGTCCTCTCGTCATAAATGAAAAGACTTTCGTCCCAATCCTCATCGGTAACACTAGGAACATCAGCTCCGAACGCTTTCCACACTTCTTGCATTGCAGGTAGAGTCCACGCCTGTATGATTTCTTCAGCATTCTCTGTAGCGACAGTCGCCCCAATGCGAATAAGTGCAGCACTAGCTTGTCTGCCGATTGCGCTTCCGGCTACCCACTTAGTGAGAACTGGAAAACCCTTTGCAAACCATCTCCACTGAAGTCTCTCCACGCCACTCTGAACAGTTCCGGCAGACAGTGACACACCCCACCGTGTGGAGGGATTCATTTCTGGATACAGCTCTCGTAGTCTAATATCGTTGTCTACTGTCATTGACGCAGCGTTAAGGGCAACGCCTACTCCTCTTCCTGCCGATGCTGCTAGAGTATATGTTCCAGACCTTGACGCATCGTAAATTCCTTGGACAACTTTGTTGTCACTCTTTATCTCGGCAACGATTTCTTTAATGTCGCGTAAGTCTTGACGGACTTCCCGCCTTGCACGAGAAATCAAGTCGTCTTCCGTTTGCCCACGCTCCTTCATCAGCTTCTTAACTGACTCGCTCCTTATGAGATTTGCTGCTGCTTTTCCAGATACCTCACCGAAGTCCTGTAGGTTTTCCATGTAGGTATCGAAACCTCTAACAAAAGACTCTCCAAATTTGCCAAACCCACCTGCATCAATCTCATCGGATTGCTGCTCTGCCATCATATACATCAAGCCCACAATATCCCTCCGGTCGTCTTGTGGCATAAAAGCAAGCTCCTCAAATACTGCTTCGATTTGCTCCGGATTGTCTACTCCAGCATATAGTGCCTTTACGGTATTGAATGCGTTAAGTGGCGCAAACCATGACTCCTCGTATGCTTCTCCTATTGTCTTGGTCTTTGTAGACACCGCCTTAAGCTCGTCAAAGTAAAGTTTAGCCTTGGGGATCTTGTTGCCATACTGGTTCAACATCTGCGACCTGCCAGCAGATATCATAGCCTGTGCTTGTGTGTTACCACGACTGTCTGATACAGCTTCTGAGAATGCGTCTACTTCGCTCAAACCAGCAAGTGCGGTGTTACGTCCGATATTAAAATTCTTCTTGTCATTGTCGCGCAGGTTCTTGCTTTCGTTGAGCTGCTTTTTGAGGTGAGAGAATGCACCTTTATATGTTAGGTCTTTCAGACCGTTTCGAGTGCCATAGGTTGCAGCGTAGATGTCAAGGTTCTCTACTGCCTGTTTGATGGGAATGCCACCGGAGTCAGCGATAAATCCAGCTACTGCCATCATCTGGTATTCATCGTCTGACAGATCGTAAGAGTCTCTGTTTTCCTCATTAAACATGGGGACATGCACATTATCTTCACGATCTATCTGATTGATATTAAAGTCCCTGTTCTGATAGTTTGTTAGATTCTGAAATGCGTTTTGATTATCTCCAACATACTTGTCTAGGATGGGCGCACCAAATGCATTACGATCAAAAGTCTGATCCTGTAACTTCTTAAGAGACCGCTCAAAACGCCAAGGCTCAACCTTATTTTTATATTCCTCTGCGACCGTAGGATCGAAAGCTTCTTGCTTGCGTCCGGAATAGAAGTCATCAAAGTTTCTTTCAGCTTGCTCTCGCTCTTCAAGAACTCTTTTCTGCTCTTGATTGCGAGACTCGTTAATCCTTAAGAGACCCTCAACGCCACGAGTGTTAGAAGCTAGGTCTAATGAATTTAAACCGGCTGCACCACCAAGAGGATCATCTGGGTTTGGATTATTCCCAGTCTTTCTCGCATATTCAGCATAAGCTGATTCAGATTCGTTTGCCATGTTATTAAGTTTTATAAGGTGTGCTTCTTAAGCCACGCTTTGTGAGCTGGTATTCCACCCTCTCCGTTGCCGTTTATGTTAACATAAAACAGCTCGCCTCCAATCTCTACATATGGATTCCCAGCTTTTTTTCTATTTCTGGCTAAACCGGAGCTTGCGTTGTCGGTAGCATAGTTGGCTATGTTAGACCCATGAGACACTAACAACCATTCGTCATCGTAGTTTGGGGCGTTCTTGTTGGAAAGCTTTCGCTTGGTTGCCTCTGGGTAATATCTAGGATCTGACAATATCTGCCTCAGTGACTTTCCGGTTGCTAATGCTCTGTTAGTAACGGTCTCCATGTAGGCTTGGATAGCTTCGTCACCTTGGCTTCCTACTTCCGCATAAGTGGAGGCATACAGCAGCCGCTTGGTGTCTGGATCGCTTTCTACCTCATCCATAATAATAGACCTGTCCACGCTTCCGGTTGCTGTTGGCAGCTCCATTGGTTTTGGCTCTTCCTTCTTATACTCTCCAGTTGGTTCTGGTCTAGTTGATGCTGGTGTTTGTTGGTTGGGCATCTGGTCAGACCAAGTGTTTTGGTTCTGGACTCGTGATGGTTGCCATGCTTCCTGTATTCCTAAAGCATTAAAAGGCAGATCCCTCATTTCCAGTGCAGAAATGATTGCGCCACCCGCCATGATGATTCCAAATTGCTGTCTCACATCTTCGTTTGTTAGAGGCTTGTCTGATGCCTCAATCCAGTTGAGCAGCTTTTCTTGCACATCTCTCATGTTTCTGCCCTGTATGTCTAGCTGTGAAGGTTCTAATCCGCTAGAGTCATACTCCCTGTTACCGTATCTGTCTTTCTTGTATCGACCGTCCTTGTCACCTGCTCGGTAATCGAACTTGCCCATCTTAAGAGCAGCATTTGTTAGAGCTGTAACCTCCGTTCTGTTGCTCCTTTTGCTTTCTGCGCTTCCGGTTAAACCTTCCTTTGCATTTGGGTTTAGTGCTTTTAGGTCTGAGAAAATATATCCGTATCCGGTATTTGGGATCATGGATCTAATCATGAGGCTCGCGTTATGATAGAGCTTTATGTATTGATCTCTAGGCATAGTCTTCTTTGACTTTGCTAAGTCGTCCATAATTCCATGAATAGAAACTATTTCTGCACCTGTCGGAGGTTCAGTCCTAGCCATAGCTGTTGAGACCTTCGCTATTTCGAGTGGTGTTAGTTGATTGAGTTCGTCCCTCTTAATCATCTTCTGTAAGTCCTTAGTGCCAAAAGAAGGGTTCTCAAGCCTAGCCAACTCCAGTGCATCCATCTGCTCAATAGCTTGCTGCTTGCGAGCTGTCTTTGCTAACTTGTAATACTTCTCTCGGTCTTCTCTTCCCTTGTCGCCTCTGTAGTGAGTGAAAGCGTATCCTGTGCCTTCCTCATACTCACGCAAAGCTCTCGCACCGTCAGCATCGATATTGTCTACAGCTCCGTTCCAGATGAACTCTTCGCCCTTGTCTTGGATGCTCTGCTCAACCCTCTCAGCCACGCTTGGGTGCAGGTCGTCTTTGATGACACCGTAAGCTTTCTGCGCCCCTACCATGTCGTAGTCTTCTAACGAATTTTTTATTGTGCTTAGTCCAACATCAATTCTATTCCTAAATATTTTGCCGTGAGACATTCTATCCACCTCCATGCCGGTGTTAGATTTCCACATCTCATATGCCATAGATCCGCTTTTCCTCCCCCACTTGGTGTTGAACTTAACTGCATTATTCTCTGCCTCAATGTTTGGCAGCATCTTGGCTCGGTGTGTCTGCCAGTCTAACGGATCGTTTGGATTCTCTTCTTGGAAGATTAGCTGTTTGTTGTGCGCCTCTTTCCACCGCTGCTCCATACGCATGAGCTTGGTCTCATCATCCGCTTTAGCAGTTTCCTCCATCATGGCAGAAACATCCTGTCCGGTCTGCGCTAACTGCCGACCAAGTCTAGCCATTGCTGCGCCCCCTTGGGCAGCAATGTTGGGATTCATGTTCACGACTTGGTTCACTCCTTGAACCATCTTGTAATCTTGTTGTCTCATTATAATGATGCGTTGTAGTTTCTGGTGTTAGTTGCCTTCTTGGCATCTCCGAATGTCTCTTTCCCTTCGTCATCTCCTCCTCCAAACTTCATGCCAATCGCTCCAAGTTGCCCAGCAGCTCCTATAGCAGTTCCCCACATGGCTGTCTTAGCTGCTGCTGCTGTGGTCTGTCCTTCCCAGATGCTCATATTAGCCTGTGCGCGTCTCGTGTTGGCTTGTGTGGCTGCTCGCTCCCATATGTCGTCAATCTCTACTTGATGCCTCTCAGAAGCTTCTAGGAGGTTGTCTGCCACCGCTCCGGTCTCCATCAACCCCGACCTAGCAGAACTAGCCCTGCGCCTTGCCAGCTCGCGCTTGTTATTCTCGCGCTCCCTACGCATGTTCTTCTGGGCAACGCTCTCCTCGTAGGCTGCCTGTTTGCGCTGCTGATCAGCGTTCCATTCGGCAGACTGCTCCGCTGCTTTGGCTGCGTTACGCTGTCCATGAATACTCATCGCTGCCCCCGCTACTGTGGAGACTACTGATGTTGTAACTGCTATTGCTATCCAAGACATGATCTTATTCTGTTAGTGATTTGGTGTATCCACATGAGATATCTTTCCCTGCGGTTGCGCTGATGAGTGACATATCTTTTGGTTCTAGGATTTCTTCCGCAATCTTAGCAACATCTGTCTCATTTGTAACGTGAAATGTAGTCCATATGGTATCTGTTAGTGCCTTCGCTGCCCTTCTTGTGTTAGGTTCTGTTATGCCGGTGTATGGTGCTTCAATAATTACGCTGCCCTCGTTGTCAGAGGTAACCATAATCTTGCCCTGTGAAACTACGAATGGGTGCTGCTTCTTGTGAGTCATGGTTGTTACCATCGTCCCTGCTGGGACATGAAGCTCGCGGATGTATAGACCCTCGGTGAATCGATCAACTACCTTCAGATCAACTATTGGCATCTTAGCCATAGCCACCTCAAGGTCGTCTAACAACTCATTCTTGGATGGTGTATTTAGTGTGATGTCGTTCATAGCATTAGGCTCATGTTTACACTCTCCTCATCGATGATCTCAAATCCCCACCGCTTCTTACAAATCTTTGCCAGTGTCAGAGACCATGTAGTGCCTCTGATGATCTGGTATCCATCATCTGCCAGATCCTTAAGGATACGC
>Ga0102814_10002033_pt1 | contig 13896 bp, 11 predicted proteins | sample ColrivemetaGS741_FD_79112 | JGI IMG/M metagenome (GOLD analysis project Ga0102814, IMG submission 79112) | Estuarine microbial communities from the Columbia River estuary - Flood tide ETM metaG S.741 | ecosystem: Environmental > Aquatic > Marine > Intertidal zone > Estuary | place: USA... | reverse complement strand
TGGTTCCTACACTGTATCTCAATAATACGGTAGGTTGTGAAAAACGAGGTGCTAAATTGCTAAATGTTGGTTTCCTAAATGATTTCTGGCTTGATAATCAGAACATATGTAATGGACTGGTTGTGCGGCTTGAAGACACCTTACGCTACTGGCAGTACGGTGAGCAAGATCCACCAACTTATCCTATATATCCATATGATTTCTGGTACGATTTTAACAGATATGTAAATAACAGAGAAACGTTTGAAGCAGATTGGGATGAAAGCGATGGTTTAGGTCCAATATGGGAAAGATCGTTATCTCTAAATCATATTTACGATGAGCCAGGCGAATATACTATCACTGTGGTTTCTAAAGACAGCATGAACTGCCGTGATACGGTAAGAATAAAAGCCTACATTACAGATGTATTGCCAAACTTTGGGTTAACTAATGATTTCTTAAATTGTGCAACATTTGTAGACTTTATTGACTCTACTGTGGTCATAGACCCTTGTGCTGCAAAAGATACCTGTACCACTGGAGTAAAACTATCTTGTGATAGTATAATTAAGTATGAATGGGATTTTGGAGATGGAACACGTAAGAGTTTACTTAAAAATCCATCACACGATTATACACGGGGTGGTGGCTTTGATGTCACGCTGAAAGTATGGACAGCTTTAGGTTGCATGGATTCTATAGTAAAACGAATTTATATACCTGGACCTAGACCTGAGTTCCAATTTGATAAACAAGTTTGGAATGATCAGGATTCAGCCATTATTTGTATTGGAGATTCCATTATATTGAAAAATTTAAGTGGAGGAGATAAGATAGACCCTGATTGGGAAATGAGATGGGGTGATGGAGGAATAAGTAACCCTGGTGATAGTGGAACTTTCTTCGGACATCAGTATAACACTGTTGGAACATTTGAATTGTATCTTGTTCAGTTTGATAAAATAGCTGGATCTAATACAAGATGTAGTAGAATATTCCCAGATACAAATCCAGACTTAGTAAACCAACGTAAAATAAAGGTAATAGTGCTCCCAAGAGCCCCAGCGGACTTGACTATTTCGGATACTATTGTTTGTCCGAACGAGCTAGTTACGTTTACAGCTAATGTAGACCCTATATACACTCGTTACATATGGAACTTTGGTGATGGAGATACGGCGAATCGTTTCTTCCCGGATAGTACAGTAAACCATGGTTATAAATTGTCAGGTGTGTACGACGTCAAGTTAATTCCAGACTTTACTCCTCCGCCGTTTACACCTAAATGCGTAGATACGGCTTATGGAAGAGTTACAGTAGTAGATGTGGTAGCTGATTTTAGTATTGATACAGTTAAGCGTCCAGAATTCTGCTTCACTAATCTTTCAACAGGTGCTGCTTCGTACGAATGGATATTTGAAGACGATCCTGCAGATGGGACAAGTACTGAAACTGACCCTTGCTACAACTGGAATGACAGACGTGGTACTTGGGAAGTTTGCTTAATTGCCACAAGTGCTGAGGGTTGTAAAGACACGTTCTGTGACGAGGTAAGAAATGTATTCTTTAGACGTATAATACCTTACAACGTATTTACTCCGGGTAGTGACAATGATGGAGACGGATTAAACGATGTGTTTAAAATAACAGGCGAAGGACTAACCGAATACAACATCAAAATATTTAATAGATGGGGTGAACGAGTATTTGAGTCGGAAAGTATAGACGTTTCTTGGAATGGTCAGATTAATAATTCAGGAGCACTTGTGCCAGAAGGCACGTACTTCTATATCATTAATTATACCTTCTTATTTGGCGAAAAGAACGAAGGACTCGACCCAATTGAAGGAACAGTAGATGTTATTAGACAATAGTCCTATAATCAACTAATTAAAAGCCCAAATCATTAGATTTGGGCTTTTTTGTTGTCTAAATTTTGTACTTTTGCACCGCTTATAAAGAAAGACGGAGGGATTAGGCCCTGCGAAGTCTTGGCAACCTGAAAATTTATAAAAATCAAGGTGCCAAATCCTATCTCTACTGCTAATTTAGAGAAACGATAAGCTTCACAGCCTAAACTTCGCAATAAAATTATGTCTAAAAATATACATCAGTATTTGCGATTAAGTGGGTTAGAGCCTATGGTGCAAACTCCTAATCTTAATTTCATAAACATTGGTGAAAGAACTAATGTAACAGGATCTAAAAAATTTGCACGACTTATATTAAACGATAAGTTTGATGAAGCATTAGATGTTGCTCGCCAACAAGTTGAAAATGGAGCACAAATAATTGACGTGAATATGGATGAGGGCATGCTAGATGGTAAGGCTGCAATGGTTCATTTTCTTAATTTAATTGCATCGGAGCCAGACATTAGCAAAGTGCCTGTAATGATTGATTCTAGCAAATGGGAAATTATAGAAGCTGGATTAAAAGCATTGCAAGGGAAAGGCATTGTTAATTCAATAAGTTTAAAAGATGGAGAGGCTGCATTTATTGAGCGGGCGAAGAGAATAAAACGGTATGGAGCTGCAACTGTAGTTATGGCTTTTGATGAAGATGGCCAAGCAGATTCTTACGAAAGGAGAATCGCCATTTGCCAGCGATGTTATGATATTCTGGTAAAAAAAGTCAACTTTCCACCTCAAGATATAATTTTTGATCCCAATATACTCACTGTAGCAACAGGTATAGAAGAGCATAATAATTATGCAGTTGATTTTATAAATGCTACTCGTTGGATAAAAGAGAACTTACCTTATGCCAAAGTAAGCGGAGGCGTAAGTAATATTTCATTTAGTTTTAGAGGCAATGATATTTTAAGGGAAGCCATGCACTCCGCATTTCTTTATCACGCAATACAAGCTGGTTTAGATATGGGAATTGTAAATGCAGGCATGATTGAGGTGTATGAACAAATTCCAAAAGAGTTACTTTTAAGAGTAGAGGACGTCTTGCTTAACAGAAGGCTAGATGCAACTGAGCGTTTAGTAGAGTTGGCCGAAACTGTAAAAGGAGATGGTAAGAAAATTGAAGTTGATTTAAGCTGGAGAAACCAATCAGTAGAAAAACGACTAGAGCACTCTTTAGTAAAAGGAATAACAGAATTTATAGATGAGGATACAGAAGAAGCTAGGTTGAAATACGCCAAGCCTTTAGAAGTTATAGAAGGGCCGCTAATGGCCGGAATGAACATTGTAGGCGACCTTTTTGGGAGTGGAAAAATGTTTTTGCCACAAGTGGTAAAAAGTGCACGAGTTATGAAAAAATCGGTGGCATTTCTAAATCCATATTTAGAGGCAGACAAAGCTGAAGGAAGTGCACAAGGCAAAATATTGTTAGCAACGGTAAAAGGCGATGTGCACGATATTGGAAAAAACATTGTAGGAGTAGTATTGGCATGTAATAGTTACGAAATAATAGATCTGGGTGTAATGGTGCCTGCTAATAGAATACTAGACGAGGCTGAGAGACTTGGAGTGGACGTAATTGGTTTAAGTGGATTAATTACGCCTAGCTTAGATGAAATGGTGGATGTGGCCGCTGAAATGGAGCGTAGAGGTATGAAATTGCCTTTGTTGATTGGTGGAGCAACCACATCTAGGGTGCATACTGCCGTAAAAGTTGCTCCAAATTATAGCGGTGCGGTAGTGCATGTGTTAGACGCTTCCCGATCTGTACCTGTGGCCGGTAGCTTAATAAGTGATACAGACAAAGGCCAGTTTGCAGCTAAAATAAAAGCTGAATACGAGGAGCTGGCAATACAACATGCTGCAAGACAACAAGATAAGATTATTTTGCCTTTTGCAGATGCAGAAGCAAATAGCTTAAAACTTGATTGGAATAATTTTACACCTTACAAACCTGAGAAGGAAGGTGTTGAGGTAATTAGCGATATGGATTTGGCTGTGCTAAGAGAATATATTGATTGGACTCCGTTTTTTCAAACTTGGGAGCTGCATGGAAGATATCCAGATATACTTGAAGATAAATTAGTGGGTAGCGAAGCAACCAAATTGTTTGCCGATGCTAATGCGATGTTAGATGATGTTATCAAATATAAAAAGCTTAGAGCAAGCGGTGTTGTAGGAATATTTGAAGCCAACGAAGTAGGTGGCGATGTAGTTTTAGGCAAAGAGGAGGTGACCTTTAATTTCTTAAGACAACAACGTAAAATGGGAACTAATATTCCTAATTTGTCTTTGTCCGATTTTGTGGCTCCTAAAACAGCCAATAAAACTGATTATCTTGGTGCGTTTGCCGTTACTGCTGGTATTGGAATAGAAGAAATGATAACAGCATTTGAGGCAGATCACGATGATTATAATGCTATTTTAATAAAGGCAATTGCAGATAGACTAGCAGAGGCATTTGCTGAATATCTTCACCAAAAGGTTAGAAAAGACAATTGGGGATACGCCAAAGATGAGCTACTAACTAATCGAGAATTAGTTAGTGAGAAATATCAAGGTATCCGTCCTGCGGCGGGTTATCCTGCTTGTCCAGATCATACAGAAAAGGAAAAACTTTGGAAATTGCTAGATGTAGAAAATTGTACGGGAATTTCGCTTACAGAAAGTTATGCGATGTATCCGACAGCATCTGTATCAGGATTGTATTTCTCGCACCCTACCAGTAAATATTTTGCAGTAGGAAAGATTAAAGAAGATCAAGTGAAGAACTATTCCGAACGAAAAGGAGAGGCATTTGATAAAGTAAAGAGATGGTTAGGGCCAAACTTATTTTAAGAAAGATTTAGTATCTATTTCACTAGTTTCTATTGTTTAATTCTAGTGCTTTGACGTTCAGTTGTTTTGAGCTCAATATCGCCATTTTGCGACTTGTGTAACAAAGGTTGCTTACACGAGTATATCAAGGTTTTTGATGATAAAAATCATATTTGAGGGCTGTTGGGGCCCATACCTTTGACCCAATAATAAGAAGCAAAAACATGAAAGATTTATTAATATTAGGAGCGGGTACTGCGGGCACAATGATGGCCAATCACCTAAAAAAAGAGTTGCCGGATGGTTGGAAAATTTCCATCGTAGATCAACAAGAAACCCACTATTATCAACCGGGCTATTTGTTTTTGCCATTTGATATTTACAAACCAAGTCAAATAAAAAAACCGATTGAAAAATTTATACCTAAAGGGGTAACACTTATTAAGCAAAAAATTGAAAAAATTAATAAAGATGAGAATACAGTTCTTTTAAAGAATGGCAAATCTATAAGCTATGATATACTAATAATAGCTACGGGTACAGATATTGCTCCACAAGAAATTGAAGGAATGTTGGGAGACCATTGGCATAAATCTGTATTTGATTTTTATACTTTTGAAGGAGCTAAAAACTTGCGTAATAAATTGCGTAAATGGAAAGGTGGAGATTTAATTGTACACATTACCGAAATGCCAATCAAGTGCCCTGTTGCACCATTAGAATTTGCTTTTTTAGCAGATGCTTATTTTGAGCAAAAAGGTATGCGAGATAAAGTAAATATTAAATATGTAACGCCACTTAGTGGAGCATTTACTAAACCAACTGCTACCAAAGAGTTAACACATTTATTAACTAAAAAGAACATAGAAATAATTCCGGACTTTGCTATAGAGCATGTAGATGGCGAGAATAAAAAAATAGTTGACTACGGAGGAAAAGAAGTTAGCTATGATTTATTAGTAACTATTCCTACAAATATGGGCGACGATTTAATGGAACGATCTGGTTTTGGAGATGAAATGAACTATGTTCCTACCAATAAAGCAACACTGCAAACTACAGTAAAAGAAAATATTTTTGCTATTGGTGATGCTACAAACGTACCTGCATCTAAAGCAGGAAGTGTAGCACATTTTGAAGCTGAAATTTTAACTGGAAATATTTTAAGATATATAAGTGGTCAACCTTTAAAAGAAGAGTTTGATGGACACGCAAATTGCTTTATTGAAACAGGACACGGCAAAGCGTTGCTAATAGATTTTAATTATACCCACGAACCGGTAACTGGAACATTTCCATTTGCAGGTATAGGACCACTAAATTTATTAAAAGAAACACATACCAACCACTGGGGTAAACTAGCTTTTAGATGGATATATTGGAACCTTTTAATAACAGGGAAACACATACCTTTTGTAACAGCAACAATGAGCGAAAGTGGCAAAAATTATAAGGATGTAGTTGAAGAAGAAACAGTTTAAAAAATTTATAAAAAGTATTATTATCATGGAAAAAATGTATGCAGGTGTAGCCGTAAATGTAAACGAAGAAGGCTACTTAACAGATTTTAGTCAATGGAGCAAAGAAGTTGCAGAAGACATAGCAAAAGAAGAGAACGTATCACTAACTCAACGACATTGGGATTTAATTAGCTACCTACAAGGGGAGCATAAAAAAGAATCAGCTCTTTCTATTCGTAAAGTTGGTAAAAGTGGTGTTGTAAGTATAAAAGAGTTTTACGAGCTTTTCCCTACAGGACCATTAAAAGTGTCTACTAGAGTGGCGGGAATACCAAAACCAGCAAGTTGTATTTAAGTTTAACTATTAAAATTTTAAAATCATGGAAGTCGATAACAATAAACCAGTAAAAAAGATGATGCTTGTGCTTTCTAAAGCAACTTTAGATAATGTATATGCATGTTTTATATTAGCAAATGGGGCAAGAATGGAAGGCATAGAATCAGAAATATTTTTTACCTTTTTTGGATTAGAAGCTGTACATAAGAAAAAACTTGAAAGCTTGCACGTGGCAACAGTAGGTAACCCAGCAATGCATATGCCTACCATGCTAGGCGGTTTACCAGGTATGGAAGCTTTTGCTACCAAAATGATGAAAAATGAAATGGAAAAACTAGACATTCCACCGGTTGGTGAATTCTTAGAAATCCTTGCAGCTTCAGGTTCTAGATTATGGGCTTGTAAATTAGCTATGGAAATGTTCCATTACGAAAAAGAAGACTTAATTGATGAAGTGGAGGCTGTAATTACCGTCGGCGATTTTTACCAAAGAGCTCAAGGTGAGGGTACTCACTTAATGTTTATCTAAAATACTATCCTTTAAGCTTGTAAAATGGTTGTATAACCCAAAAAACAGCATAATTGGTATAGACCTTGGTCCGATAAATGGTGCACTTCGCAATTATTTATCGGGCCTTTTTAATGGTATAAAATTTTGTTTGAACCCAAATTACGCCATACTGTAATTTGCCCGTTGGGCTGACGATCAGCCTTGGCTTGAGTCAAGGTTAACCCCGCTACATTAGCCAGGGCGAATCGTGGATCTGCTTGGAACGCTGAATTAGGGTTGAAAAAGGTTTTGGAGTGACATTTATAGTATTTGCTATATGATTCAAAAAAAATAGGTGTTTACATCGAAGCTAATAACGCGTTTACAAATTCAATACCAATTTAAAACAATAACCAACGCATCTTTGTCAACTTTACAATGAATATAGGAATAGTTTGTTATCCCACCTTCGGTGGAAGTGGTGTAGTCGCTACAGAATTGGGAAAAGCATTGGCAGACGAAGGTCATCAAGTGCACTTTATTTCTTACGACCAACCCGTTAGATTAGATGCTTTTACCGAAAACTTGTTTTACCACGAAGTGTCTTTTAACAACTATCCGCTTTTTAAATTTCCACCATACGAAACGGCACTTACCAGTAAAATAGTAGATATAGTAAAGGCTCACCAAATTACAGTGTTGCACGTACATTACGCTATACCTCATGCTGCAGCGGCAGTTATGGCGAAGTATATATTAAAAAGAGAAGGTATTAAGCTTAAGATTGTTACAACTTTGCACGGTACAGATATTACCCTGGTAGGAAAAGATAAGTCTTTTGAACCTGTTGTAAGCTACTCGTTGCACGAAAGTGATGTGGTAACTGCTGTTTCTGAAAGCTTAAAAAGAGATACTTATGCCAACTTTAATTATGATGAGCCCATTGTGGTTGTGCCTAACTTTATAGATTTTAATAGATTTAATAAACAACCAAAAGATCATTTCAAACGAATGATTGCACCTAATGGCGAAAAAATAATTGTGCATACTTCTAACTTTAGAAAGGTTAAAAGAGTGCCTGATGTTTTGGATATATTTAGAAAAATTCGTCCAATAATGCCGGCTAAACTTATTTTAATTGGAGATGGGCCAGAAAGAGCAACAGTAGAAGAAGAATGTCGAAGATGCCAGTTTTGTGACGATATAACCTTTTTAGGAAAGCAAGAAGCTGTAGAGGAGATACTTTCCATTGCAGATTTGTTTATTCTCCCTTCGGAAACAGAAAGTTTTGGACTTTCAGCCTTGGAAGCAATGGCCTGCGAAGTACCTGTAATAAGCACAAATACGGGAGGTTTGCCTGAAGTAAATATTGATGGACTAACAGGTTTTGTAAGTGACATTGGAGATATAGAAAGTATGGCAAAAAACGCTCTCTTTATCCTGCACGAAGACAATCTTGCCCAATTTAAGAAACAGGCTAAACAACATTCATTGAAATTTAAATTGGAAAATATACTTCCTTTGTATGAAGCTTTATACTAAAACAATAAAGTGTAGGGTTATATAAATTATGCGTTGGCTCATTATTCTCTTTTCTGTATTTACCGTAAACTTGGCTTATTCTCAAGACAGTGTATCTGTAGTTACGCGTGATACTGCCGAGCTCCACAAAGAGATTAAAAACATTTGTAAAGAGCTTAAAATTCCGTACAACCCAGATGCCAATAGAGAATTGTTGATTTTCGTTTTAGATTGGCGGGGAACTTCCTATCGCTATGGAGGTAGAAGCAAGAGTGGTACAGACTGCTCGGGTTTTACAGGTAGTCTCTATTCTGAAATTTATAAGAAAGAAATTCCACGCAGTTCAAGAGATATTTATGCCAATGCTATGCCCATTAATAAACCTGCATTGTACGAAGGAGATTTGGTTTTTTTTGCTACAGGTGGCGGTGGAGTTAGTCATGTTGGGGTTTACCTTTGGGACGGATACTTTGTACATGCGTCAACAAGTAAAGGCGTGATTGTAAGCAGATTACGAGAGGCTTACTACAAACGCACTTTTGTTGGTGGCGGTGCATGGTTAGAGTGATATTGTTATTCAGTCTTTTAGTCTCAAGAATTACTTCATTGTGAGCATTTGCCAACCAAATGCTTCTTGTCAATTTATGCCATTTGTTAGTCAACTTTATTATCTCAGTTCGGTGGCTAAAATGAGCTAAGCTCATAATTGTTATTTTTGTAAAATGAAGATACTTTTAGTATTAGCTTTTACTGCAAGCAGTATAATCGGTTCTGCTCAAAACTTTGTGTATACGCCATCTCAAGATGTAGGAGGAACTATAGAAGGTAGAGTGAACGAATACTTAATTGGTTTGCGTACTCCAACAGCAGAAGAGATTACCTACAAATGGGAACGGGTTTCGAATACTTTTCCTGCGGATTGGGATTATTCTATTTGCGACCATAATCATTGTTACATCGGGCTTCCGGCAAAGGGAGAAATGAATAGCATATCTTTAGCTGATGCCGAAGCTGGTACAAATGGTTATTTTAAAGTTACAATGCTTGAAACGCCTACCGATGGTAAAGGTATAATTACTATTTACGTGTACGATTCTAAAGACGAAGCAAGAGGAGATACGGTAACCTTTACGGTACGAAAAGGTGTTTCGGGAATAGAAACCACAGTTTCTGCTGATTTTAAAGTTTACCCAAATCCAACTGCATCAGAAATTAATGTTTATACAGCTGCAATAGCTAATCTACAAATAGTTGATTTACAGGGCAAAGAGGTAATGAATAGCGATTTTCAAACGGCAGGCTTACATAAAATAAATGTAGATAATTTGCCAAATGGTGTTTACATATTAAAGTTAAACGAACAAGGTGTAATTCGCAATTCACGCTTTATTGTTGCTCATTAAAATGATTAAAATTCGCAGTTTTCTGCTGGTTTTTATCTGCTTTTTTTTCTTTTCTAGCTTTGCACAGAATGCTCATGTTGCCATTAATATTTTGGCAGGAAAAGTTCTTATGGTAGATAGCACTGAGGTTACCTACAAAGCATTTAGTAGCGACACAATACTTGGTAAAAATCGCCAGTTGTTTTCTGTTATGCTTAATGATAATGTGCAGTTCAAATTCGTAAACCGAGATTCTATAGCACACAACGTTTTTATCGAATCTTGGATTGAAGGAATAAATATTCCGGCTTTTTCAACAGCGGATACTACCATAATTTGCAATAAAACAGGTGTGTTTTCTGTTGAAGATATCGACGAAAATGAAAGATACCTTGGGTTAAGTGGGTCACTTGTTGTTTCTGTTAATGAACCAACTTATTTCTATTGGAATTTAAAAGAACTTCAGAGTTCGTTTAGCAATTTGCTTGATGAAAGTATGCCAATCAATTTCAATGAATATCAACCTAATTATTTTATGATAAATGGCAGAAGTAATCCAGATATAGGCTTAGATAGTCTAGCCAAAATACGAGGTAAAGTAGGCGATACATTGCGACTAGTAATACATAATGGGGGCAATTCTGTACATTCTTTACATTTTCATGGTTACCATTTTAAAATAATTTCATCAAACTTAAAACCTTTTGCTATAGGCTGGGAAAAGGATACATACGCTGTATTAGCTGGTGAAAATGTAGTAGTAGAAATAGTGCCTGACAAGCCAGGAGAATACCCTGTGCACGACCATAATTTGGTGGCTACAACAGCAAATAATATTTATCCTAATGGGATGTTTACCACTTTAGTAATTACACCATGAGGAGTAAAATAGTAATCTTATTTCTCGCAGTTAGCTTTTTAGTTAAAGCACAAGATGAATTATTAATTGCTCGAACTACAGGCACAAAAACATTAGTAGATGGTACCGTAATAAACACTTTTGGCTTCGCTAAGCGATTATCTGAAAACCCGAATGTGCCAGGGCCTACGTTAGAGTTTTACGAAGGCGATTCTGTTGTTATCGATATGTGGAATGTTTCACAGGCATCTACACATACCATCCATTTGCATGGGTTAGATGTAAACCAACAAAACGACGGTGTGCCACACTTGTCATTTGAGGTAGATCATATGGAACATGGTCTTTACCGATTTAAAGCTCCACACCCGGGCACCTATTTGTACCACTGCCACGTGGTTTCTGTTTTGCACGTGCAAGCAGGTATGTATGGTTTGCTTGTAATTAAACCAAAAGGTGAAGAAAATATGACCTGGGAAAATGGATATAAGTTTCGGAGGGCATATAACTTTCTAACTTCTGAAATAGATACTGCTTGGCATAGTTTAGATGTGTTAGAACACTCTTACGATCATTCGGCCATTGCCGTACCGGATTATAAACCAACTTACTTTTTGTGCAATGGTTTAGCCGATAGTGAATATAATTTTGGGGATAGTTTGCGATTTTCAACTGGTGCAAATTCATATTTAAGATTTGCTAATATTGGTTACTATGGTAACCGCATTATTTTACCTAAAGAATTAAATACAAAGGTAATAGATTCAGATGGCAGACCGTTACCCGATGTGTTTGATTGGGATACAATAATGATTTACCCTGGAGAGAGATACAGTGTTTTGGTAAACCCAACAGTGGATTTTGCTGATTCAATAAAAATTGAGTATGTAAATATGAATACCTATCAAACACAAGGAATTAATAAACTTAGTTTTAAAACCTATAATTCTGCGGGAATCGAAAGCCATTTAAAGGGTAGCATTAAAATTACCCCTAATCCGTTTTACAACGAGTTGCATATAGCGTCAATTAACGCCTTTAAAGGTATTGAGTTATGCGACGTTTTGGGTAACCAGATACTTGCAGAATCATTGACCGTCTGCAACGAATATAGGGCTAATACCACTAGCTTTCGGTCGGGTGTTTATATTCTAAAAGTGAAGTTTTTAGATGGTACCAGCCTTTCTAAGAAGGTAATAAAGTACTAGAAATTATGTTGCTAAACTTACTAATTATAGCTTAGTGGAGTTGGCCTCTTCTTTACTTCGTAATAGTAAAAACTACATCAGAATTGGCGTTTAATGTCAATCCTTGTCCTGCAGCAATGCTTTGCGTAAAGTTTCCTGTGAAAATAATTTGATTACTATTACTCGAAATAACATCAATAGCACTCCCTTTATCATCAGTTAAGGTAATTTTACCATTGGCTTCGGTCCAAGTTCCGCTGTTACTTGTTTGATCTACAGGTAAAGATTGTTTTTGTTGTTGGCCGAAAACAGTTACGTCAATATTTGCTGTAAAAGCCAGTTGTGTTGTATATCGGTTAGGTTTTTCTGTTAAAATTACTTGTCCAACAATATCAGAACCTGCTCCTACAAAAGTGCCTACAGCATTTCCCATAAAACTTAATGTGCCATTTTGCATTTCAACTTTAGTGTAATTCCAAGTCCCTACAAACGGACTAACCGTTGTGCCAGTTCCCCCTCCACCAGTATTAGTGCCGGTTTCTTCTTGTAAAACAGGAAGTGGTGGTTTGTTACAGCTTGTACTTACATTTAGTAATAGAGCCAAAGAAATTAGTGCAAATAACTGTTTCATAATAAAAGTAGGTGCAAGATAAACTATTTTACGAATTCCAAATATCCCAACTTCTATCTGCTTGTATTTCAAGCATTTCAAATCCGTTCTTTATGGTTGCTCCCTGTTTTTTAGCCTTTTGTAAGAAAAGTGACTCCGATGGATTGTATACCAAATCGTGACAAACATGATTTGGGCCTATACCCTCGTACGGAATATCAATGCACGTTTCGATGTTTGGAAATGTACCCAACGGGGTTGTATTAATCAATATTTTAAACTCTTTGATCAGAGCTTCATCCAAATCGGCATAATTTAATTCTGCGTTTACTTTACGAGATACGGTTTTGTAGCTTATGCCAAGCTCGTGTAAAGCAAATTTTATGGCTACACTGCTACCGCCGTTTCCGAAAATCAAAGCTTTGTGGCCACTTTTTGCAAGCTTGGCAATGCTTATTTTAAAGGCAATGTAGTCTGTGTTAAAACCAATTAGTTTACCTTCTGTTACTCGTACACAATTTACTGCGTTTATTTGAGCTGCTTGATAGTTTAGTAAGTCCAAGTAAGGAACTATATTTTGCTTATGCGGAATGGTAACATTAAATCCATCCAAGCCTTCCGTTTCTACTAAATAGTGCAAATCGCTTAAATCATCTATTTCGTATGCGGTATACGTCGCGTCGCCAATGTTTTCTGTAATAAACTTTTTAGCAAAATAGTTAGGTGAAAAAGAGTGAGTAAGCGGGAAACCAATTAAGCCAAATTTTCTCACGAGTGGTTTGGTGTAAACTTATCCATTGCAAAAACTAAAACCGCAGCTACTACCATAATGGCAAGTGCAGCAAACAAATGCGGATTAGTTCCATATAAAAAGTTGCTTTCTAAACTGATTAACGTATTGGGCAAAACACTTTCAGAAAATTTTACAACTTCCAATCCTTTGCTGTTCAAACGGGTTTCGGTAACTTGTTGCCACGGCCAAACTTTGTTTAGCGAACCAATTAGAAAGCCTGTAAGTAATGCCAAGGTGGGGTTTGGGTATTTATGAAAAGTAAAACTTAGAACGCGAGCAAACGAAAATAAACCAGTAACTAAGCCTAATCCAAATACTACTAACATTGCAGTTTCTGGCCCGAAAGGGTTATGCGTAAACTCTTCAATAGCTGGCATAATAATGGTGTACATACCCATTAAAAGCAAAACAAAACTACCCGAAAGCCCCGGAAGCATTAAAGCAGAAACGCCAACAACTCCAGCTATAAAAACAATGATTAAACTTTCGCTGCCTTGGCTTGGTGCAGCTACCGTTATCCAATAAACCAATGCTGCTCCAAAAAC
>Ga0102814_10002032_pt1 | contig 13903 bp, 8 predicted proteins | sample ColrivemetaGS741_FD_79112 | JGI IMG/M metagenome (GOLD analysis project Ga0102814, IMG submission 79112) | Estuarine microbial communities from the Columbia River estuary - Flood tide ETM metaG S.741 | ecosystem: Environmental > Aquatic > Marine > Intertidal zone > Estuary | place: USA: Columbia... | reverse complement strand
TTCTTTTATATAGCTTTTAACACTTTTCAATTCAAAATCAGGAAATCCACTAAAAAGAATATTTATGTTTGCTTTCAACTCTTGTAAATTAGAAGCCACTAAAACTCCATTCGTTTTTCTAATAAAACTTTCTTCTACTATATTTTTTAATTGAGATACTTCATTTTTATTCTGAAAAGATTCAATAAATAATTCTAAATTAGCTTTTAAAAGTTCTTCTTTAGCTTCTAAATTTGCTTGGTTATTATTACAAGAAAAAAATAGAAATAAAAGTATTGCCAAAAGAAAGTTTAAAGCCTTCATTAAATTTAATTTGAATCTAAGTAATTGATATTCAATTAAAAAAACAACTATTCTTGGACGAATGAAATCAAATATTGTCCGAAAAGGGGGTTTTATTTACCCAAATCATTTATAAACAAATAAATTGTACTTTAGTAATCTTAATTTATTATAATTCAAACTATTATATATGGAAAAGGATGTTTTAACCAAAATTATAATAGGAGTAATCTTAATATTCAATCATACTTTTAGTTATGGTCAAATTATTGATTTAACCCGAGAACATCCTTACAAAAAAGTTTTTGTTGAAACTGATAATTTTGGAGCATCCTATTTAAATATTCTAGAAGACGCTGTTGATAAATTTGAAAATGATACTGTTCAATTCTCTATTTTAAATGATTTAGCATATTATTGGCATACCCGTAACTTAAATAAAGCCCTAAATTTTACAAAAAAAGGCTTAACCATTTCTAAAGAAAAAAATAATCCACTTTGGGAAGGAAGATACCAAATAACCCAAGGATCTATCCTCCTGCGAATGGAAAAATTGGATAGTGCTTATACTGTTTTACAAGACGCAAAATCTAAAGTATTAGAAGCAGATTTACCTTTTTTAAATACACAAATTGGTTACGTTTTTGAGAGAAAAGGTCAACTTGATAAAGCAGCTGATTATGTGTTGGAGTCCTTAAGGCTTGGGGAAAAATTAAATGATAAAAAAGCTATTGCTCTTGCTTATAGCGACCTAAGTAACTTATTTTGGAAACAATCTAAATTTGAAAAAGGACTAGAATACGGGTTAAAATCTATCGAAATTTTTGAAGAACGTAGCATTAATGATTTAGATTATGATTTCACCTTATATGTTGTTGGTAATAATTATTTAGCTCTTAAAAATTATAAAGAAGCTCTAAGCTATTATGAGCATTCTATGATTATTGGTGAACGATATGGTTTTTATAATAATTTAAGTGATATTTATATTTCTTTGGTCGATTTAAACACCTATTTAAATCAGTTTGATAAGGCTGAGGAATCAGGTGAAAATGCAATTAAATACGCAGAATTACTTGACAACAACTTCATGTTAATGCGTTCTTGGCTTTCAGTTGGGAAAATGCAAAATTTACAGGGTAAATACCAATCTGCAATTAAAAGTTTACAAAAATCTATTGAAATAGCTACTGATAACTTTGGAGATAAGTATTATTTAAGTCAAGCCTATGAAGCTTTAGGTAGAGCATTTGCTGGAAATCATAGTTATAAAGAAGCTTATCAAGCATTTGCTCGTTATGATATATTAAAAAATGAAATTTTTACTGCAGAAGCAGACCAAAGAATTTCTTTATTACAAACTGAACTTGATGTAAATCAAAAAGATAATACAATTCTAAAACAGGAATCTAAAATTAAAGAACAAAAAACTGCGCAAAAGCTAATTATAATTATCTCATGTTTATTACTACTAATTCTTATTATTCTTTTTATAACGTATAAAATTGATAAAAAGAAAAGTAACCAACTTGAAAAACAAAATAAAGAAAAAGAGTTTTTATTAAAAGAGATTCACCATAGGGTAAAAAATAATTTAGAAATTATATCAAGTTTATTTACGTTACAATCTGCTCAAATTGATGATATAAATGTTTTAAATGCCATTCAGGTTAGCCAAAACAGAGTATATTCAATGAGTATGATACATCAAAAATTGTATCAAGGAAAAAAAATAGGTTTAATTGAAATGAATGATTACTTAATCTATTTAGGAGATCATATTTTAGAGTCCTTTGGTTTTGAAAACATGATAGAATTAGAATATCAGGTTGATTTTATCGAACTTGATATTGATACCTCAATTCCATTGGGTTTAATTGTAAATGAACTGCTCACTAATTCATTTAAATATGCGTTCCCAAATAATAGAAAAGGTAAAATTATTATTAGCTTAAAAAAAATTGATCATCACAATTTAATTCTAAAAATTACTGATAATGGCATTGGAATAAAAAAAGATGAAATTGAAAAAAATACTGGTTTTGGAACACAACTTATTAATTTATTAACTCAACAATTAGATGGTGAATTAAAACTAGAAACTAACGGAGGGACTACTATATCACTTAAATTTAAAGTTTAAAAAAACCTGAAATTAAAATGTCTGTAGTCGTTTTAATAAATCAGACCTCAAAACTTTACTCAACGGAACCGCTTTTTTAGAAATTACTACATGACTAGTAGCAACTTCGTCTATGTGATACAGATTTACAATATAAGAGCGATGAATACGAAGAAAATGCTCATTAGATAATTTTTCATCAATATCTTTAAGCGTCATTACTATTAAATATTCTTTATCTTTTGAAAATATTCGACAATAATTGCGGTCTGCTTCAATATAGTAAATTTCATTAATTATAATTTTAACCATTTTATCATTGCATCTAACAAATATACGGTCACTTAAAATTATTGGTTCATCACAATTCCCTCCTTCTTTTGAAAGTAAAGCATCTTCAGTCATCATTCTATTTACTGCTAGTTCAATTGCATGTTGTAAATCTAGTTTTTTAAAAGGTTTGGATATAAACGCATAAGGTTCTATTTCTTTCGCTCTATTAAAATAAGTATCATCCGTATTAGAAGTTAAAAAAATAATTGGTATTTCATAATCCATTTGAACCAGTTTTGCGGCTTCTATACCATCTAATTCTCCTTCTAATTGAATATCTAATACACTAATATCAGGCTCATCTTCCTTAATACTATTCAGAATTTCTTCTCCCCTGGAAATTATTCCACTAATTTTATAGCCCAATTTATTTAATTGCATAGAAATATTAGCTGCAATTATCATTTCATCTTCAACAATGAGTATTTTTATTGGAATTTCCACTGTAATATCTATTAGTTTACTTTAAAAATGAAGGGGTCTAGTTTTATTGAAATTATAAAAAATAATATCAAGGATAATGTAAATATATAAATATTATTAATAATCTTATAAATAATAGAATCTTATAAAGTTATTTCTACGAAGTAATACACAAAAAAAGCAGCCAATTGGCTGCTTTTTAAAATTAAATAATATTATAATTATTGATTTCCTAAAATAAGAGGTAAACCATCTTTTCCACTTCCAATAACAATAACCTTACTGTTTGGAGAATTTGATAATTGTAGTGTTGCTTCAATACCTTTGTCTTGTAAAATTTTATCTGTTAAAGATGCACTTAAAATACGGTTTGCATCTGCCTTTCCTTGCGCTTCTATTCGTTGTTTTTCAGCTTCTTTTGCTGCTGTAACTAATCTAAACTCATATTCTAAAGATTCTTGCTCTTGTTTTAATTTACGTTCAATTGCATTTTTAATAGTTTCAGGTAAAGTAACATCCCTAACAAGTACATCATTTAAAATAATATATTGGTCATCTAATATTTTTTTAGTTTCATCAAAAATTTCACTTTGAATTATATCCCTTTTACTAGAGTATAATTGCTCAGGAGTATAACGTCCAACAACGCTACGAGCAGCCGATCTTAATGCTGGCTTAATTATTCTATCTAAATAGTTTTCCCCTTTTTCTTGATGCAATTTACCTAAATTCTCAGAACTTGGCATATACCAAGCTGTAGTTTCTAAAATAATATCCAATCCGTTAGATGATAAAACTTTCATTTTTTCAAATAATTCTTGTTGACGTACTTCATAAACTATCACCTCATTCCAAGGTGCTACTATATGAAACCCTTCACCTAAAGGTGGTTGATCTGTTACTACACCTCCAGCAAATCGTTTCCATAAAACGCCTTCTTCCCCAGCATCAATATTTACTGCTGATTTTGATAAAAATATAATTGCTATAATACCTACAATAATAAGAGGCATAATAGTTTTTGGTAATTGTAATTGTCCGTTGCTCATTTTATTTATGTTTTAATTTGTTCCAAAAATACAAAACTCAACTCATATAACTATTATTTAATATATAATGTTTATAAGTTATTCAAGTGGAATAAAAGCTCCTTTAGTTAAAATTTGATTATCAAATAGTACTTTTTCTGCATCTAATATTTCTATCCACGCTTCCGTTTTTAATCCAATTGAAACCTCTTTTTTATCAAACTTATATGAATCTTCATTTTTTTCTTTTAAAACAAGCACAAAAAAGTTACTTTCTTCTTCTAATACAGCATTAATAGGTAATGCGTTTTTTTGAATTGAATTTGTAATAATTTCTGCCTCTACAAACATACCAACAATAAAAGGTTCGTGTTCGTTCTCTAAATGTCCGTGAACTTTTACAGTTCTATTTTGCTCATCAATAGATTTTCCAATTAAATGTACTTCTGCCTTATATTTTTGTAATGAATTTTCAGGCGTTTGAAAATAAATAACTTGACCTTCTTCTACATTAAATACATCTTTTTCAAAAACAACTAGTTCTAAATGTTTATGCTCATCATCAATTATTTCCATTAATACATCTGAAGCACTCATAAATTTACCAACACTCGTGCTAACTTTCGTTATACTGCCTGAAATTGGCGCATAAACAGTAATAGTAGAGGATATATTACCTGATTTCACATTTGAAGGATTAATATTCAATAATAACAATTTCTGTTCTAATGCATTATAAACCGCCTTTGCGCTGTTAAAATCACTTTCGGCCTTTAGATAATTCTTTTTTGAACTTATCTGTTCTTCAAACAGTGTTTTTTGGCGATTATACTCGTTTTCTAAAAAATTTAATTGGGCATCTAATTCTAAATATTGCTGTTGAATTTCAATAAAGTCTGAGTTTTCAATTACTACTAATAATTGTCCTTTTTTAACCTTATCACCAACCAATAAATTAGATTTTTTAATAAATCCTCCCATAATTGCGCTTACACTCGCCTTATTTGCAGGAGGTATATCTATAAAACCATTGGTTTTTATGGACTCACTAAAATTTTGTTCAGACAAAGTTCCTAATTCCATTTCTGAGTTTAAAAACTGAGCCGCTGAGATTTCAATGATGTTACTATCAGTCTCTTCTGGAATTACTTCTTTATCAGAAGTACTAGAAGAATTACAAGAAACTAGTATAACACTACTAATTATTAGATTTATTGTGATTAATATATATTTTTTCATTGCTATAAGTTTAAATAATTTAATTCTAACGCTATTTGATTGTATATGTTTACTTGATTTAAATAGTCAATTTTAATTTGAAGTCCTGTTTCTAGACTTTGTATATATTGAAAAAAGTCAATTTCTCCATGTTTATAGCTTGAATTAGCAGTTTTTAATATTTCTGCAGCCAATTTTTCACCACTTTCAGAATAATAATTTAATTCCAATTCACTTTTTTTAAGCATCTCTAACAAAGTATTGTATTTAGTATTTAGCTTTAGAGAATTATCAAAAATCAATTCATTTGCGATATCCTCTTCAATTTTTGAAGCTGAAATTGTTGAACTTTTACCAATAAAAAAAATGGGAATTGCTATTCCTGCCTGAAAACTATTTACAGTTGTATTAGCGATTTTATCTTTGCTATTAAAAAAATTAAAGTGTAAATCTGGTAATAGATTTTGCATTTCTATTACTTTTTTATTGCTTACCAATGCTTCATTTTCTTTGTAATATTGTTGTATTAAATGATTTTCAACATCAATATCTTCAACTTTAATCTTTAATAAATCTAGTTCTGAAATAGTAAATTCTTCCTCAGATTGTAATAAAAAATTGAACTTTTCAAGCGCAATTGTTTTATCCTGTTTAAGCTGATTTAATTGCATTTCATATTGTTTATATTTAGATTGTGAAGTAATCATTTCTAAATAATTAGATTCTCCCAACTCAAACTTTCTTTTAGCTGCCTTTGAAAAATTAGTATACAAACTATCTATATATGTAAAATGTTCTAACTTTTTATTTAAAAAAACAACTTCATTAAACGCTATGGAAACATTTTTAATCAATTCATTTTTTGATATTTCAAAATTTAATTCAACTAAATTTTTATAAATTTTTGCTTCCTTCTTTTTTGAAAAATAAATAGTAGGAAATGCAATTTTTTGATCAATTCCAAAGGTTTCAAAAGGTGTTCCATCAGCGCCTAAATTTGTTCTATCTTTTGTATAATAAAGATTCGTTTTATCAACATCAAAAGCACTATTTATTAATTTATCGCTTTTTTCAACCTTTAGTTTATCAATACTTAATTGTTTGTTATTATTTATTGCAATTGAAATTGCATCCTCTAAAGCTATATTTTTCTTTTGAGAAAATGCAAATACAGGTACAATTAATAATAAAACAATCACTGTAATTTTTGATTTATTTGTTCTTTTCATATTAAGCTTTTTACTTTCAAAAATTGCATATAAAACTGGTAAAACTACCAAAGTTAAAACTGTTGCCGTAACCAAACCACCTATAACAACGGTTGCTAACGGTCTTTGTACTTCAGCTCCAGCATTGGTAGAAATAGCCATTGGTAAAAAACCTAATGCTGCAGCTGCAGCTGTTAATATTACAGGTCTTAACCGTTCTTTTGTACCTCTTAAAATTCGTTCATTTACATTTTCAATTCCTTGTTCTTTTAAGGATTTTAAATGTTCTATAAGTACAATACCGTTTAATACAGCTATACCAAATAAAGCTATAAAACCAACTCCTGCTGAAATACTAAAAGGCAAACCTCTTAATCCTAAAAATAATACTCCTCCAACCGCTGATAAAGGGATTGCTGAAAATATCATAAAAGCATCTTTTATTGAATTAAATGCAAAATGAAGCATAATAAAAATTAATAATAATGCAATTGGCACTGCAATTTTTAAACGAGCTTTAGCGCTATTTAAATTTTCAAATTGTCCTCCATAAGAAACTGAATAACCAACTGGAAAATTAACCGAACTTTCAATAATCTTTTGAACATCCTGAACTACAGATTCCATATCTCTATTTCTTACATTTACACCAATAACAATACGTCTTTTAGTATCATCTCTAGATATTTTTGCAGGACCTTTTGTATACTCTATTGTTGCCAATTCGTGTAATGGAACTTTATTTCCCAGAGGTGTATCAACATATAAATTTTTAAGATTTTCAATATTTTTTCTATAATCACTGTGTAATCTTACTACCAAATCAAATCTCCGTTCACCTTCAAATACATTTCCTAAAGTATTTCCAGCAAATGCCATAGAGACTATATCATTTAAGGCTTCAATATTTAATCCATAACGAGCTACTTTTTTTCTGTTATAAGTAACTGTCATTTGAGGTAAGCCATCAATTTTTTCGACAATAATATCAGAGGCACCTTCAACATTTGCAATTTTACTTTTAATCTCATCAGCCTTTTTTGCTAGTATTGCCAAATCATCACCAAATATTTTAATAGCTACATCTGCTCTTACACCAGTAATTAACTCGTTAAATCGCATTTCTATTGGTTGCGTAAATTCAAAATCTATACCTGGAATTATGGATAGTTTTTCTTTAAACTTATCTGCTAATTCATCTTTTGATTCTGCAGAAACCCATTCGCTTTTTGGCCTTAACTTTATAATTACATCGCTTTCTTCCATAGACATTGGGTCAGTAGGTACTTCAGCCGCCCCAATACGCGAAACAACCTGATCTACTTCTGGGAAATTATCTAAAAGAATTTGTTCAATTTGTGTTGTAATTTCTGCTGTTTTTGTAAGTGAAGTTCCAGTTTTTAAAACTGGCTGAATTACAAAATCGCCTTCATCTAACGTTGGAATAAACTCACCTCCCATTTTACTAAAAATCAAACCTGTTATAACTAATAACGCTAATGAAGCAATTATTACTATTTTTTTATGAAATAATGACCATTTAATTACAGGTTCATATAGTTTATAAAAGAATGACATTAGACGTTTTGATACGTTATTTTTAGTAACTTTTTCAGGTTTTAAAAATATTGAAGAAATTACTGGAACATAGGTAAAACATAAAAACATTGCCCCAATTAAGGCAAAACTAAATGCCATTGCCATTGGTTTAAACATTTTTCCTTCTACACCACTTAATGATAAAATTGGAATAAATACAATTAAGATTATAAGCTGTCCAAAAATAGCCGAAGTCATCATTTTTGAACTACTATCGTAGGTAATTTTATCAATATGTTCTTGCCGTTCATCACTCGAGAGTGTAATTAATTCACTTCTTTTGGAGGTTATTTTAAATGCAATAAATTCAACAATAATAACAGCTCCATCTATAATAATACCAAAATCAATTGCCCCTAAACTCATTAAGTTTGCATCAATTCCAAAAACATACATCATTGATAAAGTAAATAATAAGGATAGTGGAATTACCGATGCTACAACTAGACCAGATCTAAAACTTCCCAATAATAAAATAACTACAAAAATTACAATGATTATTCCTAGTATTAAATTTTCAGCAACAGTAAAAGTAGTTTTACCAATAAGCTCACTTCGTTCTAAAAATCCATTTATAAAAACACCTTCGGGCAATGTTTTTTGAATTTCAGCTACTCGTTCTTTTACAGCTTCAATTACTTTATTCGAATCTCCATCTTTTAACATCATTACTTGTCCAAGCACCTTTTCTCCTTCTCCATTTCCAGTAATAGCTCCAAAACGTGTAGCAAAACCATAATTTACTTCAGCAACATTTTTAATTAAAATTGGAACGCCTTCAACATTTTTAATAACAATGTTTTCAATATCCTCTAAAGATTTTATAAGTCCTTCTCCTCTAACAAAATAGCTTTCATTTGTTTTTTCAATATATCCTCCACCCGCAACGCTATTATTCATTTCAATAGCATCTAATATTTGAGCAGAAGTAATATTCATAGATTTTAATTTCTCCGGATTTAATGCAACTTCATATTGCTTCAAAAAACCACCCCAAGTATTTACTTCTACAACGCCTGGAATACCAGACAATTGACGTCTTACAACCCAATCTTGAACAGTACGTAATTCCATTGGTGAATACCGGTCTTTATATCCAGGTTTTGTATCTAAAATATATTGATATATTTCACCTAAACCAGTCGTAATTGGTCCCATTTCAGGTGTTCCAAAACCTTCTGGAATTTTCTCGGATGCCGTTTTTATCTTTTCAGCAATAAGCTGTCTTGGTAAATATGTACCCATAGCATCATCAAATACAATAGTAACAACAGATAAACCAAATTTTGAAACGGACCTAATTTCTTGAACTCCAGGTAAATTAGCCATTTCTAACTCTACAGGATACGTAATAAATTGTTCAACATCTTGTGTAGATAAATTTCTTGATGTTGTAATAACTTGTACCTGATTATTTGTTATATCAGGTACTGCTCCAATTGGAATTTGAGTTAATGAAAATAATCCAAAACCTACTATTGTAGCAGTTATTAAAAGTATAATAAGTTTATTATCAATACTTAACTTAATAATTTTTTGTAACATAATTTAATTAATTAGTAATGCATATTATTAAAAACCAATAAATTGATTTTCAAAGTTATTCATAAAAAAATTTAACTATGTAACCTTTGTGGTGGTTGAAAAATATTAGGCAAAATAAAATTTGTTGAAGTTTCTTTGTAACTAAAAATGTCTTTATTAGAAAATGTTTCGTTAGATTTTACAATAAAATCATTTGCGCAAAATATAAAAGTAAGTTGAAATTGAGCATCTAAATGCTGATGTTTAAATGGTAATTGTTTATGTTCATTATGGTCTTTTTCGTGAAAATTTGCTTTATCTCCATAATGCATTGTTAAAAAATCGCTAATACCATCACCGCTTTCGTAATGGTCAATAAAATGATTGACAAGCGCAGGTAATTTATCAATATCTAATAAATCAAAGTTGAAACTTTGAATTAAAATAGTGAATGATAATATTATAGCTGCAATCTTATTCATTATATACAATAATACAATTTTTGAAAAAATTGGAATGTTAAATTTATTAAAAAAGCTAACTTTTTAATTATAATGTTATCATAAAAATTTATAGTATTGATTAAAGGAACTATATTTTACCAAAATATTTTCTTAAAAACCACTCTAAACTAAGTGATAGTATAATTAAACCTAGTAGCCATTTCCAATTTATTAAGGGAGTTTTAATAATATTTAATTTTTGAACATTTTTAAATCTTTCATCTGATTTTAATGTAGCAATTAACTGATCATTTTGGTTATTGTAAAAAATTTCGCCTTCAGTTTTTAAAGACAGCTTATTTAATTGGCTTGTATTTGCATTTGAAAATTGCTGTTCTACTTCAAATGGTAATATTTTAAAACTTCCTGAAACTGTTGGCGTTTGATTTTCAACATTAACTGAGTATAAATAGTCTCCCGATGGGATGTTAGAAAATACAAGGTTAAATTTATTATTTACAACTGCAAATGGAATTTTTTTTATATAATTTTTATCTTTATTGGTAATAGTAATCCAGAGTTTTACCCTATCGTCAAAGTTGTAGTTTTCATCTAAATAGCGTGCCGAAACTTCAATTATTTCATTGGTATAATACAAATTATTAATTATAACATTTAATCTATTGTTATTCAAATTTGAAGACAAATACTGTATCAAATTTGAAATAAACCCATCAAATAACTCAAAAGACTTATTCTCTGAGAAACTATTCATTCGCCATTTCCAACTATTTTCTCCAAACAAAACAGCCGCTTTTTGATTGTTTTTATGAAAGGTAGTCAACATAGGTTTTTCAGTTTCAAAAGAACCAATTTTTTGAAACAATAATGTATTAAACTTTAATGAAAAGGTAACATTTCCAAATAAATCTTCAATTGGTGCAAAACTAGAAAATCCAATATCCGAACTTACAAAACTTTCATAATTTGAATTAAATATTGGTTGATATTCTTCTGTTTGGCTTAAAACATTCTTTTTAAAATCAGATTGAATTTTATTTAGAAATTCCCAATCAGAACTCAACCCTGAAACGATTAAATAATTTACTTTTTTAGCTGAGATTTCATTAAATACCTTTTCAAACAAATTTATTGGCTGATACAAAATAATTAACTGATAATCTGACACATTGCCTTTAAACTCATTTATATTATGAATAGTTACAACACGTTGTTTATTACTTTCAATAGATTTTTTTAACATCCCTAAATCAGGATGAATTATTGATGACAAAATAAGAATTTTTGAAGCTTCATCAATTACACTGATACTAAAATATTTAGTATTATTTATTGTGTTTTGCTCATTTTCAAGTGTTTCAATTGACGCTGTATAATAGTGTGTTCCTGAAGAAGTTGAAGTTAAATAAAAGGACTCAATTTTCACATTATCGCTTGCGGAAAAATTTAATATTTTTGAATAAACTACTTTTCCATTTTCAAGTACATTCAGTTTTTTTGAAACATTTTTTTTAATACCATTATAATTTACAAATAATTCAACTGGTAGTTTATTATTTATATAGGTAAACTTATTAATGTTTAATTTAGTTATTGAAATATCTTCAAAATTTGTAGTGTCCCCTATGATATAGGAAAATACAGGATTTTTATAATTTAAAAATTCAATGTCAGCTCCTTTAGTTTGGTTTCCATCAGAAATAATAACAGTAGGATTTAAACCATTTTTGTACATTTTAGAAAACTCTAAAAATGGTAAGGATAAATCGGTTTGACTTTCATTAAAATTTAAGGAATCTAATATTTGTATATCATTTCCAAATCCAAAATAAGTAATTGAATATTTATCATTTAAGGCATCATCTTTTTTTAATTGTTGAATTAAATTTTCAACATTTTTATCTTGTAAATTATTTTTTATAGATTTAGAATTATCAACAGCAACAAGTAAATTCGGTTTTGCAATTTCAATACTATTTTTCTTAATTGAAGGGTTAATTATTAGTAATAACAGTGTAAAAATGCTAAGAAACCTTAAAAAAGAAAGCCAATAATTTAATTGGCTTTTTTCTTTATTTTTAAAAATATATTGAAAAACAGCAATTGTTAAAGCTGCAAATACAGCTAAAATTATATATAACAATGTTTCTGTTTCCAAATTTTCTAATTTACTAGGTTAGCATACCACCATCAACACTTAGCGTTTGCCCTGTAATATAAGCACTCATATCTGATGCTAAAAAAACACAAGCATTTGCAATATCTTCAGGTGTTCCTCCTCTTTTTAAAGGAATTGAATTGCGCCATTCTTTCACAGTTTCTTCAGGTAAACTTTCTGTCATTTCAGTTTCAATAAATCCTGGAGCAATTACGTTACATCTAATATTTCTTGAACCTAATTCTAATGCAACTGATTTAGAAAATCCTAAAATACCTGCTTTTGAAGCTGCATAATTTGTTTGTCCAGCATTTCCTTTTAAACCAACAACAGAACTCATATTTATAATTGAACCCGCGCGTTGTTTCATCATAGGTCTAATAACCGCTTTCGTTAAGTTGAAAACCGATTTTAAATTAACTTCAATAACTTTATCAAAATCATCTTCAGAAATACGCATTAATAAATTGTCCTTAGTAATTCCTGCATTATTTATTAATACATCTATACTACCAAATTCTTTTAAAACTTCTGCTGCAAGTTCTTGTGCAGCAATATAATCTGCAGCGTTAGACTGATATCCTTTAGCTTTAACCCCAAATTCTGTCAACTCCTTTTCAAGTTCATTAGCTGCTTCTAAAGAAGAACTATATGTAAAAGCTACGTTAGCACCTTGTTTTGCAAATACTTGAGCAATCCCTTTTCCAATTCCTCTAGTGGCACCTGTTATTAAAGCAGTTTTATTTTCTAAAAGTTTCATTTTATTTAATTTTTAGTTTTCATTATTATTTAAATCAAATATACACAATTGATATAAAAAAAAGCCTCCTAAAAGGAAGCTTTTCTAATTTAATACATATTAAAAACGGGGTTGACTGTTTAGGTTTATCTGTTTACAGTTCCTATTGGAAAATTTAAATTTTGATTTAAATCATATGTTGTATGATCCAAGGCATTAGCTGGAATATCACCTACTAATGGTTTTAAAAGAAAGGGATTAGGGCTGTTATCTGGATGAGGTTCAATTGAAATTACTGCTTTTCCTCCTGCTAAATCTAAAGGAAAAGTTAGTCCAGAAGGTGCATTTATCAAATAATCTTCACCTGGAAACGGTGGCCCTGCCATTGTACTGCTAAAACCATCAAATTCATCAAATGTTGAAACCGAAGTAAATTTTCCCGATGTTACAGGTGTACCATTTGTAACAACCCAACCTTCATATTTCCAACCAGATGGCAATACTGGTAAACTTAAACCTACTGCAGGCGCTCCCGATGATAAATCTAAAAACCATACACCACTATTTTCATCTGTATTTGACCCATTTGTTGGAGTAGCTAAAATATATTTCCCATTTACTGTTGAAAAATTATTTGCTAAGGCAGCTCCATGTTCAATTGAAAGTTGTCCTGAATTGCCTAAAAAATTACCTGCTAAAATATGAACATTACTAGGAGCTGGGTCATCTCCTACTGCTGGTTCTATAGTTAGTACAAATGTAGATGCTGCTTCTAATGCAGAAATGTCTAAATTAAAATTAGTTT
>Ga0102814_10002029_pt1 | contig 13906 bp, 9 predicted proteins | sample ColrivemetaGS741_FD_79112 | JGI IMG/M metagenome (GOLD analysis project Ga0102814, IMG submission 79112) | Estuarine microbial communities from the Columbia River estuary - Flood tide ETM metaG S.741 | ecosystem: Environmental > Aquatic > Marine > Intertidal zone > Estuary | place: USA: Columbia... | reverse complement strand
TGTACCAGGTGTGAAATTCACCGGACAATTCACGCAGGTAGGTCGCAACAAGGTGCGGTTCGTTGCTGCCGGCAGCCGTGGCGACAGTTTCGGGGTAGCTGTCCAGACGGCGCAGCAGGTCTTTTTCGTGGTCCTGGGTCAGCTGGTCCAGGTTGGCCAGCGCGGAGTCTGCGTCCCATGTCCAGCCCTGCTCCTGTAGTTTACGCATTACACTACAGGCTCGTGCGTGGGCGTACTGGATGTAGTACACCGGGTTATCGTTGCTCTGGGACAGCGCCAGGTCGATGTCAAAGGTCAGCTGGGAGCTGGGCGCGCGTGCCGCCAGGAAATAGCGGGTGGCGTCTCGACCTACTTCATCTACCAGGTCGCGCAGGGTCACATAGCTGCCGGCGCGTTTGGACAGTTTCACCTCTTCGCCGTTGCGCATCACCGTTACCATCTGGTGCAGTACATAGTCAGGCCAGCCCTGGGGGATATCCAGTTCAAGTGCCTGCAGCCCCGCCCTGACTCTGGTGACCGTACTGTGGTGGTCTGCGCCCTGCTCGTTGATGACACGTTCAAAGCCCCGTTGCCACTTGTTCAAATGGTAGGCCACGTCCGGCAGGAAGTAGGTGTAGCCACCCTCGCTTTTGCGCATTACCCGGTCTTTGTCGTCGCCGAAGTCGGTGGTACGCAGCCACATTGCGCCGTCCTGCTCATAGGTGTGGCCGCGTTCTACCAGGCGCTTGACCGTGGCCTCTACCTCCCCGTTCTCGTACAGGGAAGACTCAAGGAAATACACATCAAACTCGACCCCAAAGGCCTGCAGGTCGAGGTCCTGTTCCCGGCGCAGGTAGGCAACCGCGAATTTGCGAATGGCTTCGAGATCGTCAGCGTCACCTTCGCCGCTGATATGCTGGTCGCGGGCGTCTATTTGCTCGCCATGCTGGTAGGCCTGGGCGACATCCTCAATATAGCTGCCTCGATAGCCGTCCTGTGGCCACTGTGGGTCATCTGGGTCTATACCCTTGCAGCGCGCCTGGACGGACAGGGCGAGATTGGCAATCTGCGCACCGGCATCGTTATAGTAGAACTCCCTGGATACCTCCCAGCCGGTGGCCTGCAGCAGGCGGCACAGGCAATCACCCACGGCCGCGCCGCGGCCGTGGCCCACATGGAGCGGGCCGGTGGGGTTAGCCGAGACATACTCAACCTGCACCTTATGGCCCTTGCCTGCGGTAGAGCTCCCAAAGGCTGTGCCCTGTTCAAGAATACTGTGGATAACCTTTTGGCTACTGCTGTCTGTCAGGAAGAAGTTGATGAAGCCCGGGCCGGCAATTTCGGTGCGAGCCAGAAACGGTGCGGCAGGGAGCGTTTTGCAAATCAACTCGGCAAGGTCGCGGGGCTTCTTCCCGGCTGTTTTGGCCAGGGCGAGGGCTACATTGCTGGCCAGGTCACCATGACTTTTGTCCCTGGTGCGATCGATTTGCAGCTGCGGTGCGGTCCCGGTAGGCAAATGTCCCTGTTCGACCAGGGTATCCAGCGCCTGTTGAATCAGCTGGCTGAGTTCTTGCTTCATTGTGAGGGGGATTACCTGAGTGTGATCAACGGGTTACCAGCCCCGGCGGGTTGGCAGCGGGCTATTATCCCTGTTAGTGCCGGCTGTGGCTAGTAACACTACCGGGACCGGGCGCTGGTGGCTGTTGGTACGTTCCGGCGGTACTAGAAGACATCCTGCGGATCGACATCGACCGACCATTTCAGGCCGCGCCGGTTTGACTGTCTCTCTGCCTGGGCGACCAACAGGCTGGTCGCCTGCTGGGCACCGCCACGATTGGTCGCCAGCAGCAGTAACTGGCTGCGAAACTTGCCCGCGCGTCGCTGCATGGGCGAAGGCAGGGGGCCGATCAGGCTGCAGTTGGCAGGCAGGGCCGGTGAAACCTCATTGCGCAGGTTTTGCAGAAACTGTTCACCATAGTCCGGGTCGTCGCAATCCGTGCGCAGCATGACAAGCTGGCCGGCGGGCGGCATGCCAGTGACGATCCTGCCGGCCAGCAACTTCCTGGCAAGGTCGGCGTAATCAGTGCTGAGAATGGCCTGCAGACTGGGGTGGTCCGGGTAGTGTGTTTGCAGGATAACCTGCCCGGGCGACTCCTCTCGTCCGGCCCTGCCGGCCACCTGGGTCAACAACTGGGCCATGCGCTCTTCGCCGCGAAAGTCGGCGCTGAAAAGCAGGGCATCTGCGTCCAACACCGCGACCAGGGTTACTGCGGGAAAGTGGTGGCCCTTGGTCAGCATCTGGGTGCCAAGCAGGATACAGGGGTCCCCCGCGTCGATACGGGTCACCAGTTCCTGCATGGCGTGCTTGCCTTGCATCGAATCACTGTCCACCCGGTATACCGGCCAGTTGGGAAAGCGGGAGCGCAGGAAATCCTCGGTCTGTTCGGTTCCCAGGCCGTTGGTCAGCAAGCGCCCACTGTGGCATTCGGGGCACTCCCGGGGGAGGTGGTGACTTGCGCTACAGTGATGGCAGCGCAGTCGGCGCTGGCGGCGGTGCACTGTCAGGCGGGCATCACAACTATTGCACTCGGCCAGCCAGCCGCAGTCGTGGCATTGCAAGCTAGGGGCGTATCCCCGGCGATTGAGAAACAGCAGGACCTGCTGGCCTGCCTGTAATTGCTGCTCAATAGTGCCGAGCAGTTCCGGGCAGAGTCCCGCCTGCAGTTCACGCCGGCGCAAGTCCAGCGTGCGCAAGCTGGGAAGGCTGCCGCTGCCAGCGCGCTGCTTCAGTAGATGGAGTTGGTAGCGATCTGCCATCACGTTGCCAATACTTTCCAGCGATGGGGTCGCGCTGCCCAGTAGTACGGTGCAATCTTCCAGTTGGCCGCGCTTGACCGCTACATCCCTTGCCGAGTACCGGAAACCGTCCTGTTGTTTGTAGGAACCATCATGTTCCTCGTCGACGATAATCACGCCGACATTGGCCAGTGGGGTGAACACCGCGGAGCGGGTGCCGATGATGATGTTCGCTTCACCGCTGCGCGCGGCCTCCCAGGCGCGATAGCGCTCGGCCTCGCCGAGCCCGGAGTGAATAACCACGATAGTTGCGCTAAAGCGTTGCTGGAATCGACCCAGGGTTTGGGGAGTGAGGCCGATTTCCGGTATCAATACCAGCGCCTGCTGGCCTCGTTCCATACAGGTGGCTATCAGCTGCAGGTAGACTTCTGTTTTACCGCTGCCAGTCACGCCTTCGAGCAGGTGGCAGCTGAAGCTACCCAGCGCGCCTTGCAGGGCGACAAGCGCTGTAGTTTGCTCGGAGTTAAGGGTGAGTCCCGGAAGGCTGCTGGTGGTCAAGGCTGGTGGGTCAAGCTGGCAGCGCTGCGCCAGGCCCTTGTCTTCAAGCTGCCTGAGTATGCCGGCGCTGATGCTCTGGCGGGCGAGTTCCGTCGTGCTTACCGCAGGTTCGGCTTGTAGCAGTTCCAGGGCCTGCGCCTGCCTGGGGGCACGGGCCAGCGCGCCGGCGGGCAAGCCCCTGCCCCGGGTGGTGAGCTGCCAGCCTGGCTCCCCGCCGGTTTTCACCGGCTTGCCCTCGCGTAAATGGCGCGGGAAAGCGGCTCCGTAGACTTCTCCGGGGGGGTGGTGGTAATAACGGCTTGCCCAGGCGCACAGCTCCAATAGCCGGGGGCTGACCAGGGGGGCAGGGTCGAGAATTTCCAGGGCATGCTTGAGCCCGGCAGCTGGCAGCGTACTTTCGGGCACTACCGCCACCAGGTAACCGACCAGCGTGCGCTGGCCGAAAGGTGCCAGCACCCGCTGACCGGCTTGTAGTGCGGCCAGTTCCGTTTCCTGCATACCCGGCGGAGGCAGGTAGTCGAAATAACGGCGCAGCGGGGATGGGATGGCCAGGCGAAGTACGGACATTGCGCTTCTTATAGGGCTGGGTGAATACGACAGTGCGACAGTGTAACAAAAATGTCCGCCAGGAGGCCTCGCCGGGGCCGGGGGCGGCGGGCCTGCCGCTGGAATATGGGCGCTTGCTTATCACGCTGTGTCTGGTAAGATGCGCGCCTATTTTTTCCGTAGCAAGGTGCGGTGCCCGGCGATGATCGGGTGGCGGTGCCGACGACAAGGAGCTCAACCATGAAAGCCGATATACACCCCAAGTACGAGGCGGTTACCGCCAAATGCAGCTGTGGCAACACAGTGACTACCCGCTCAACCCTGTGTGAAGACCTGCTCATTGACGTATGCTCGCAGTGTCACCCTTTTTACACCGGCAAGCAGAAGGTTATGGACACCGGCGGCAGGGTTGATCGCTTTAACAAGCGCTTTGGTAGCCGTGGCAGCAAGCGCTAAGCACATTGCCCGGGCAGCCTGAGTGGTTGATTTCAAAAAAACGCCAGCACTGAAGAGTTCTGGCGTTTTTTTATTCCCGGGCCGGCCCCGATGATGGGCCATGTCGCCCTCACCCGGCGCGGGAAATCCACAATTTTCAATCTTGTTACCGGCGCCTCTTTTCTATATTCTCTTGAACCTTTTTTCCGCTAGTGAAACCCATGTCCACTGATATGAAGCAAGCTGCTCTTGATTATCACGCTAAGCCCACCCCGGGCAAAATCAGTGTGGAACTCACGACGCCGGCTGAAACGCAGTGGGATCTTTCCCTGGCATATAGCCCGGGGGTTGCCGAGCCCTGCCGCGAAATCGCCCGCGACCCGGCCCTGGCTTACGAGTACACCGGCAAAGGCAACCTGGTTGCGGTGATCAGCAATGGCACCGCGGTGCTTGGCCTGGGCAACCTTGGCCCTCTGGCCAGCAAGCCGGTGATGGAAGGTAAGGCGCTGCTGTTCAAGCGTTTCGCTGGCATCAATGCCATCGATATTGAAGTGAACACAGAAGACGCGGATGAGTTTATCGCCACTGTCGCGCGTATCGCAGACACCTTTGGTGGCATCAATCTCGAGGATATCAAGGCTCCTGAGTGTTTTGAGATAGAGGCCGCGCTGGTCGAACAGTGCTCCATCCCGGTATTTCACGATGACCAGCACGGTACTGCCATCGTCACCGCTGCCGGTTTATTGAATGCGCTGGAGATCCAGGGTAAGCGTCTTGAAGACGTCTCCATTACCTGCCTGGGCGCCGGCGCGGCCGCAATTGCCTGTATGCGCCTGCTGGTCAGTCTGGGAGCCCGGCGTGAAAACCTGTATATGCTGGATCGTCGCGGCGTCATCTATGAGGGTCGTGAAGGCGTTAACGCCTATAAACAGGAGTTTGCCAATCATACTGATAAGCGCAGCCTGAGCGATGCCCTCAAGGGCGCAGATGTATTTATTGGTTTGTCCGGCGCCAATCTGATGAGCGCAGAGATGCTGCTGTCTATGGCCGATCGCCCTGTGGTATTTGCCTGCTCTAACCCCGACCCGGAAATACAGCCGGAATTGGCACTGGCAACGCGGGACGACCTGATCATAGCCACCGGGCGCTCCGATTATCCCAATCAGGTCAACAATGTCTTGGGCTTCCCGTTTATTTTCAGGGGAGCACTGGATGTCAGGGCATCATGTATCAATGAGGCAATGAAAGTTGCAGCAGTCAAAGCTCTGGGTGAACTGGCCCGTGAGGAAGTGCCTGCCGAAGTGCTGGCTGCCTGTGATCTGGATTCGCTGGTGTTTGGACCGCAGTATATTATCCCCAAGCCGGTCGACAGTCGGCTGCTGAGTCATATTGCGCCTGCGGTTGCCCGCGCCGCAGTCGAAAGTGGTGTCGCCAGGCTACCGCTCCCCAGGGAATACCAGGAAGGTTAACAGGGCGATTGGTGCGCTAGAAGATATCGCGCACCAGCCGCCCGTTGTCCTCCAGATCCCCCCCGGGATTGGATCCCTGGGACCCCGGCTCCGGCACGTACTCCTCTCTGAAGTATTCGTAGATCGCGTTTTCTTGCCCCGGTCTGGCCAATAAGCCGGTATCCGGGTCGATTTTTACGTGAACCACGCCCGGTGGTAAGGGCCGCTCCTGGTCCGGGCTGTCTCGCAGGGCCTCGCGCATGTAATCAATCCATATAGGTAGCGCGGCGGTGCCTCCGAACTCCCTGCGACCCAGCGGCGTATAGTTATCGAAGCCGACCCAGGTTGAAGTGACGACGTCGCGATTGTAGCCGGAAAACCAGGCATCCATGGGCCCGTTGGTGGTGCCTGTTTTACCGGCGATGTCTCCCCGCTCCAGCACCAACGCCCGGCGCCCCGTGCCGCGGGTGATGACGTCCTGCAAGATACTGTCAATGATAAAGTTCACCCGTTCTTCCATGACGCGCGGCGCTGCAGGCAGGACGTCGCTGGCAGACGTTTCGCTGTCCCCCAGAATCTGTTCCATACTCAATTCCGTGGAGGTCTCATCCACAGCAGCAGCCTGCTGGCAGTTCCGGCAGACGGTGTCTGGCTTGGCGTTATAAATGGTTTCCCCTGACAGATTGTCGATGCGCTGGATCAGGTAGGGTTCGACTCGAAAGCCACCATTGGCCAGTACCGCATAGGCGGCGGCGAGATCCAGTGGAATCATCACGTGGGTGCCCAGCGCCAACGACAGGTCGTGGGAAAACTGACTGGTGTCCAGTCCAAGGTGTGCGGCATAGTCGATGAGTTTGGCCACCCCGAGTTGCTGTAGCAGCCGAATCGAGACCAGGTTGCGGGATTTGGTCAGTGCCCAACGCAGCCTGGTTGGCCCGTAAAATTTGCCCTCGTCATTCTCCGGCCGCCAGATATCCTCCAGCGAGCTGTCCTCCATGACCACCGGGGCATCGTTGATGATGCTGGCCGCTGTAAACCCGGCCTCCAGGGCAGCGCTGTATACAAAGGGCTTAAAGTTTGAGCCGGGTTGGCGCTGCGCCTGGGTTGCACGATTAAATTTGCTGAGCTCGAAGCCCATGCCGCCGACAATACTGATGATTGCTCCATTATTCGGATTCAGCGATACCAGCGCAGCCTGAACCGCCGGCACCTGGGCGAGGAGCCAGTTGCCCTCTTCCCCAATGGTGATCCGGATCAGGTCACCAGGCGCCAGCACCTTGTCTATCGAGGTGGGCCTGGCCCCGCGAGAGTTTTCGCTCAGGTAGGGAGCAGCCTGGCTGATGCCGTTTTCCCACAGCAATTCAGCGCTGCTGCCGTCTTGTAGCAGCACGGTGACCCTGTCTTCCAGCAGTTCAGTCACAATGGCCGGCCTGAGATCGGCAACCACCGGGGTTTCTGCCAGCGCCTCGAGCCAGGCCGCCAGTGGGGGTTCCTGGCCCGGCAATGGCGGCAGTCGGCGCTCCGGGCCGCGATAACCATGGCGCTTGTCGTAGGTGATTAAGCCGTCGATGACCGCTTTGGAAGCGACCTTCTGAAGCCTGCTATCAATAGTGGTGTATACCTGGAAGCCATCGTTATAGGCGGCCATGCCATAGCGATCCAGCATTTCCTGGCGGGCCATTTCTGCGGCGTACTGAGCCGAGAAGCTCAGTTGGGCGCCGTGATGCCTGGCGGTAACGGGCGCCTGGATCGCATCCGCGTACTGTGCCTGATTGATATATCCCAGGTCGCGCATGCGACCAAGAATCCAGTTGCGGCGCTGCTTGCCCGCCTCCGGTCCACTGATCGGGTTATTGCGAGAGGGTGCCTTGGGTATGCCGGCCAGCATTGCAAAGCGAGGCAGGTCCAGCTCCTTGATGCTGCTGCCGTAATACACTTCGGCCGCAGCCTCGAAGCCGTAGGCACGATGTCCCAGAAATACGCGATTGAAATAAAGCTCGAATATTTCCTGCTTGTCCAGCGCGCGTTCAATCTCAATGGCCAGCAGTATCTCGTTGAATTTGCGCATGAAGGTTCGTTCAAGCGACAGAAAGTAATTCCTGGCGACCTGCATGGTGAGGGTGCTGCCTCCAGAGCCTTTTTCACCCGTGAGCAGGAGCTCGGAAACGGCTCGCATCAGACCCATAACGTCGATGCCGCGGTGCTGGAAAAACCGGTCGTCTTCGGCTGCCAGCAACGCCTCTATAAATTGAGGGGGAATCTCGTTGAAAGGTAAGGGGCTGCGTTTCTGTTCGCCGAATTGGCCGATCAATTCCCCATCAAGCGTGTAAACCTTCATCGGTGTCTGCAATTTCACATCGCGCAGGGTCTCTACATCGGGAAGATTGGGGCTCAGGTAAAGATAAACGCCGGCGGCAAGCCACAGGAATCCAAAAAAACCAAACAGAGTGAGGCGCAAAAGAAGGCGTAGGAATTTCATGTATCCCTTTACAAAACAGTGGCTTGTATTACTTTTAAAGGAGAGCAAAGTTAGTCATTTGGTAATTATATGCTTTTTTTGTGTTTTGATATATTTGGGACTGTGGTATATCTAGAATTAATGTATCGGTGTATAAAAATATCCTAAGTTAGTGATACTGATAGGGAAAATAAGTTGCTCGGGCGAATAGGGAAAAAAAAGACGACGCCGGTTTTGGGGCTGGACGTTAGTTCAACAACTGTGAAGCTGTTGGAGTTGAGTTATACGGGTGACCGTTACCGCGTGGAAAGTTACGCGGTTAGCTCGCTTCCTCAGGACGCGGTTATTGAAAAGAATGTCAACGATGTGGACGGCGTAGCTAACGCCATCCGCAGCGTAGTAGCGCAATCCCGAACCAAACTCAAAACCGTCGCTGCAGCCGTGGCCGGGTCCTCTGTCATCACCAAGATGATAGATATGCCCCAGGGGCTCAGCGAGGATGATATGGAGACCCAGCTCACGCTGGAGGCGGATCAGTATATCCCCTACCCGCTGGAGGAGGTCGCCATCGACTTCGAGATCCAGGGCCCCTCTCCTGAGCGCGATAACCAGGTAGAGGTGTTATTGGCCGCCTGTCGTCGTGAAACCATTGATTCTCGTGTAGAGGCCATTGAAGGGGCTGAGTTGATCCCCAGGATCATGGACGTTGAAGCCTACGCCATGGAGCGCGCCTTCTCCCTGATCCGGCACCAGCTGGATCTGGAAGAAGAAAGCACAGTGGCGGTCGTTGATATCGGCGCAACCATGACTACCCTCAGTGTGCTCAACAATGGCCAGACTATTTACACCCGCGAGCAGTTATTTGGCGGCAAACAGCTGACCGATGAAATCATGCGCCGCTACGGCCTTCCCCTTGAGGAGGCTGGCCTGGCCAAGAAGCAGGGCGGCCTGCCCGATGATTATGAACCTGAAGTGCTGGAGCCCTTTAAGGACGCGGTGGTTCAGCAGGTAGCACGCTCGCTGCAGTTCTTCTTTTCATCCAGCCAATACAACGATGTGGACTACATCATCCTGGCCGGCGGTGTTTCCTCGATGGAGGGGCTTGCCGAACTGGTCCAGGAGAAACTGGGAACCCCGGCGACGGTGGCTAATCCCTTCGCTGAAATGTCTATATCTTCCAAGGTAAATGCGGTGGCGTTGAGCAGCGATGCGCCGGCGATGATGATCGCCTGTGGCCTTGCGTTACGGAGTTTTAGCTAATGGCGAAGATTAATTTACTGCCATGGCGTGAGGAACGACGGCAGGAACTCAAGAAGGATTTCCTGGTTACCGTGGGTCTGGTGCTGGCATTGGGTGTAGGCCTGGTGCTGCTGGGTGATCGTGTTGTTGATGGCCAGATTCAAAACCAGAAAGCGCGCAACCAGTATTTGACTGAAAATATCAAGGTGCTGGATGAGCAGGTAGCGGAAATCCGCGAGCTGCAGAAAAAGCGCAACCAGCTGCTGGACAGGATGCGGGTGATCCAGGAGCTGCAGGGCAACCGGCCCATTATTGTCAGGGTCCTGGACCAGTTGGTGCGAACAGTGCCTGACGGCGTGTTCTATACCAGCCTGCAGACCAGAGACAAGATGATCACTATCAACGGTGTGGCAGAGTCCAATAACCGGGTTTCAAGTTTGATGCGCAGGCTGGACTCCTCGGACTGGTTGGCTAGTCCGAATCTGGATGCAGTCAAAGCTGCACCCACGTATGGAGACCAGGCCAATACCTTCAACTTGACGGTGCAGATTCAGGCACCGGCCACCGAGAATAAGTCAGGATAGGGTTGAGCAATGGCACTTGACGATACAATGCGCTCATTGCGCGAATTCGATATCAATAGTCTCGACTTTGATAACGTGGGTTCGTGGCCGCTGCCGATTAAATTGCTAATCTGGGTAGTGTTGCTGCTCGGTGTGCTGGCCGCAGGTTATTACTACCATATCGAAGACCTTCAGCTTCAGCTTGCCAAGATTGAAGCTGAGGAAGTGAAGCTCAAGAAGGATTTTGAGGAGAAGGCATTCCAGGCGGCAAATCTGGATGCCTATCGGCAGCAGATGGTAGAAATGGAAGAATCGTTTGGCGCCCTGGTCAGCCAGTTGCCCAGCGATACGGAAGTACCTGGCTTGCTGGAAGACATCACTAACAAAGGCTTGCTCAACGGGCTGGAAATTTCCAGTATCGATTTGCAACAGGAGTCTGCCAAGGAGTTTTATGTGGAGCTCCCCATCGCCATCACCGCTACCGGCTCCTACCATGATCTGGGGGCATTTATCAGTGGTATGGCGGGGCTGCCGCGGATTGTGACCCTGCATGACTTCAATATCACCGCCAGTGGTGATAATGCCAACCACCTCAACATGAGTATCATTGCCAAAACCTATCGCTATAAAGATGGGGATGCCTAGCTATGAGCAGCTTCCCTCGCACACTTGCGCTAATTGTCACCTCAGCAGCATTGCTGGCAGGCTGTGGTGGTCGCGATTTTTCTGATTTGGACGCCTTCATGGCAGCCAAGCGTGATCGGCCGGGCGGCATCATCGCCCCCATCCCCACTTTCAAGGCTTATGAGGCATTCTCTTATAGCGCAACCACGATGCGCAGCCCATTCGACCGCCCGGTTGAGGTGCGTGAGATCGCACAGTTGCAGGCTATAAGCGCAATCAAGCCCGATGACTCCAGAGCCAAGGAATTCCTGGAGCAATACACCTTTGACTCCCTGCGCATGGTCGGCACATTGGAGCGCAGCGGCGACAATTGGACCCTGATAATGGATCCGGAAGGCGGTGTGCATCGAGTGACGGTGGGAAATTACCTGGGACGTTCTCACGGTAAGATCGTGGAGATGACCGATACCTATGTCGCGGTGGTCGAGATCGTGAGTGATGGCACCAAGGACGGCTGGGTAGAGCGTCCACGAACAATAAAACTAACCGGCGTTTAAGTCGAAGTCATGGGTGATTGCCATGTCAAGTAAAAAACAAAATTTGGGGACGAAGGCCGTGGGTAAAGGAAAAGTAAGTATAGGGATCAGATTGCGTGTGGCGTTCGGCGCCCTGCTGGCAAGTCTATTGGCGAGCACGGTACAGGCCCAGCCGACCATCACTGATATCGAGTTCAGTTCCCGGCCTGGCAGCAAATTCGAAATACGCCTCGATTTTGACGGCACGCCACCGGACATGAAGGCCTATACCATTGAAAAACCGGCCCGTATTGCGATTGACTTCCCCGGCGCCAAGAGCGGGCTGGAGCGCAAGCGCTATTCACTTCCCTATGGCAACGCCACTGGCGTCGTCGTACTGGAATCCGGTGATCGCACCCGTATGGTGGTGAACCTGGTTAAGGTCGTGCCCTATGAAACCCGGGTCGAGGGTAACAGCCTGTACCTGGAAGTTGGCCAGGAGGGCGCAGCTGAATACGTCAAGCAAACTGATGACCCGAACCGCCTCAAGACCCAGGTTGTCCCGGTCAATGAAGTGAACTCCGAAATCAGCGATCTCCAGTTCCAGCGCACCGCCGATGGCGAAGGTCGCCTGACCCTGGAACTCACTAATCCGTCAGTGGATGTCAACGTGTACAGTGAGGCGGGCGATATCAAGGTCCAGTTTGTGGACACCACAGTGCCTGAGCGCCTGATGCGCCGCTACGATGTTACCGACTTCGCTACCCCGGTCACCAGCGTGGATGTTAACACCACCGAGCGCGGAGCGACTCTTTCGCTCAAAACCACCGGGGACTTTGATTACCTGGCATACCAGACGGACAACAAGTATGTATTGAGCATCAAGCCGCTTTCCAAGGCGGAAATGGAAGAGCGCAGAAATGAGTTCGTCTATGTGGGCGACCGGATCTCCCTGAATTTCCAGGATATCGAAGTGCGTGCGGTACTGCAGTTGATCGCCGACTTCACGGAACTTAACCTGGTGGCCAGCGACACGGTCAGCGGCCGTATCACCCTGCGCTTGCAGAATGTACCCTGGGACCAGGCACTGGAGCTGGTGCTGAAAACCAAGGGTCTGGACAAGCGCCAGATCGGTAATGTGTTAATGGTAGCGCCCGCCGCTGAAATAGCCGAACGCGAGCGCCAGCAGATTGAAGCTAACAAGCAAATCGCAGAATTGGCACCGCTGCGTTCTGAATTCGTCCGTATTCGCTACGCCAATGCCGCCAATATAGTCTCGCTGTTTGAGTCTGGCTCCGAGGAGGGCGGAACCCTGATATCCGGGCGCGGTTCAGTGGTCGTCGAGCCGCGCACCAACTCGCTGATCATTACTGAAACCGCGGTGAAGCTGGCGGAAATTCGCGCCCTGATTGAGCTGGTAGACATACCCATTCGCCAGGTAATGATCGAGGCCCGTATCGTCATCGCCCAGTCTGATGCCACTAAAAACCTCGGTATCGAGTGGGGCGGTGGCTACCTGAACGTCGACAATGACCGCATTACCTCGGTGTCTGGTAACACTGCCAACGTGGTCGGCCTGAACCAGTCTGCCATTAACGGCACTCCGCCCACCGTTGACTACCCGGGCGCATTGCTGGTTGACCTGGGCGTCACCCGTAACAGTGGGTTTGCTATCGGATTCACCAGCGGCGACCTGTTCCTGACCGCTGAATTGTCAGCACTGGAAGCGGCGGGTGAAGGTGAAGTGGTATCACAGCCCAAGGTGATCACCGGGGACAAGCAACAGGCCTCCATCAAATCCGGTACCGAGATTCCGTATCAGGAGTCTTCTGCCAGTGGCGAAACCACGACCTCCTTCAAGGAGGCGGTGTTGGCACTGGATGTGACGCCCAATATCACTCCTGATGATCGGATCATGCTCCAGCTGCAGGTCAACCAGGACTCTGTTGGCGAACTGGTACCCAGTGGCCAGGGTGGTTTTATTCCCTCCATTGATACCACTCAGCTCAATACCCAGGTACTGGTTGGTAATGGCGAGACTGTGGTACTTGGCGGCGTGTTCAAGACCGAGGACATTGAGTCGGTGAACAAGGTGCCGTTCTTTGGGGACTTGCCGTACATCGGTGCTTTCTTCAGGAATGAGTCCATGAGTCACAAGAAGACTGAAACCCTGATATTCATCACCCCACGTATTCTGGCGGAAACCCTGCTTGATTAGGGCTACCTAAAGCCTGATGCCCGCACATAACAGAATATTCCTGGTCGGCCCCATGGGGGCCGGCAAATCCACTATTGGCAAGTACCTTTCCCAGCACCTGAAGCTGCGTTTCGCCGATACGGATACCGAGATAGAGTTACGCACCGGCGCCGACATCCCCTGGATATTTGATGTTGAGGGGGAGGAAGGCTTTCGTGACCGGGAGCAGCAGGTGGTCGAGGAGATGACGCTCTGGGACAGCGTGGTACTGGCGACCGGCGGGGGTGTGGTATTGCGACCTGAGAATCGCAGGGCGCTGGGCAGCCGGGGCTTCGTGGTATACCTGTATGCCACTGTGGAGGAGCAGGTAAGGCGCACCCGGCGCGATCGCAAGCGACCACTGCTGCAACGGGGCAACCCCGAGGAAGTGCTGCGCAGCCTTATGGCAATACGTGATCCCCTGTACCGGGAGATATCCGACCATATCATCGAGACCGACGGCTGCAGCCCCAGGACAGTAGCCCAGCGCCTGGTGCGTGACCTGCAGT
>Ga0102814_10002027_pt1 | contig 13908 bp, 9 predicted proteins | sample ColrivemetaGS741_FD_79112 | JGI IMG/M metagenome (GOLD analysis project Ga0102814, IMG submission 79112) | Estuarine microbial communities from the Columbia River estuary - Flood tide ETM metaG S.741 | ecosystem: Environmental > Aquatic > Marine > Intertidal zone > Estuary | place: USA: Columbia... | reverse complement strand
GTTACCTCTTTAATAACGGCTTTTAAGCGTTCTTCAAACTCACCCTTATATTTGGCACCAGCAATTAAAGCACCCATATCTAAAGCGAAAATTTGTTTGTCTTTTAAATTTTCAGGGATATCACCATCTATAATTCTATGCGCTAATCCTTCGGCAATAGCTGTTTTACCCGTACCAGGTTCTCCAACAAGGATGGGGTTGTTTTTGGTTCTACGTGACAGAATTTGTAGAATTCTACGTATTTCTTCATCGCGCCCTATAACAGGATCTAACTTACCATCTTTTGCTAACTGGTTTAAGTTTTTAGCATATTTATTAAGTGAATTATAGGTTTCTTCCTGACTTTGAGATGTTACTCTATCGCCTTTACGCAATTCATCGATAGCGGCTTGCAAACCTTTTTCGGTAACGCTTTGATCTTTTAGCATTTGTGCTATTTTACTGTGCGATTTAAAAATAGCCAGTATTAAATGCTCGACAGATACATAATCGTCGTTCATTTTTTTTGCTATAATGGCAGCCTCATTAAGTGTTTTGTTAGCTTCACGAGATAACATAAGTTCGCTTCCGGTTACTTTAGAGAAGCTTTCAATTTGTTTGTTTAAAGCCTGTTCGAGTATGGAAATATTGACATTCAATTTTTTTAAAATGAATGGAAGTACGTTTTCATCAACTTCAAAAATACCTTTAAAAAGGTGTTCATTTTCAATTTGCTGATTGCCATTACCCTGAGCAATTTGTTGTGCTTGCTGAATGGCTTCTTGCGATTTTATTGTATAATTATTTAAGTTCATATATATAGAGATTTTTTATTTCCGCCTAGACAGAAATATGATTATTATATTAGTTTTACAAAATGTATAGGTCAATAATCTTACCAACACTATTTGGAGGACAAAATGTCTGTTTAAATCAGTGATAACGTGACTCTTAGTCAGTTTGTAAGATTTCGAAACTATTCCGACTTATTTAATTAAAATACAAAATATGGGATTATTTAACAAGTTATTTAGTGGTTCATCTGAAGAAAAAGTAGAAAAGATATTGCCTTGGATAGCGCTAAATGATATAAAACAATTGGATGAAATTTTAGTGAAATCTAAAACCAAAACACAGCTAATATTTAAGCACTCCACCCGTTGTGGCATTAGCCGTATGGTGATGAATCAATTTGTAGGAAATTATAATTTTAATGAAGAACAATTAGATTTATATTATTTAGATTTATTGAATTACCGCGACGTTTCAAACGAAGTAGGATATAAATTTCAAGTTATGCATGAATCACCACAATTATTAGTATTAAAAAATGGGGTAGTGGTTGCACATGCAAATCATGGCGCTATAAATGATATAGATTTAAATCGATTTATTTAAAAGCATAAAAAACTCCCAAATTATTGGGAGTTTTTATTTCAAGTTAAAAAATTTATAACAGCATATTATTTTACTGTTTCAATTAAACGGGCCAGGTATGAAAACTTCATATCTCTTGTTTTAAGACCATCCATCATAGCTTTTTGCTGAGCCGGAGTAGGTTGACCAGCGTCATATGGTTTAAGAAATTGCTTCATATTTTCGAACATATTAACAGTAATGTGTGATGCGTAAGTGTCACTACCGTATGGCACCACGAAACGCGCTAAACCCCAAGAACCCTTAGCACCAGCATTTACCATTTTTTGATGTGTTGGCATGAATACTTGGGTTTCTACTTTTTCGTAAGCTTCGTAATTATTCATATCTACCTTCATGAAATCCATAGTAGCAACCGTTCCAACATTCATTTTAAAATCGCCGGTTGTGGTAGCTATTAGTTCCATATATATTCTAACCGCTAAATCTCTTGTTTTTGAGGCTTCATTCATTTTTTCATTTATTGCTTCTTCAGACATGTTTGGGTAGGCTTCTTTTGCACGTTGCCACAAATTTGAGTCTTCAAACATTTTTTCTGCATTATTGTAAAGGGTTGCTGTGGCAAATTGATAACCTTGATCTTCTCCTCCTGGTAATAATTGCCATAAATCCCATCCAATAATGTCTCCCGCAGCCACTCTTTTTTCATGAATTTTTTTCCAGAACTGTTCGGTTTCAGAATACGCTACCTCTTGTTCGTTGTCTACTTTCATCATTTCAAAAACAATGAATAATTTCTCTTGCGCCACTAATGGCATGCCTAACAATACTGTTAATACAATAATTAATAATTTTTTCATAATAAATTAGTTTGGTTAATGATTAGTTAGTACCAATGCATACGCCATGGAAATATCATAGAAATGAGGAGCCGAACTAATAAATATTTTTTTGGGAGAAGTTTAATTTAAATAAATGTACAACAAATTTACTTATGTTGTTGATTTAAAGTGAATAAGAGGAACAAAATAACAAAAAATCAAAACCATGTTGAAAGTTTTTTATATTTGAAATTCGCTTTTGGCTTGAAATTTTACAGTATTAATTAGTTTGAACTTATGTCGGAGTATTTATTTGTTTATGGCACGTTACTAAAAGATTTTGACGGTTATATGTCTAAATTTTTAAAAAGGAATTCTGAGTTTGTAGGAACAGGCTATTTTAATGGGAGACTCTACCAGATTTCGTGGTATCCGGGAGCTGTTTTAAGTGATTTACCATCGGAAAAAGTGTTTGGACATCTTTTTAAAATACATAATGAACAAAAGACCTTTCAAATTTTAGACAATTACGAAGGTATTGGCGAATCTGCTGAACACCCCAATGAATATAAAAGAGAATTGATCCAAGCTTATTTAGGCTCTAAAGTCACAATTAATACATGGGTATATGTTTATAATCTTCCCACAACTCATTTAAAATTAATTACTTCAGGTAATTATTTAAGGCAATAAGCTTTATCTTTATAGGGCTATCGGCATATTGTATTAAATCCGAAGCGCTAAGTTTTATTTAAAGACGAAGGTTATGACTAAGAAAACTTTTGGAACGTTCTCAGGCGTATTTACGCCGACTACTTTAACAATACTTGGAGTTATAATGTATATACGCCAGCCATGGGTGGTTGGTAATGCAGGCGTCATTGGTGCATTAGCAATTGTTTTATTATCGGTTGCTATCACGCTCGCAACGGCTCTTAGCTTATCGTCAATAACCACGAACATACGTATTGGCAGTGGTGGTGCATTTAGCTTAATTTCACAATCTTTAGGTTTAGAAATTGGAGGCGCCATCGGTATTCCTTTTTATTTTGCTCAGGCAATTGCAGTGGCGATGTATATTTTTGGATTTCGCGAAGGGCTACAAATTCTTGTTCCGCTTATAAATCCTTTAATTCTGGATTTGGCAATTTTTGGGCTCGTTATGGCAATAGCCTTTGTTAGTACCAGTTTTGCTTTCAAAATTCAATATGTTATTTTAGGAATCATTGTTTTGTCATTAGTTTCTATATATGGTTCTTTATTTGTAAATGATTTGAATTATAATATTGAATGGTTTGGTAAATATCCGGGATCTATAGAAAATAATTTTAAAGGTTCGTCATTTTGGATAGTCTTCGCCGTGTTTTTCCCTGCGGTTACGGGGGTTATGGCTGGGGCTAATATGTCTGGCGACCTCACCAATCCTAGAAAAAGTATTCCTGTTGGTACTATATCATCCGTAATTATAACAACCATTATTTATGTTAGTTTAATATTTGTTGCCGCAGTTATAGCCACTCCCGATGAACTAGCAAAAAATTATAATGTTTTTATTGATAAATCTCTATATGGACCCATTGTACTTGCGGGTCTTTTAGGAGCAACCTTATCTTCGGCACTTGGTTCTTTTGTTGGAGCTCCTAGAATATTATTAGCATTGGGTGAAAAAAACATTTTACCAAAAAGTAAAGAACTAGCGAAGACTTCAAAAAAAGGTGAACCTGTTAATGCCATGATAATTACGGCTGTAATTGTGCTTTTTGGTATTTCGTTACGAAATTTAAACACGATTGCGCCATTGCTTACCATGTTCTTTATGATAACCTATGCCATGGTAAATGTGGTTGCCCTTGTGGAGCAAACACTCGGTTTGCCAAGTTACAGACCAACATTAAAAATACCTATCATTGTTCCTGCTATTGGTGCGTTTGGTTCTATTGCTATAATGTTTGTTATGAATGTAATTGTGGCGTTATTTTCGTTGATTTTTATCATTTTATTCTATGTATACCTGGTAAAAATGAATATAAAATCGGCAGCAGGCGACTCAAGAAGTGGACTTTTTACCGCGTTAGCAGAATGGGCCACAAAAAAGACAAATAGCCTGAGGCAAGAGCGTGAGGTTAGATCATGGCGACCAGATTTGTTATTTCCGGTTATGATGCCCAAAGAACTTCGCAGTTCTTTTAAACTGATACATTCTATTATCTATCCAAAAGGTTCGGCTAAGATTTTATCTCTGAGACATCAAAATAAAACAGAACAAAAAAACATGGAAGCCTTTCTTAATAATGCTGTCGCTAAATTTAAAGAAAGTGATTTGTCTGTGTCGTATACTGTTATTGATAATAACGATTTTAATACTACAGTAAATGTTAGTATGCAGTCCCTTAACGCGGCCTTTTTTAAACCGAATATCATTTTTGCCAGTATTGATACTGCAACTTCAAATTTTGAGTATTATAATAAACTTATAATCGATACGAAAGCAAATAATTTCGGAATGATTATTTACATTCCTTATTCTACTGCAAGTCTGGCTATTGAAAAAAGTATTAATTTATGGATGACAAAAATTCCTGTAGATTGGAAAGAAACGTTTAGTGTGCATAACAATAATTTATCGACTTTAATTTCTTTGTTAATTTGTAGAAATTGGAAAGGCATCATCGATGTTCATATTTTGAATAATAATCCAGAATTAGTTTTTACAGAAACCGATATTGAAGATTTACATACCATGGTACGCTTTCCTAAAAAAACCGATATTAAAATAAAACAAGGTAACTTGATAGAAAATGTGGCCAAGGAACGTAATACAGATATAAATATTTTTAGCATTGAACCGGGCATGACCATCGAGGAAATGGTGAATATTGTGAATCAATCCAGAATATCTGCTGTATTTTGTGCTGATTCCGATTTTGAAAATGTTTTAGTATAAAAATGAAATAAATCTTTTACATAAAGTTTTGTATCTTGAAATATTATTAAAACAAGAAATTCATATGAAAAAAATACTCTTGAAAAGTTTATTGTTGTTGATGCTGTTAGCATGTAAAAAAGAAGTTAAAAACGATACAAAACATATAAGTGATGATTTTGCTGAATTGTTAACTAATTACAACGAGGAAGGTTATCTTTTGAATCCTATAAGTGCTACTAAAGCGGGCGATAATCGTTTTAACGATCAATTTCCGAATTTTTTATCTGAAGATTATAAAATCAAAAAGATAGCATATTATAAAAAATATAAAGAAGCTTTAAATCAGTTTAATGATTCATTGTTAACTGAAACTGAGAAAATGAGTAAAGCGGTATTAAATTGGGACTGCGATATCAATCTAGAAACCTTATCTTTTCTAAAAGACTTAATGCCAATTGATCAAATGTGGTCTAAAAACCTAGATTTTAATCAATTTGTAAATGGTACCAATGCACAACCTTTTAAAACGGTTGAAGATTATAACAATTGGTTAAAACGTGTTGATTCTTATTTAATTTGGTTGTCAACAGCCAAAGATAACATGAAAACAGGCATGACTGAAAGGTATGTGTTACCTAAGTCTCTTATTTTAAAAGTGATTCCACAGTTTGAAGGATTAGTAACAGGAACAGTTCAAGAAAATTTATATTATGCACCTATTTTAAATATGCCCAAAACTTTTACGTCCGATGAACAAAAAGAGTTGATTGCGGCCTATGCCAATATGGTAACCCATAAAATAATACCAGAACATAAGGCTATGGTTGATTTTTTAACAAACGAGTATTTACCTGCAGGAAGAGCATCAAGCGGCATTGATGGAACACCACTAGGAGCGACTTATTATAATCATCAAATAAAATTGTACACAACAACGACTATGACTGCTGACGAAATACATCAATTAGGGTTAAGTGAAGTGGCTCGTATTAGAAGTGAAATGGATGCCATTAAAGATAAAGTTGGTTTTAAAGGCGATCTAAATGCTTTTTTTAACTATGTGAGAACAAATAAAAAATTAATGCCCTTTACTGAGCGTTCTCAAGTTATTGCTTTTTACGATAGTATCCACGCTGTTATGAAACCGCAAATAAATAAGTTGTTCGGTAAGCAACCAAAAACACCTTTTGAAGTAAGAAGAACAGAGCCTTTTAGAGAAAAATCGGCGGCTGCCAATTATAGCAGAGGTTCCTTGGATGGAACGCGTTCAGGAATATTTTTCACACCTATACCCAATGTGTTAGAGTACAATGTTTTTGATAAAGAAGATTTGTTTTTACATGAGGCCATTCCTGGTCATCATTTCCAAATATCTTTAGCCCAAGAAAATCAAGAGTTGCCATCATTTAGAAAAACACTCTGGTATAGTGCTTATGGTGAAGGTTGGGCTTTGTATACAGAGTCTATGGGTGAAGAGTTAGGATTGTATAAAGACCCTCATCAATATTTTGGTATGTTAAGCTCTGAAATTCATAGAGCCATTAGGTTGGTGGTAGATACAGGATTACATTCTAAAGGATGGACAAGGGAGCAGGCAATTGAATATTCTTTAAAAAACGAAGCAGAGTCTGAAGATGATATTACTAGCGAAATTGAACGCTATATGGCAAATCCTGGTCAAGCTTTATCTTATAAAATAGGTCAACTTAAAATCAGCGAATTACGTTCTAGAGCAACTAAAGCATTAGGTGATAAATTTGATATTAGAGAATTCCATAATCAAGTTTTGGAAACAGGTTGCATTCCATTGCAACTATTAGAAAATAAAATAGATGCTTGGATAGCAGCCAATAAATAAAATTAAAAAAGTTGTTTAAAAAAACTCCTAAAATTATATAGGAGTTTTTTGTTTTAAATTATCTTATCGTATAAGAATTTATAATATTCTTAAGCTGCAGTTTTAAATTTTCTCCTGTATCGTAAATCATTTGTTCTTCGGTAGGGAAGGGTACACGCCTGTTATTTAAGAAAGGAAGTAAAGTGGTCTCTAAAGCACGGTTATCACCTCTTGAAGTGGCAAAAATATGTTCAAAAACAAATTCACTTGTAATAGGAAAGGCATCTGCCAATTGTTTGGTATTTAAATTAACGTATTCTACAGTACCAGTTACTTGCACCGATTTAAACTGAGTAGATTCGTAATATTCGCAACGAACCGTTATCATTTTATCTACCTGTATCGCTTTCCCTAGACTGTCTTTTACTTTATTACCGCTAGAATCAAGTAAATCTTGTTTACCATCAGCCAATTGTTTTTCTTTAATTATCTGACGTTCTTTTATTTGCTCCGGTGATAGGAAAATGTCTCGTAAATTTACGCGCATGTTATAATCGTACTTCAATTTAGCAACCGGGTTGTTATGATATACGGTCCATAAATTATTAAGTCCGTAAGTGCTAAAATTTAATAAATCGTCTTCCAATCGTTTAGGAATGGTTTTTCTGGTATCGTTTATCATATCTACCAAAACAAAATCGGTTCCTTTGTTATGTGCTACTTCCATTAGCTGACGCACATCTTTATAATTTGGGTTGATGTCTTCTATATCTTTAAAAATATTAAAAGATTCTCTAAAATCCATCTTATTGTTAGATTTTAAAAGCGCCGTTGCGTTTTTATACATCTGCAATGATGCATCGTTCTTATAACTTATAATTTGATTGGAATAATCAGTTAAATCAAATTTCACTGTTTTGCCATTTATAGCTAGTGGTAACAAAGGCTTAATTATTTCCTGACGACGATTTAATCCCACATACATATCGTATATTTTGAGATAATTCTCAGGGTTTTTATCTTGCTTCAAAAAACTAATGCTGTTCATATCACGAGCCGTTGCCTTATTATAAGCATCTTGAAGCATCGCGATATAATCGGATTTACCTTTTTTGTCTTTGTTGGTTCGTAGTTTTCCAACAGCATCGGAAATGGCTTGATCGTAATTACCAACGCTTACAGCTTTTTCAATTTGTTTACTGGTACTGCACGCAATAATGAATGCCAAACATATACCTAGGAGTAATATTTTTTTCATCTTGTTAAATTTGGGTTAAGGCACATTCTTTTAAAATGTAAACCCAAAAATAATAAAAAATATCGACGAACTGTATAAAAAAATCTATAAAATGCTATTTTTTAGTAAAAATAGGTAATAATTTGGTAGAAACTTCGCCAAAACCAATACGTGTACCATCTTTTTCACAATGTCCGCGCATAATAACGGTGTCGTTATCATTAATAAACAGACGTTCGCTACCGTCTTTCATTTTAATAGGTTTTTCACCTTTCCAACTTAACTCCAACATCGAACCATAAGAATCGGGTGTAGGCCCAGAAATGGTTCCACTACCCATCAAATCACCAGAATTTATAGGACAACCGTTAACCGTGTGATGCGCTAATTGTTGCGACATATTCCAATATAAATGCTTAAAATTAGATTTACAAACTACAGTTTCTTTAGCCCCTTTTGGTTGAATGGCAACTTCTAAATTAATATCGAAGCTCTTTTTTCCTTTAGATTGAAGATAATCTAATTGCGGCTTTATTGGTTTAGGACCTTCAACTCTGTAAGGTTCTAATGCGTCTAATGTGACAATCCAAGGCGAGATAGAAGACGCGAAATTTTTAGCTAAGAATGGTCCAAGTGGCACATATTCCCATTTTTGAATATCGCGAGCACTCCAGTCGTTTAATAATACTAAACCAAAAATGTATTCTTCGGCTTCATTTACTGGTATAGACTCACCTAGATCATTTGCATCGGTAGTAATAAAAGCCATTTCTAATTCAAAATCCACTAATTTACTTGGACCAAAAACGGGAACTTCAGCACCATTTGGAAGCGTTTGTCCTTTTGGTCTGTGTATAGGGATTCCAGAAGGAATTATAGAAGAACTTCTGCCATGATACGCCACCGGAATGTGTAACCAGTTTGGTAATAAGGCATTTTCGGGATCTCTAAACATAGAACCAACATTGGTTGCATGTTCTATACTTGAGTAAAAATCAGTATAATCACCAATTTGAATCGGTAATTGCATTTCGATTTCATCCAAGCGAAATAACACAATCTCTTTATGGTGTTTGTTTTGTTTTAAAGCCTCGTTGTTGCTATCAAAAATTTGAGAAATTCTATTTCTAACGGCACGCCATGTTTTTCTACCATCTGCTATAAAATCATTTAAAGTATCCTGAAGAAAAATATCATCAGTTAAAGGAATGCCTTCAAAATACCCCAATTGGTGCAAAGCACCCAAATCTATAGCGGTATCACCAATACGTGTTCCTATTGTAATAATATCATCTCGGGTTAAAAACACCCCGAAAGGTATATTCTGTATTGGAAAATCGGAGTTTTTATCTACGTGTAACCACGATTTTCTATCTGGATTGTTAGCTGATAATGGCATAACTTAATTTTTTATTGGTTATTGAATTATATTCAAACCTACACATTTTTTTCATTTTAATAGAATAAAACACTAAAAAATTAGGTTTCTTTTAACCGTTAATAAATCGGTTAAAAACTTAATAGTAAATATATGTTTTTTGATGAATTTAACTAATCTATTTCCTATTTTTGCCGAATATTTAACACGAAATAAATTTTATGCAACGCGACGAACAAATTTTTGAACTAATACAAGCTGAAAAAGAACGCCAACTTCATGGTATTGAACTTATTGCATCAGAAAATTTTGTCAGCGACCAGGTTATGGAAGCTGCAGGTTCTGTTTTAACCAATAAATATGCAGAAGGGTATCCTGGTAAACGCTATTACGGTGGTTGTGAGGTTGTTGATGAAGTGGAGCAAATTGCTATAGATAGAGCGAAAACTTTGTTTGGTGCCGATTATGTTAACGTTCAACCACACTCTGGAAGTCAGGCGAACACAGCTGTTTATCATGCTTGTTTAACGCCAGGAGATAAAATTTTAGGATTCGATTTGTCACATGGAGGCCATTTAACACATGGATCGCCAGTAAATTTTTCTGGTAAATTATACAACCCTGTATTTTACGGAGTAGAGCAGGAGACAGGTGTTTTGAATTATGATAAAATTCAGGAAATAGCAACTAAAGAACAACCAAAATTAATTATTGCAGGTGCTTCGGCGTATTCTCGCGATATCGATTTCAAACGTTTTAGAGTAATTGCTGATAGTGTTGGCGCTATTTTAATGGCAGATATTTCGCATCCTGCGGGATTAATTGCAAAAGGTATTTTAAACGATCCGATGCCACATTGCCACGTTGTAACAACTACAACTCACAAGACGTTAAGAGGGCCTCGTGGAGGCATGATTATGATGGGACAGGATTTTGAAAATCCTTTCGGAATAACTTTAAAAGATGGGAGTTTACGTAAAATGTCTTCGCTTTTAGATTCTGCAGTGTTCCCAGGAAATCAAGGTGGACCATTAGAACATATTATTGCCGCTAAAGCTATTGCTTTTGGAGAAGCATTAACCGACGATTTTTTACATTATCAATTACAAGTGAAGGCAAATGCTGCAACTATGGCAAAAGCATTAGTAGGCAAAGGCTATAATATTATTTCTGGAGGAACCGATAATCACTGTATGTTAATAGATTTACGTAACAAAAACATATCTGGAAAAGATGCTGAAAATGCGTTGGTAAAAGCAGATATTACCGTAAACAAAAACATGGTGCCTTTCGATACCCGTTCGCCTTTCGTAACATCAGGTATTCGTGTAGGTACCGCAGCCATTACAACCAGAGGTTTAAAAGACGCTGATATGATTACGATTGTCGAACTAATCGACGAAGTTATTGCTAATCATGAAAATGAAGCAGTTTTAGAAGCCGTTAAAGAAAAAGTAAATGCAATGATGGCAGGAAGACCGTTATTTGTATAACATTTTAAAATATACTACATAAAAAATCCTGCTTTGAGCGGGATTTTTTGTTTTTTGCCGTTACCCTAAAAAAGGTCGCGCTTTTGGCTATACCTGCCTGCCGGCAGACAGGTCTTTTTTAAACATCATATAGAGAAGAAAGTAGAAGCAATATGTCCAATTTTAGTTTTAACAAACATAATTACAATCCAGTTTTAAAAAGGATGTCGCCTCAATCCCTGCCTGCCGGCAGGCAGGCCTAACGCACTTATCTGCTAATGTCATTAAAGAGGTGAAACAAAGGAACAATCCTTTAAATATACCATGCTTTTTATCACAAGACAAGTGGAAATGCGCGCATTGCAAACCATTGCTAGCAAGAGAAAAGCTTCGCTTTCGGAACACTTTTATTTAATATTTATGCTTGTTTTACTCAGTTTTTATGATTGTTACTCCAATCCAAGGCTCTTGATATAAGCTTTATTATTTGTAGGTCTTCCTAAAAACTCTTCAACAGCTTCATCAATATCTCTTTGACCACCATTTGCCAAAATAAGCTTTCTGTATTTAATTCCCGTTTCAGTATCTCTTAGTCCATTTTTTTCAAATACGGTAAACATATCTTGTGCGTACACTTCAGACCATAAATACCCATACATATAAACGGGATGTGTATTGATATGAATCCAGCTCGCTTGTGGATGTGTTCCAACTATGTAGTTGTCCATTACACCTATTTGAGCATCTATATCTTGCCATAATTTATCAGTATTTAATGGCTGTGTAGGACTGTATTTATCGTATAAATTCATATCATATATACAATACCTTAAGGATCCTTGTGCTCCTAAACCAGAAGATAGGTTTTTTGCATTTCGTTTACTATTAAATAATGTTTTAGGGAATACCTCACCGGTTTTATAGTGCTTAGCAAAGGAGCTCAAAATGTCATAATCATCAAGCCAGTTTTCAAAAATTTGCGACATAGCTTCTGCAAAATCAGACTTTGTAGAAGATAGTATAGAAAATTCTCCTTCATAAGACATAGAATTTACAATATGACCAAATTCATGGAATAAGGTGTTTAATTCTCCAAAGCTTAATAAAGATGGTAATTTATCAGTTGGTTTAGTGAAATTTCCTAATAGCATGGCCGCTGGTATTTCATATCCATTGTCTGATTGACTGCCAGAAGTTAAGGGAACTCCATAAAACCAGGTCTCTTTATTAGGTCTTGGATATAAATCTAAATAAAAGCGTCCCTTCAATTTTTTACCTTCATACACTTCATACATAGATACATCTTCGTGCCAAACCGAAGGGTTTTCTATTTTTTTAAATTCTAATCCTAAAAGCTCTTGATACAATGTAAACATACCATCTAAACACGCTTCCATTGGTAAATAGTCACGCATTTTCTCATAATCAACGTTATACTTTGTTTTTAGCAATTGATTATTATAGTACCCAATATCCCAAGGGTTTATAGGATTATCATTTTTTGGAGTATTCTTGTCTATGTTCCTCACTGTTTTTAATAAGGCAATATCCTTAAGCGCTTTAGCTTTGGATTCTGCCACTAATCCATCAATAAATTCCCAAACACGTTCTGGTGTTTTTGCCATTTTAGGTTTTAGGTTATAGCCTGCATAGGAATCATATCCCATTATTTTACCCAATTGGTATCGCTTACTAACTAGAGAATCTAATATCGTTAGATTTTTATCGGCAGCAATATTTGTTTTTATTATAGAAAAAGATTTTCTAACCTCACTAGAGGTAGCATTGCTCATAACTGTACCAGAAGTGGCATTAATAACAGGAATTTTATAACTTCCATCTTCTAATCTGTAGGTATCCTTAAAGTTTTCTGGTAAACCATCTACCTGCTTTTCATCAAGACTTAAAACTTCATTAGCCGAATTCATATTCGTAGAATATTGATTAGTTAGTTCATTAATTTGCGCTGTAAGTCGTTTATAGGTTTCTAAATCCTTTGCACTTAAATTTACTCCAGATTGTTTAAAATTATCTAAAACCTTATTTACAAGAGTTTTTTTATTGCCTTTAAGGGTTTTGCCTGCTTCTGAATTAGCGTATGATTGAAAGGTTTTATATAATGCATTATCAGAGCCAAATTCGGTAAACAAAGAGTCTATTTTTTGATTACCGGCTATTCCTTTAGCACGTGTAATTGAATCGGTTGATACCCAATACAGCATAAATGCATTGTTTGATGCTTTTCCTAAATCATTTACAACTCTGTCATAAGCTCCAAAGGTATTTTCAAAACTCAAGTTATCTGTGGTTTTTATATTTTCTAATTCCAGCACTGCATTGGTAATTGTTACATGCACATAAGCTTCTACGTGGTTGGCAGTAACATTTGCATAATCAATAGGTTCATTGAGTTTTACATTAAAAGGATTGTCTGCAGACATTTCCAATTTCTCAATTTTGGTTTCATAAGGAGAGCCTAATAATAGTGCAATTAAAAAAAGTAAAGTGAGTCTCATTGTTATTAATTTTAGTGTTAGTAATAATGGTAAATATCTTGTCTTGAAATATGTCGGAGGGATTAAATTGATTTGTTGCATTCACAATGCTCCTAATTTAGCAAATTAAACACAAATGAATAATCTGTAAGGGTTTTTTTAAATAGGCTTTTTATTTTTTTTAGGGAGTCTTAATTTCTAAAAGTGTAGTTGTTTTTTTATAATTTATGATCAATCTTCAACTGGAAATACAATATGTTGATACGCTCCTAAGTCGGGAGCAGCAGTTCGATTTACATTTAAAATATCAAAAGGAATTTGACTTGCAAAACTTGACAATCCTTTGTTTATAGCTTCAGATTTTTCGCCAATAATGAGCATGTTTT
>Ga0102814_10002025_pt1 | contig 13914 bp, 16 predicted proteins | sample ColrivemetaGS741_FD_79112 | JGI IMG/M metagenome (GOLD analysis project Ga0102814, IMG submission 79112) | Estuarine microbial communities from the Columbia River estuary - Flood tide ETM metaG S.741 | ecosystem: Environmental > Aquatic > Marine > Intertidal zone > Estuary | place: USA... | reverse complement strand
TGCTTTTTTAACAGTATCATCAATCTCTTTAATCCTAGCTTTGTTGCCATCTTGAATAATCTTTAGCTTTCTAGCCTCTGACTCTTTAAGCTGTAGCTCGGATAACTCCTGATTCTTAGCCTCTACAAGCAATAACTCTTGACCAGCCTCTGCTCTAAAGGCTATTACCTCTGCACTATTCTCTCCATAAAAAGCAATTAACTCCTCCTCTTGTTTCTCAAGGAGAGCTACAAAAGCATCAAATTGTTTCTCCCTCTGCTCGTTAATAGCCTTAGCTTTTAGCTCCTCTAACCTTAGTAGTCGTTCTTGTCCATCCTCTATAGCATCGGCCTCCGCTTTTACAATTTGGTTTTGTATCGATATAATAGCAGCTACTCTATTACTTATGTTTTGCTGTATGTTCTGTTGTAATACTAATAGCTCATTTTGTTTTTTTAATGCTGCTGCTTTTCTCTTTTCTGCTGCTGCTTTTCTTTTTTCTGCTCTTTCGTCTGCTAGTTCATTATCTTTCTGTTGCTTGGTAAAGTCCTCTTGTGCTTTTAATGTTGCATCAAATGCCTCGTTAAATGCCTCTGTTACTGTTTTCTGGTCATCATTAATACCCCTAATCTGTGCTCTTAACTGCTCTATGTTTCTTGTGATATCCTCTTGGCTAGAATTACTAAAAGGATTGGCTCTGTTGATGTTCTGGAATGCTATCTGTGCCTGTAAGCTAAACCTTTTAAATCCATTGGCAATATTGGTAAAGAATTGCTGTGCTCCTGCTGCAGTACCAGAAAAGAAAGCAGGCAATTTAGCTAAAGCCGATGTTACAAGATTGATAGCCGGAGCTAAAAACTCTAGTAGTTTTGTTCCTGCAAATGATAGAGCATTAGTTACTCCATCAAATCCTTTTCCTACTCCAGCTAATGTGCTGTTGAATTCCTTGTTTTTGTCTACTAGGTTTGTAAAAAACGAACTGATTCTACGCAAGCCATCAACCAAAGACCTACCTAAAAAAACAGCAGATGCAGCCTTGCCTAGTTTACCTAATGAGGATGTATAGTTACCTACATTTCTACGAGTATCTCCTGTCTGTTTCTCAAGTCTTTTAAGCTCGTCTGTTAGTCTTTTCTTGGTCTTTATAAGGTCTTTACCTCGTTTAGTGTTTTCTAGCTCGTTTTTGCTTAGCTTTTTCCACTCTAGGGTAGTTAGTGATAGCTTTGCTCTAAGCTTTTCTATCTCTCCAGACTCCTTATTTAAGAGTATTACTTGCTGTTTAGCAATTTGTATACGCTCTCTGTTAGCTAGTTTTAGCTTTTCTCTCTGGATTAGCTCCTCATTAGTAAGCTCATTTACCTTTTTTCTGGTCTTTACTGCCTTTTTTCGCTCCGTTTCTAGCTGTTTACTAGCTTTAGTAAGCTTTTCAACTTGGTCAGTAGCTTTCTTTAATCCCTTTTCGTCATTAGGATTTATAATATCTAAGTCCTTTTGTGCCTGTTTAGATAAATCAGTCAATTCTTTTTTTAACCTATCAAGATTGGCAAAGATATCATCAAATGTATCATCCTTGCCTATCAGGTCACTATAATTAATTACACTATCAGCCATTTTGTTGCTTTTTCTTTATGTAGTCTAAAAGACTGTAAAATCTAAAGGTAGTAATCTTATCTAAGTCCTCTGTTGTATGCTCTTTAACAGCCAACATAAACTCCTCAAACCCTAACTCTATTTGTTTCTCTGCTGAATTATCTCTACTTAAATTCCAATATGTAGGATTTATAAGCTTTAACAAATCATTATTTGCTTGTTTCCTCTCTTGCTCTGCATCCTCCTCCCCAATTATTACGGCTAATTGAGTTTTTAGTTTCTTGATTAATGCCTGATTATAGATGATATTTTTTCCCTCAAATTGGAGAGGAAAGAATATCCTAAGCTCTTGCTCGACTTTTTTTTTATCGATTCTGCATTACCATCTACCTCTTTCTTAGTTACTCCTATTCTTTGGAGTACCTCTAATGTATTCTTTAGACCGGATGTAGTAATATCCTCTACCTCTACTCCGTTTATGCTCTTAACCATTGCAGCTAATGCTAATCCCTTTGGCTCTAGCTCTGCTTGTGAATAGTTATAAGCCATTCTAGCATTGGATAGCTCTTTCATAGCTTTGTCTGCCTCATTGGCCCCAATAAATCCCATCGCTCTATCTATCCTCTTAATCACATCTGTAGTAGTGTTGCCTACTTCATTTGCTCTCATCATCTCCTTATTGAATTTCATGTATCGTCTATGAGGCATCTCCTCTATAGAATCATAAAATATTACCTCTGCTTTGTTTTTTTTGAATGATATCATCGTTTTAATATGTTTGAAAGTGCTGCTGACATTGGAGCATATAGTAGGAGCAAATGGTTTTGCTCTATAACTGCCAGGATTATGGCTAGTAGTGTAGCTGTATGTGATTCCATGCAGAACTCACAGTTAGTTAATTCGTCTATAAACTTTGTGCTAAACCTATTGTATAGCTTTGTAGGTAGATTAACCTTGTATATAATAAGCATTAACCACCAAAAAAACAAAAAAAAGCAGATAAAATCTATAATATTGATGTCCATTGTGTAGTATGTAGCTGTTCTAAAATAGCATCATGGTCATACTCGGTATAATCTGCCAAAAACTCATAATCACTATGGTCTCCTTGATGCAATTTAACAACTAGCATAGTATCATCAATAGAGTATCTCTGACTTTCAACAGTACCTACAACAACATGGTCTATCTTATCCATGTTCGGGTCATCTGCATTAATGATAAAGTATCTGTTATGTGCCATTATAGTAGTTTTATAAATTCTATCAAAAAAGCTATCAATGCTGCAATAATGCCTATGGCTGTAATGATAGTAGTTCTATATTTCTTAATTAATTTCATTAGCTAGGGCATTCATCTACTCTATCTGACTCCTCCATATTTACAGATGTATAGCCTCCTGTTGTTCCTGTAAGGTCTGGAATAGTCCATTGTGTTCCAAAGCTACCATTAGCTATATCGGTATCTAGGATTAAATTGCCTGACTGTACAGGAGTATTCTGTATCACTCCTCCATTCCATTGGGTATTAACATCAGATGCACTAAGCTCTACATCCCACATACGAGTTTTAGCAATCTGTGCAGCACTAAAGAAAGTATCTTGACCACCTATTTGTAATGGCTCTGTGTTTATTGATACTCCGCTCAAGCTATTGCTCTGAATTGTTTTTGGTGTGAGAGTATTATCAATATAAAAGTTCACATTATTAGCATCAGTTGCACCACCATAAGTAACAATAATATGATTCCAAACGCCTGTATTTAGTGCAGTATTAGAATCTACAATTATTAGATTAGTGCTAGAGCTTCCAAATAAAAAACGTAAAGTATTATTACGGCTTCCTACATAATACGCTCTTACATCGTTAGGTATTGGTCTTGCCCATTTACTTAAAAGAAATCTAAGGCCTGTTAAATTATCAAATTTTACCCACGTTTCAATACTGAATGCATTAGCTCCATTAAAGTCAAATGCTGAATTATTAGTACAATCTAAGAACTCATTAATCCCATCAAAAATAAGGCTTCTACATTCGACTACAGGAGGAGCAATAGTAGGTACAGGGCAAGCCTCCGGAACTTGAATAGTAACATTGAATCTAAAATGTGATAGAGGAGCTTTCTCTAACTGTGTAGCATCCGCTAGGTCAAACTCACTAAATACATTCTCAAACAAAAAGTCTACACTACTGATAGTAAGATTGTAGTTTACTCCTAAAAGCTTGCGAGTAAGTACATCCCTAGCCTGTGCTACTAAGTTCTGTTGGAATATCTCTGTTTCTAAGATAGTAGAGTTTATCAAATCCATATTCACACTAAAAATTATAGCAGTATCATAGGATAGATAGCTATACTGATTAGTGTTAAACTGCAAAATGTTCTCCCTAAATACATAGAAAAAACATTGGCCTTGCTTATCATTATCAGGAGAGATGTTTACATATCGCTGGCTATTGTTCTGTGTACCTAAGTATACCTCTGGATAGAATACAGTAGTACCATTCCTAGAATCTAGGTTTTTGTATGTTCTGCCATAACCATTAGTAAGCCAAGTAAGATTACTTTCTAACTTGGCCTTTATATCTAAGATTGCAGCATCTATCTCTACAGGGTTTGTAGGAGTAGGTACGCTAGGATTTTGCAATAATATCATCGAAATTCTTTTTAATTGTTGGTATAGTGTACTCTGCTAAAAACTTTGTCCAGCTCTCCTCGTCTAGTCCTAAGATGTCAGCATATTTGCTCACTAAAAATACAGAATAGCTGATAACTGTCCTAATTACTGCATTGTTTTTTCCTGCTATTACCTCTAAACTCCTATAGAAATCACCACTATCAAACAATGTTACTCTATCTGTAGGCAATCCCTTTCTACGCTTTATCTTGATAGTTGAATTAGCATAGGCTGGTTTAATGTCTACACCTTTACTGTTTTGCCCCTGAAATAACTGCTCTTGTGTCTGTAGCTGTTTTATCTCGTCTTTATTCTTATTTATACTCTCTTGGATGCTATCATTTACAGAACTCTGTAGCTGTTCTACTGTCCTCTTTAGATTGTCTAGTATAGAATTATTGATAGCCATTATATTGCTCCATAGCTTGCACCTTTGCGAGCACATGGAACACATACACTATTAACATTGGCTTGGTCTAAATTAGTAGCTTTTACAGCTCTTTCTACTTGGGCCCAGAAAGGAACTTGCCTAGTATCCGAATCTCCCTCTAAGTCTCGGATAATGTTGATTTGTACATTCTGCTCAATAGCTGATACTTGACTACTAGCTTTCATCATTTGCAGAACCTTTAACGCTACAATCTTGCCTAGAGCATTCGTCATAGTTAATCGATTGTCTATCCAGAACTGTGTAAGATTGCACTTGATAGAGATGTTAAAGTTGAACCCATAATTATTATCATAGGTATACACCATATCATCAGTATCAAAGATAGTACCGACTGCAGGAACATTGCTTGCATCGATGTAGAAAGGAGACATCTGTACATATCTAGCTACGCTGTTATACTTGCTAGACCTACGACCACCATCACAAGTACGGCAGTATCCATTTTTCCAATTCAAAGAATCATACTGTATAGCTTGCCCCACTAAATCATCTTGATAATAACCTAGATACCATATACCTCCCTCTGTTCCTGTACCATCTGAATAGTCCAGGATAATATCAGTAGCTAACCATGTAAAGCTATTGGCATTGGTAGAGCTAAAGGTATAGGTAGCTACGGCTTGTTCTTGTAAGCTATTGTATAAGTATAAGGTTAATGATGGCTGTGCAGAAGTAAGGTATAATCCTACTCTATGAATCATCGCTCTAAGTCCTATAGTAGAATCCATATAGAACTCTACCCCAACAAATCTACTCTCGTTGATAATCGGCTTATCCTTTAGAACATTATCATAGATTAGGTTATTCCTTGCTAAGTCCATCCCTGCATTGTTGAGCTTTTTCTCTTGTACCATTTTCTCTAACAACTGATTGATAGCTGTAGTCTCAATGTCATCTAAAAAGGTCTGTAATGCGTAATTTGATGGTAGTAATGCCTGAATGTAATCAAGTCTTACAGATGGATGATACTCTTGGTAATATTGCCCGGATTCTGTATCTGTCAAAGATGTAGGCAAAGCAGGAATCTCTGCAGTATCCCAATGGTCTTTCCATCCTATAACTTTCTTAAGTTCTGTAATAACTCGATTATCAAACATAGCTTTATATTAAAAAGGGGCAGTAGCTCAGCAGGATACCACTGCCCCCAAAACATTCAAAAAAAAACGAGGTCTTTACTATGGCAAGTAATCAAATTTCTTGATACCACCGTTAGTGCCTGTGTTGTATGGAGTAAGTATTGCTACTGACATTCCCATTTGATAAGACTTAACAAGTGCATTTGTATCATCAGCATTGCCAGTGATAGCAGAAACATCTGCACACTCATCTTTAATCATCAAAGACATTGGAATACCCATCAAATCAGACTGCTCTACGCTCCAACGGATTCCATCACTCATAGACTCTCTGTTAGCAGCAGCATCAGGAGATACTTTTGCAACAATCCCTACTGAACCGGCTGGCATAACATATCCTGTAGATACGGCAGCAGCAGAAGTAGCAACTGTGTTAGAGTAAGTGAATGTATAACCATTGAATTGGAATGCAGTATTAGTGCCATTGCCAGAACCTTGATTAACATACTGAGATACAAAAGATGCTAACTGTGCATCTCCAATAACCTCTAGTCCGTTACGGCTAAAGTCATCAGCTTGCATGATAGACTTACCATCGTTCAAGAAAAAGTCTACATCTGCAGCAGCTACTTGTAAAGCATCAGCTAATAAAGGATATTTAGCAGCAGCACCAACAAAAGCAGAATTGTAAGTAGTAGCTTTAGCAGCATCTACAGCAGCAAGAATCTGTGCTTCTAAAAAGTTAGCTAATCCCTCCTCTGCATCACTAAATTGACGCATAAAGTCTTGCGCTTCTGTTACGATATCAGATTGGTCTGTCAATCTAGGGATAATACGGAACCCTGTATGTGCTTGTACGAAAGTTACGTTAACAAGTGCAGCATCAGCATCCTTACTAGGAAAAGTACAAGTCATTGTACCAACTGTAGCAGCAGTAACATTCTTAGAGAATACAGGAATCTGAGTAGCAGGAGCTCCCCAAGATTGTCCAATTACTCCTTGATTAACACCAGAAAGAATGCCACTAGTACCTCTAAGTGCCATATCAATAAATCCGTACTCTTGTTGTCTCAATTCTTGTCTATCTAATAACGAGGGATAGACACCTCTGGCATTTTGCTTTTTTAAATTTACTATACTCATTGTAATAAAAGTTGATTATTAGTATTCTCTTAAGGTTGATACATTATAACGCTCAAAAGCCTCCCAATAAAGTTTATTGTATTCATCGCCCTTAGGAATCCCTTTCCTTTGTGCTATTTTGTCAAACTCGGTCAAAAATTGTTCCTGAGTTTTGAATGTGGCCTCTTGTACGATAACTTGAGAGCCATTAAAGTTACCACTAGAAGTAGGAGTATTCCCTGCTCCTCCTCCTTGTGTGTTTTTATGTAATACAGACTGTAGCTCATTTTGTAGGATTGTCTCTAATGAGGCATTAAGGATACCATCCTTGTAAGCAGTACCATCCGGCTTGCACCAAATAGTCTTACCATCCTCCTCTACAGCATTCGCTATTAATGTCTGGGTTTTCAGTTTTATAATGTCATTAATCAAAGCTTGGTCCAAACCTTTGTTGAACTCTAGCTTGCTCAATGAACCATTAATCTCTGTGCTCATTGTTAGATTACGCTCCTTTGTCTTTAAGCTCTGGATTAACTGCTCTCTCTCTTGTATCTGCTGTTGTGCAGTAGTAGTAAGTTCAGCCTTTTCCTTTTTGTGCTTAGCCTTTAGCTCCTCTAACTTTTTTAACGTTTCATCTGGATTAGTGTTGCTCTTAAGGCTTTCTAATTTATCAGATAATTCCTTGTTTTGCTCGGCTATCATCTTGGCCCAATCCGATGTCTTAACTCCAGATGGCTTCTCTAGTCCTACAGATGTTAGAGCATTGTCCACAAAGTCATAAATCTTTTTATGCTCCTGGCTAATGTTCTCCTCAAAATAGTTTTTAGCTATTGTCTCTGCATAGGCTTTACCTACATTTGTGCCTTTTAGAATGTCTAATACTTGTGCCTGTAATGACTCGTCCTCTGCTAATTTTGCTTTTAAATCGTCCATATGTCCCTATATGTTTGAATGTTTATGTTTATAAATACTTTTCTACTTGCTCTAACTCTAATCCTAAATCCTCTGCAATAACATCGGCACTAGCTCCATCTGCAGCCATATCCTCAATCTTTTTCTTTACAGGAGGAGTAACTCTCTTTTTCTTTTTAACCTCCTCTATTGGCGCAGGCTTAAAAGTAGGATTGTGTATCATTATAACTGTGTGGTAATTCCCAAGATACTTAGGACTTTTAAATTCGTCTTTCAGGGCCATCCAATCACTTGTGCTCTTACAGAATTGGTGTATCTGTAGGTTTTGTGTTAGGCCATTGTTTTTAGCTCGTACTCCAATAAAGCAATAAGCTCCTGCATTGTGCTCCGGTATTAAAACAGGAAAGTCATAGCTAGGATATTGGAGCATCACTTGCTCCAGCTCCTTGCTCTTGCTGACTAGATTCCCCTGTATCTGTTTGCTCGGTTTCATCTTTTACGTAAGTTTTGAATGTGTTATAAATAATATCAATCTTTTGCTCAAACGTGATATCAGTACCAAAGTCTACTAGACTGCCATTTTCTCGCTCAAACCTCTGTACAAATTTAGTAAAATTTGCCTTAATATACAAATCCTCTAACTGCATAACTCCCATTTCTAGCTTTTTGTAGCACTCCTCTAATGTGCTATATGGAGCTGGATTGAGATTGTTTTCTATCATTAGCTTTCTTACTGTCTGTGGGTCTCCCTTGTACTTAGTCTCGATTAGCAGTTTATATAGCTGGTCAATCTCTGATTCAGGCATTCCTGCAGTCTTGGCCCCAACAAACAACTCTTGCAACTGTGCCTCTGTCAGTAAGAACCATTCAGTACCATAGTTAGCATGAACCATTACATCTACATCTACAGCCAACTTGATAGCTGTGCTAACCATCCACTTGTGTAATCTGTTACATATCCCTGCGAGCTTTAGTAATGGTTTCTTTCTGTCCTCCATCAACGAACGAACTTGGTCAGCATTAACAGCCTCCTTATTCATCATATCATTAAAGCCTGTGGTGTTGACTTTAATAAAGTTCTCTCTTTGGTCTTGCTTTGTCTGTTCAAACGCTAGGTTTTCCGTAGGAGGAGAAATGAATCTGAAATAACCGGATACATCATTCTCGTCATTGTCAATCTTAGGATTAATCTTGATAGCTGTTCCTGCACCGCTAAACTTGTTAGCTGTACAAGTCTTACAAGCCGTAGGAGTAGACATCTCCCCATTCTCCATAGGTACAGATACTAAACCATTAACACAATACTCATCCTCACATACAGGAGCAGCATATTCAACAACAGGAAAAACTCCATAATGCTCAGCATAGTAGCTGTATGCATGGAACTGTTGCCATTCGCTCATACTTCCAAGCACAGCAGATAATGGAGCATATCTTTTTGTAGTATCCTTAGAGTTTAATGGAATATCAATGAACCATCTTGCCGGGCAATAGCCTAGATTGTGCGGAGATTCTAGTACAATAGAATATGCTCCATCTCTCTTTTCGATGACTCTATAGAACTCATCATCATAGAATGCTATTTTTTTGTATGCTCCCTGCTCATCGTGGCCATCACTATGATGAAAGACGATATACTTAAAGTATTGCTTGCATGGAGTAAGCTCGTAGCTCATAAGCTTGTCTAGCTCCACAGTAACATAGTAAGGAACACCGGCCTCATCTTTATCCACTACTACAATGGTTTGAGGCTTACATTTAAAGGCTTTTCTCCCTACCTTTTCAATGTAATTTCTAGTATCCAGGTTAATTAGCATCTGGGCAGATTGCTGCTCTGCTCTTTTGTTGGGATATTGGATACTAAAGTTAGCATTTCTGCCATTAAAGACTCTGTTTAAATCGCCTAATATATCATCGGAGATAGAAACGATAGCCAATGGATAGCTAAAAAAGTTTAGCACCCTTTGGTATTTATCTTGTGTTACGCTGTTGTAAATGGCACGTTTAATCTCATCCCATCCTACCTCAGACTCTAGCTCGCTGAAAAATAATGGCTCGGACATAACTTTGAGCCTACTCTCGTAGGACATCATATAGCCTATGTCACTCTTTTTCTGCTTTACTAGCTTTATTACTTGGCTTTCGTTTAATAACATTATCCTTGAATTGAAATCTTTTACTAACTAACTCCCAATCATCCCTATTCTGAGAGGCTTGCAACTGTAAGACTGCTTGAGCATGTGTCAAGGTTAACTCAACACATGCTCCAGTCTTAGTTTTTAGCTTTACTGTTGTAGGCTTAGCCATACTTATACAGTTAAAGCATTGAAATCTGTAGGAGTAACAGCATATTTGCTCTCATCCCAATCAAACTTCAGTTGAAATGTAAGAGTATTGTTATCTCTTGTACCAAAGCCAGCGTTAGACATAGAACCTAATACTACATTTGTAGCATCAAAGCCTGTAAGCAAATCGCCAACCTTACTGCCCCAAATTTTACCCTCTTGAGAGATTAGGTATACCTCTAGGCCATTACCCTCACAAGCTAGTTTACGGAATGCAGCAATCTGTGCTCCGGTCAAGGAATCAAAACGAGCTGAACCATCAGTAGGATTGATGCCGTTCACTAATGTTTCTCCGTTCAAAGTCGAGTTATCCCCACCACCCTGGGTGATTGTGGTTCCTGCTGTCAAAACTGACTCACCGCCTATTAAAGGAGATTTAACAACGTGCGAGCTATCAGCAGCAGCAAAAAGAATGTTCCATCCTGCAGCTACATCTACAGAATTACCAGCAATAGTAGCAGGTAAATTGTTTGCAGGAGTAGCAACATCCCAAATAACTTCACCTTTACGGACAAACCAAAAACGCTGAATCTGACCAATGTTCTCAGGACAAGCACTTGATGGAATATCTGCTAATGCTGGGTCTAATGGACAACAGTCTAACAAAAATAAATTCTTAAGTAACATAATTAATTAATTAAATAGTAATAAAATCAGGGATTGACACAATGCTTGCCCCTGTTGAATCTTTAAAGTTTATTGTTAAATCATAGGTCTCTCCTGTAGGGTCAGTAACAAAGTCAACCCACAAGTAACTGTATACGCTCTTACCATTAACACACCCTAGAGGATTTAGAGTTACAGGGTTAACAGTTAGTGCAGGAGCTGTAGCTACAGGCACAAAAGTTACTTCGATATTGAACACATCACAAGTAACGGTATCTGCTAAGTTTAGCCTAAACTCTTTCTCGAATGTTGCACTACCTACCCTATCATTAACCTCTTTTGTGTATGATGCTAATGTAGGAGTATCTGAACCACAACAATTAAACGATGGTAGAGGCTGTAGATATTCTCTAATTACATTAAGCACAGTCTTTTCTGCTGCCGTTAGTAGAGATTGGTCTAGCTCCAAATCGTATAACTCTTGTAAGAAAGTATCAAAAGCCTGCGTATCAAATGAAGTTACTTGATTAAGCTCTAATGCTGTCTTTACTGCAGGAATTGTAAAGGGAGATACTAAGGTTATCTGTCTCAAACTCTCCAGGAGCAAAGCAGTATTGCTCTGTAGTCCTGATAAAAATTGAGATGGTAGTAAAACGTAAGCCATGATTATATTTTATTTGCCGTAAGATACAAGTTTATTTGTATTTTTCCTAATCCCTTGTTCCCCATAACGATAAGCATCCCATATATGGTTAAATCCATCCAATGGTTTATTTAATGCTCTGCCATCCTTACGGTCTACTTTCCATACGTATTTTTGCTGTTCTTGTTTCCATAATTCATTAGAAACTAAATTTACTGCACCATAACTTTTGATATTGTCTATGCCACTACGTATAGAATCTGCTCCTTTCTTGCATCCCTTAACTCTATAGCCTAGATTCCTTAGCTCCTTGATGCTCTTTGGCTCTGCACTATCTGCCATCACTAGAGCACCACTCTTTAAACCCTTTTTAACCCCTAATCGTTCAAACTCTTTAGCTATATCTTGATTGGTTAACCCTGTCTTGTAGAGTAGTAGCTCTCCATATAGCTGGCCCTGACTAAGAACGCATCGAACTAATGTTGTCGGGTCATTCGTATAGCCAAAGTCCATCCCATAGCAAGCTCTCTTAATGCTCTCTGTAGGTAGTTTAGGTATCCAATTAACTGCAGGGAATACAGCTCCCTCCACTTGACCGGTCATCCCTAGTCCATATACCCTCCATTTGTTAGGGTCTTTGTACTTGAGCTGTTCTATCTTTTCCTTGATGCTATCTTTTAGAAAAGGATTATGGGTATAGTTGGAGATAAGTAGCTCTACATTCTCTGTGCCAATTAGCTTATCGTGTACCCAAAATGCAAATGTAGGGTTATAATCGATGAATACTTGCTTTGTAGTTCTTATCTGTAGCTGGTCATAGATGGAGTAAGGTATACCATTGGCCTCATTCATAAACAGATAATCTCTTTTACCACTCTTAGCATCTTGCTCATTGTCAAATGACTTAAACTCCATTATGCTCCCATTGTGGAATCGATATTCTCTGTTTGTAATGTTGATTCCCTTAATCATTGACCTAAAAAAGTCATTATTCAGGATGCTCTCAAAATCTCGTATGGCTCCAGCCTTTAGATTAGGTATGTCCTGCCCAACAATAGTAATCACTTGGTTAGGTTTCTCTGCAGCCTTGCAGGCAAGTACCTGGAGCAAAGAGTAAGTCTTACCCGATGATGTGCCACCTTGATTGACTACTACTTGCTTAGTAGAACGGATATTCCACTCAAAGATTGGGGATATAGGGAAAGGATTAATCATCTATGAACTCTGATTCGCTATGGATAGGCAGAACCTTAGTGCTTTCAAATTTAACCTCGATTAGATTGGTATGCACATCTGCATCCATTTCTATCTTTTGCTGTTTAGGCATAACGAACTCTAAAGCCTTAAGATAAGCATTAATCTTGTCCTTATCTGCTAGGTCTGGACTATCAAGTAGTTCAAAGAAATATCCTAGCCTATCTATGAGACCAGATTTTAGCTCCTTTTTGAACCCACTTAACTCCTTGTTCTTACTGCCTTTAGGTCTACCTGTGTTACCTTTTACAAACTTACCGTTATTATCCCTCATAACCGTTTTTTGTCCGTATTTAAACGGAATTAATAAATCTACTTCTTTTTTTTCTTAGTCTTAATCTTGGCCTTAGTCGTTTTGACTCGCATTCCTCTCTTTGGATACGCATAATTATCTATTTTTTGATTTTTTACCCTCACAATTCCAAAGCATCCGGGCAAAGTCATTGGGCCCTGCTCCTCGCTTAGCCATCTAATCCTATTTTTTTCTTTAAGTCTAAAAAGTCATGATGCATATTGACGAGTTTTGTTACTTGGCTCATTGCACCTACTTTATATTTTAACGGATGTTTGTAGTCAAAAGTTTTGCACTCTAAGACTAAAAATACATCGATAGATTTAAAATAATCATTTTTTGTGGCAATCCCACCATCTAAAAGGAGGAAATCTATTAAGTCCTCATTCATAAAGCAAATATCCTCTAGTATGTCTGCTTGCTCTTTGTTGTATCTGGAATACCACTTGCATCCTATCAATGGCTTTACTTTCTTTGCTAACTTAAGAGCTTTGCGTAGGAATCTATCTTTTGGTGTTTGCATCTCTTATCTCTTTGTATATTGCAAATATCAGTCCTCCTAGAGTAAAGCCTCCATAGTAGAGGATAAAGGGTAGCAATAGTATAATAATTAAAATATTCATAGTGATTTAAGTTAAAGTAAATAACAGATGCTATCTGCCATACTTGTACCTAGTACAGCAGATAGCTTAGTGTTATGTGCCAATTTAATTAAGGCCTAATTCAGCTATCGGACGATAACATTTTGTGCCTATTTTTTCAAGTTCACTTCCGTTTCTTATGTAGATAGAATGCTCTAAATATCCAATCCGTTTTTTTCTAAAAATCTCTATTGGTTTTTCACTTGAGAAAAAAATGTCATCAGCGATAATATTTAACTCTGTTACTATATTGTCGTTTTCTATTTTGTAAGTCAAAATGTTATCTGAGAAACATTGGAAATAGGCAACTTCTCCCCAACTTCCATTT
>Ga0102814_10002023_pt1 | contig 13919 bp, 17 predicted proteins | sample ColrivemetaGS741_FD_79112 | JGI IMG/M metagenome (GOLD analysis project Ga0102814, IMG submission 79112) | Estuarine microbial communities from the Columbia River estuary - Flood tide ETM metaG S.741 | ecosystem: Environmental > Aquatic > Marine > Intertidal zone > Estuary | place: USA... | reverse complement strand
TGGTAATAAAGAATATTCTAATAATATTGAATGTAAGAAAGTAACAACTTTAGATGCTTGGGATAAGGTTAACCCAGATGTTCTTATAGATTTGGAAGTAAAAGATATTCCATTTGAAGATTATTCCTTTAATGTTATATTAATGTTGGACTTCATAGAACATTTAGAAAAGGAAAGAGGGCTTGAGATACTTGAACAAGCAAAAACTATCGCAAGAAGAGTAATACTGTTGACACCTTTATGGTGGCAAGATAATGCTATTAATGTAGAGAACCCAGACCTTTGGTGTTATGGTAATAAATATGATTATCATAAAAGCCTTTGGACATTAGAAGATTTTAATAGTTGGGATAGAGCATTAGGAATACAAGATTTAGAAAACTATTTTGTAGGAGTACACACAAACAATGGGTACACCCCATTTAGGTAAACAATGAGGGGAAGACATGAATAAAGACTTAATAACAACAGATAGTTTTAATGGAATTCTAACTAAAGCAGGTGATATAAATGCCTTAACATTTAGAACGATAGATGATAAAGCATTAGTTGAGATAGAGAGCTGGATGCCTGAAGTTAATAGAGCAGTGTCTTGCTTCAGTAAACAGAACTCACAGACTACTTCATCATTAATGTCACTTAATATGATCGACTCTGGACCATATAGAGTGTTGAGACAGATACTAGCGCAAGCAGAAAAGAAGAGATCAGCACTTAATGAGGCTGTATACAAACTAGAACTAAAGAAAATAAAGTTTAAAGAACTTGAAATAGCTATGACAGACGCAGAAGGATTAAGCTACGAAAAGCTTAGTTTAAAGCGTAATAAGATACAATGTGATGCGGTAGATTCACAAACACATATAGAGGCTTCTATCAAAGAGTTAGGTGCCTTAAAACGAAGATATGAAGAAGTGTGTACCAATAATGATATACCAGAACAATGGGATGAGGCAGATTTCGAGGACGCAGAAATAGAACATCACATTAAATCAATATTTAGAAACGGAGTACGAGATAGATTACAAGGTTCTCATAATATGGGTACTATGGAATACATGGAACAGTTTGGTGTTAATCCTATAACTGCTTATGCTTTGATAGATAAATATATAAATGATACGAGGAATTTAATTATTGAAGAAGATAAAGGAGCAGATATTACTGCCCATTATAATTTCTATGATAATATGTACAAATTATTTAAAAATGAATACAAAAAAGCGGCAGCGAGATTAGGATTAGATAATATAACTCATGCTGACTTTTTAATGAAGGAGAATAAATAATGGAATATAGAATAGTTTTTTTAACCCCAGGACAAATGGCTCCTGAAGGCTCTAGTAGTGTAGGTATAAGTAATGGTATAGCGTGGGTAAGTGACTCTAAATTCCCAACTACAGCTTTACTTGGTAAGAAATTAGACACAGACACAGACAGATTAACTGCTTATAATAGTAGATTAATGACTGCTGAAGAGATAGATCTATATGAAAATCCTCCTGCAGTATTAGATGAATTTATGTTAATTCAAAAAGTAAATGAATTAGAAGGTAAATTAATTGATGTAACTGCAGAATTAAATATCCTTAAAGCAACAAAGGAGAGTAAATAATGTTAATATATTTTAGAGAATTAACAACTAGCATGAAAAAAAATAACATAACTAAAAAATTCGAGAATACTACAGAGGGTGTTCTTATTGAACCAGAGTACCTTGAATCAGTTATGACTTATGAAGAAATAGAATTCATAGAAGCTAATCGTAAGGCTGATGAAGTTCCTTGGGGGGAAGGCCCAAATATTTCAGTTTTAGAAACTCCTAAAAGAAAAAAGGGACTTTTAAATATTAATCATTAATTACAATGTATAAAATAAACACTACCAAGGAGGCAAAATAATGCCATATAGTAAAAACGATAATTATTACTTCAAGGATTTTGAAAGATTATATTTCGGAGATGAAACCGAAAATAGAGCAGCCATGTACCATGATGGCTCTGGTATGGTATTTGAAAACATTTCAATAAGTGGTACAGAAGGTCCTCCTGGTCCTGCTGGAGCTGGCATAGCGGGTTCTATAATAGAAACCGAAGATGGGTCAGCTGGAGTTAAAGTCACTGAAACAGGCTTCATTGATCTTTGGACTGAAAATGTTGCTAGAATGTTAATTTCTGACCAGACTGTAACAATAGGAACGGCTCCTTCATACTCCCATAATTGGGGAGATTTAATGATTAAGGTAGAAGCTAATGAGTCAACAAACCCAACAAATACTTTACATCATGGACTAAAGATAGCCACCTTTGGTGCCTATGCTTCAAATAGTGTAGAATTTTTAAAAAGTAATGGTCCATCAACTGCCCCAACACCTTCAGTTACTGGAGAATCATTAGGTACTATTAATTGGTCTTCTTTCAATACAAACAATACTAATTACAATGCTTACGCAAGAATAGATGCTGTGGATTTAGAAGCTACCACTGACACAGTTGACGATCATAAAGTAGAACTAAAATTTCAAACTAGATATTCTCCTCATGATGTATGGAAAACTCAATTAATAATTGGTAATGGAGATGACTCTGGAATATCTTTAAATAAAGGTACAATTATTTCTGGATTTTTTGATAGTGTTTATGATATGGAGGCGGCGTCAACAAATAAATATCGTTCAGTATTAACAGTTGCTGGTACTCAAAGCGAGTTAACTTCTCTTAGAAACGAATTTACTGATTTAGTAGCTACTGTAAGTGGTGCTAAATATTTTGAAATATATGATTCTACTATAAGTGGTGCTAGAGTTGATTGTGCTGTTTTTGATGGTTATAAACCAAGTATTAATTTTTCTATAGACAATAATGAAATAGCTAGAATTGATAGTTATGGTAAATTTCATTTAGGACTACAATACCAACATACTGATGCTGATTTAACTTCAGTACAAGCCATTCGTAATGATGATACTTTAAATGATTCTATGTATACTGGAGAAACCTTATCAACTACCTATGCAATAAAAAGATATATAGATAAATTTATAAGTGAAGGCGAAAATAGTAGATTAGTTTCTGATAATGTTGTTGATAAAAGTATACTTGATTTAAAAGATGATGAACTTGCTATTAGTTTTGGAACTACACCTTTAAACTTTAATTTTAAATATAGTGTAGGTAGTATGAGTTCTGATCTTATATACCCAAGACCTGCTACATCGGAAAGTTATTTTGGGGAGGCTTGGACATTAATGGCAGGCACCAAATGTGTTTTTGGATCTTACGCCCCAGGAGATAGTCCAATATGGAATCAACCTGACATTGGAATGTGTACTTATTGGTATGGAGGGACTAAAGGACATGCAGATTTTAATTTAATTAGTCCACAATGGGGGTACAGAAGGGTATTAGTATCACAAAAAAATTCTTTATCAATAGCTGATCCAGGTGGGTCTTCTATAGGTATTTTAGCATGGGACAGTGACTCACTTTTTGAGGAGTCAACTTGGAAACGGCATGGGCTTTCATTTCAAAGAATATCAGGAACTCCGGATGCCCCAACACATGTAATTGGAGGAGAACTACTAGGTAGATTATCTTGGGATTACTGTTCTGAAGATGGTTTAGGGGTGTTAGATAGGGCTGGTTGGATAGAAATGAAATTAGGTAGTAAGAATGCCTATGTTGATGGCTCTAGTTATTTAGATTGGGGTGCTACGGTTGCAGAAAGAAGTACATGGTTTAAATTAGAAAACGAAATGCTTTTAGCAGCCAGTGTTTTTGGTAATTTTGGTAAAATAAGATTAAGAAGTAAATTATATTTCGACGATGGTTCTGAAAATTTTGTTTCTGGCATTATTCAATCTGAGAATACTGCAATTCAAGGCTCTTCTGGTGGACTTATCACTGACCCATGGCGAGATAATACTGCCTCACGATTTGTATGGGGGATGGATCATGTTCTTCCTTCAGCACAATGGGTTTTAGATCAAATAGACACAGCAGTAACGTTAGAGGCTCCAACATACAGCGCAATAAGCTCACTTGGTGCCGCAGAGGATTCTGTGTATAGTGCGTGGAATAGTCATGTAGCTGGTATTGGTAGAGCAGGCTTTAGAGTATCAACAGGTTATGACGCTGGAAGCTATGTATTCGCAATTAGTGGTTCTCCAGGACATCTACAAGAAACCCTTGGTAGACAGTCTTGGGCAATGAGATTGTCTTGTCAAGATGACAAAACTAGATTTTTTATTGAAAATTATGCCCCTAAACAGGCAGATTCATCAGGACACGCATACACTGGAGAATTAAATTTCTTTAGAGCTCGAGGTGGTAGTGGGATGGCTACAGTTAAATGGCCATATTCAACACTAACTAATCAAATAATAGCAAAAGATAATGGTCAAGTATTTGAGCACGATATTATAGGTAGAATACAGGCGTATGGACATGCGTATGCTAATGCTATTGATAAAGATCCATGTACATCTTGGGTGTATTGGAAACCAGCAGCCCAAATAGATTTTGTAGTTGAAAACGCAGAGTTAGATAAAATTGAAGCTGGTATTTATTTTAAAACTCGAGGTACATTACCGACTTACTCAGAGAAGGGTGTATCCGCAGTAATTGACTACAAAGGTTACACACATTTTGGTAATAGTTTTGTAACAGGTTCTAATCCGGCTACTTCGGTCCCATATAATATGGGAAAATATATAACAGATAGAAGAAGAAAAGGAGTTGTGAGTATTGATGGTGGTGGGATTCCTACCTTTTCAACACAAGATGGGCAAAGTACTTTAGCTTTATGAAACACTTATCCATCATTAACATTTTCAAGTAATAGTGGTGAAGACGGACCTAGTTGGCAAGTAAATCATTATTTTAATGCTCGTATAATTCATTGGCGTGAAGGTAGTTATTACCGTAACAAAGCTTTAGGAGCTTTCGGTATACCATCTATTTATAAAAGAGGTGGATTATCTACCATGATGATGGATACAACAACATGGTATGAAACTGAGGCTATGCTTATTACTGATCAAAGAGATGTAATAATTGGTGGAGGAAATGATGCTTTTGAAACTGCTTATGGACAAAGACAAGGTCACTTGGTTGTTTGTCCTACAGTAAACGGAGCAGATTATGGTATTACCCTCAGAAGTGCTTATAGTAATCGTTCACTTAGAATATTTTTTACAGGCAACGCTGTTAATTGGTGGGAGTCTGTACGCATAAATACTGGTGAAACTGGTGATGATGATTTATACATCAATGAAGGAACTGGAAGTGTACTCTTAGGTAGGCTAGGTAATACAATAGACTTAACTAAGAGTAAACTTATCATTAATGGTCATACAACGCCTGCTCAAGACAACTTATACAACCTAGGCTTAGCTGACTATAGGTTCAATGATATATGGGCGACTAACGGCACAATACAGGTCTCCGATAGAAGAGATAAAACAGATATACAAGATGAAAGTCTAGGTTTAGATTTCATTAAAGCTTTAAGACCTGTTTCATTTAAACGTGTTAATGGTACTAGAAAACATCGAGGTTTGATTGCTCAAGAATTAGAGAAGGTATTTAAAGACATGGGTAAAGACGGTAATTTCTTTGCTGGACTTATTCATGACGCTAAAGCAGATAAATATGGTATTAGGTATGAAGAGTTAATAGCACCATTAATAAAAGCAGTACAAGAGCAATCAATAATAATTGACAAACTTGTTGCTAAACTGGAGGAAAAATAATGAGTATTGATTATGGAGCATTAGAAAAAGTTACATATGACTCCTTTGTTAAATACGGTACTACCATGTATTTCTATCATAAAATTGATGGAGAAAAGAATGATGTAACTAGCCAAACAGAATACAGTACACTCGTCACTAAAGTAAAAGGAATAGCTATTAATTATGGTACTTTATTTGTTGATGGTAATAATATACAAAAAGGTGATAAAGAACTACTTATCAGTACTCGACAAAATAGACCAGTATTAGGGGATGAAGTTAGAATTAATGACACACTTCATAGAGTAATTAATATAAAAGAAGTAAGACCTGCTGATCAAACTATATTCTATCAAGTACATGTTAGGTCATATGCTGTAGGAGGAGCTGGTACTGAAGACGCTTTATATGTTAAACTAGGCGACTTACAAGAAGGCTCTGTGGTTTTAGATACTAATAAAGCAGACGTCCCAGAATGGAGAGTTATTGCGCATAATCATTATAAAGCTGGATATACTGTATTAATAGCAGACAAAATATTTGAACTATCATCATTCAATGGTTTTGAGACTGGAGCAACTTACCCAACTCAGCCTTGGGATGCCACTTATATGCGTAGATATTTAAGCACTGACTTCACATATGTATTGAGTGCTAAAATGGTTGCTAATTTAACTGGGATGTTGATTAGAACATTTAATGCTGATATAACAGACAAAGTCACTATACTATCTAAAGTAGAATTAACTGGGGAAGAGGATGTTGGTGGTATAACTAATGGTAAATATTTTCCTTATTTTGAAGCTAATAGTTCAAGAATAGCATACTATACTAATCCTTTGAATAAAACTGGTTTAAGTACTACTTACTGGACCAGAGATGCCAAACAGATTGGTTCTGATGGAGTTCCAAAAATAGGTGGAGCCCAGTACTACCAAGGAGTTAGACCAGTAATAATGTTAAACTCTGAAATAAAATGTATCTATAATAACAGCGGAATATATGAAATACAATTTGAATAACTGTATAGAATAATATAAATAAGGAAAGCCCTAGTACTGTGGAATACTAGGGCTTTTTTGTTGGTAACTGTTCCTTACTATATATAATACCAGACAGGACGTCCGGGAATTATCTATTAAGTAGCAGGGTCGTACTCAACATCAGTACGGGTTTCCATTGGTGCCTCTGGTGTGCCTGCTTGCAGTGCTTTCAGCAAATCATCAAGGGCAGCTTTTTCTTTCATATTAAAGTTTACTCTATCCAAAAACATACCTAAGGTACTCATCTGGGATTGGTTTAACTTAAATACTAAAACTTGTTCTGTCGCCATAATTTGTTCTCCTTTTTAAAATTTTATTAGGGGTTATCCCCTAACTATACAGAGGTTACTTTATTAAGTAACTCTTATTATTCAATTACTGGAGGCTTTCTAAAGCTCATCATACCACGTCGTAAAAATCCTAACTCTGTCATTCGCTTCCAATCAGTTTCAGTATATTCTGAAACAGGTTTCTGGTCAATATAAGCCATAGCAGTGTGAATCTGAAACAGATGGAACTCCACGGTGTTTTGAACTACTTTATTAAATACCACTTCCATAATTAGTTTTCTCCTAGTATCTTTGATTCAGTGTTTTTTTCTTTATCAAAAGTTAAAAATTGTTATTAATACTAATTGAGTTAATACTAGTAGTATTAACTTATTAGTATTTTTTATTTATTAGTATTATATGGGTACTCCGCGTGACCCTACCCTAGGGTACTCTGCGTGACCCTACCCCCTAAAAGACACTACAGTAGTAGGCTTCTTCAACCTTTTCCTCTATTTCTCTCCAAGTACCAAATATATAGACGTTTTGTGGCTCTGTTCTATTAGGTAGTTTTAAAGGTGCTATCTTGATCCAGCCAACTTCTTTCATTTTATTTAAATACTTTCTTACTGTATTTCTATTCATATTAAATTCTTCTGCCATCTGTCTACTACTCATAGTCATAACTAGAAAGCCATTGTCATAAAACTTTTCTTTTAGTGGGTAATTAGGATGATCGACCCATCCCTCTCTAATTATACCACAACGCATTTTAAGGTACATTACTAGAGGGTTCATCCTATCATCACACATCTGCATCAAACTACCATCAATGTCTCCATATGACAGCTTTAAACTCAACCAACGGGTATCCCTGGTCTTTACTTCATCTACAAAGTTATTCATTGCTTCATTTACACTTATTTTCTTACGCGACATTTTCTTGTTCCCTTACTAGTTTATCTAATTCTCTTTTAACTAATGTTCTAATCATTTGACTTCTTTTTCTACCTTCTTTACTTGCTAGTTTATCTAATTCTTCTACATCTTGCTCATTTAGTCTTAACCAAATCACTTTACTTAAGTTCATATCATTCTCCTTTACATTATAATTTAACTACTCACATAATATATACATCCTATTTTATTTGTCAAGGTTTGTAAATAAATAAGTTAAAAAGTAGGGGCAGCATTTACCGTACTGCCCCCACCCAAAAATAATAGGATGAAATTATTAGCCATAATTTCTAGACACATTTGAGGTAGCGTCTTACCTATTAAGAGGTTACATTATTAAGATGTAACTATTACACTATGTCCTTCTTCCGCACCGTAATCCAGTCCCCACTGTCCATAAATAAGTCCAGTACGAGCGGCGGCAGCGTCAGCTTTTTCTTCATAAAACAAGTTACCTTTACCTGGTACAGGACACCAAACATTAGAAACCTGAGGCATATTAATGAAAAAGATTTTACCAGCAGGAATCATTGAATCGTAAGCAATTGGAAATACTCCAAAATCAGTTACGATAGTTTGAATATCAGCACCACCTGTATTTCTATCTCTTGGTTGAGTCTGAAGAGAAAGTGAATAGAGCTCAGAAATTTTAATTTTAGCCGCGGAGCCAACCCAGATCATAAGACCTGAAGTGTCAACACCAGCATCAGCAAGTCCAGCAAGATGAGTATTAATTTTAGCAGTAGTCATATTAGCCATAGTAACACCAGCGGATGTAGAGTAAGTAGAAATAGCTGCAACAAGTCCTCTAGTTTTACCAGCGGTACCAGCATTAACGGCTCTCTGATAAGTACCATTCCAACAGGAATAATTAAGGTTTTTATAAATTCTTTTCAAAGCGGCGTTAATATTATGCTCATGGACATCAGTGATTGCGTTAGAGCCATCAATTGTTCCATAATCAGAACTATTACCAATTACTTTATTATAAGAAGACGCCATTTTATAAGATGTTCTTACATCATATCTAATAATTTGGCATGAGTTAACATCTTGATCTCTTGTATAAAGTTCAAAAGATGTAGGGGCTGCCATTGATTCTGTTTCAGTCACTTCATCCTGTACTCCAGATGCTAGTGTAAATGCGGAACTTAGTGCGAAATCAAAATTAGTTACTGATCTTCCACCTGCTCCTAATGCGTTCAAAAATGCGTTGTTTGTATCACCAAACATATATAGTTCCCCAGCATATTGCGGGAAATCTGCGGTTGTTGTTCCAGCCATGATTGTTCTCCTTTGTTATGTTATTTTATTTTACTTTGTTTTAGTCGTATCATTTCTTGTAAATTTCCAACCCTTTTAGCTTTTTCTAACTTCCCGTTAAATGATAAGGGTCCTTCATTACCAAGGTTTTGTTGTGCTCCACTCCCTTGTTTACCTGATCCAGAGTAATATCTAGGTTTAGCTTTTTTAAAGTCCGCCTTAAAGAAATTACTTACTGATTTACCAGTTGGTTCTCCATCAGCATCAACCATAATGACATCACCGTCACTATTTAACGAGAAATTACCTTTAGTTAAAGTTATTACATCATCTACATAATCAGCATCTACACCTGCAGCCAGCGCAGTGTTCTTAACTTTGCTGGTAACTTTCATACTTTTGATTGAGTTATTAGCTTGCTTCAATTGTACCTTAAGTTCCTCTACATCAGGTGGGTCTTCTTCATTACCAGTATTTAACTTTTTTTCTAAAGTTTTCCTCGTAGTTCTTTCTTTTGTTAATGCTGATTTCAATCCACTTATGTCAATATTAAACTTCCCGTCTTTCTCAACATAAAGGTCATGGAATGCTTCATCAATACCTTCTAAACTTGTTACTGTTTCTTCTAGTGCCATAATTTTGTCCTCCCGACAATTATTCTATTCTTGGTTTACCGGTGTCTAGATCTTCTGCGTTCTTATTACCCATAATTTGCTTTCCATTTTCATCAACATAAGGCTGCGGCATCTTTGCATTTTCTTCATCTAATAGTTTTATGTCCGCCTCACTGTTAAAGTCTGTACTAAGAATACCTCTACGTTTCATTTCTCTATGGAAAGTCTCGTTAGAAATACTCCTATTCTGGCGCATTTTAAGTAATATGTTTGCTTCAGAACCATCACGCATATGTAAACCGAAGTCTGTGTTTACGAGAGCATTCCCTGCTCTCTCTATCCCTTCCCAATCGCACATTATAAGATTAACTCTTGTAATCATATCCTGTAATCTAATGGAAAGGTCTTGTAAAGAACAGTTAGCATCAGACACATCTAGTGCCCTACCAGTGGCTGTACTACCACTACTACCAACTAGTTCTAAACTCTCTAATAGCATTCTTTCTTCTAGGTCTTTAAGTTCATCCATACCTGCCTGAATAGCTTTACCTGTATGTTCTACATAAGTTAAAGTACTGTTTTCAGGTCCCAGTATAGATACTTTAGCACCTATAGTTAATTCATCCTCACTATCAAACCCAGTACCAAAGAGTATTGGTACTCTAGCTACGTGAGTTATATTCATTTGATCTGATAGAGACTGCCAATGTGCTCTATTGATATTAGCAAGGTCTTGTAGTGGTGATACACCCCCATAGAACCCTGTTTTTCTACCATATAAAGGCACTAATGGTATGTAGTCTAAGTCTGTGTCACCAGCATCTACAATCACCCATTCAGCCTTATTATTAGGTCTCCATACTTCCCAATGACCTGGGTATAATACTCTTACTTGTTCTACAGTACTAGTACTCCACCGTCCATCAGGTATCTCTATACTCTCTAGTATATGGGCTCTAGCTAATACTACTCTACCATTTACTACAGCAGGTACAGCGTTTATCAACTGTTCCGCTTTGATATGGATACAATAAGGTCTTAAGTTTAGCTCTTTCTCTTCTGCCAAAGATAAGTCTTCAAGTGTTCTAGGGTAATCTACATATACATAGCTAATACCTTTGATCAACATATCTTTAAAGACTTCTCTATAAAAACCATTAATATTGTTACCCATAAGGTCTAAGTTCTCATTGTAATCCTTAATTAAGTCTATAGTGTCTTCACCTAACACTATAGGTTTGTTAAAGATTCTACCTGTATGATTATGTACTGCCCAGGTGAAGTAATTCTTTAATGTAGAGCGATTCAGTCTATTTAGGTACTGATCATCGTCCTCCATAGGTTCCTGAGGCAAATAGAGCCTATTAGCCTCCTTCATCGTTTTTTCTCCACCTATTAATGCTAATGGTAGTGCCCAATTTTCTTCCATAGCATCATAAATATCAGATGTTGAACTTACATTTCCTTTACTTGTTGTCATATTTCCTCCTATATGAGAAGTCTATTTGTCCTTAACGGTGGTCTAACCGTTTGACACACATATCTTGTTTCATCAGCAATGTGATCTTCTGCTGTTGTATCTATATCTTCTACGTTATTACTATCCCTCATAAGTACCGGCACTGTACGTAACCATTCCTTACATGTATTAAATATCCAAAGTCCTGGCTGTTCTGGTGCTTCTTTAGCTGATTCAGCTAATAGTCGTATAACCGACTGCCAACCAGGAATTCTTTCATTGTCTGCCGCCCTAAATGGTAGCTTACATACCTTATTAAATTGCCGTTGGATGCTTGGACCACTTTGGTTTCTGAATATACTTGGGTCAGCCACCCATTGAATTGTTGGTAAATCTTTTGTTCTTTCGAAAATCCCTTGTGCTTGTTTTTCATTATCTAGCCTCAATCCTTTATCTGGTACAGTTTGTCCTTTGTGGTCCGTTTCAGCCATATACCACTCATCTACTCGTATTATTGATCCTCTAGGGAAGTATTGACCATCAGGTAGTACCTTCCCATCACTCTTAGCCCAAATACCTAAAGAACCGGGCTTCTGGTAGCCCCAATCAAACCCTATGATGTACTTCCATGTACTTGGTATTTTAAACGGCTTGATTATGTGTTTAGTTGGGTTCCATATACCTTCAAAGAAACCTCCCGCCGCAATATCCCATGAACCTTCCAACCAAGCTGATCTTAAGTGCGGATCAGGTATTGCCCTCAGTATAGCTTCATACTCTTCTACGTTCATGAACTTATTTTCTTTTAGCTCACCATGTATTCTTAATCTAATCTTACCTTCTTCACTAACTATTTTGGTTCTCACTGGTGCTGGGTCTATAAAATACTTCTTTACCCAGAAATGTCCAGGTCCCCAAGGATTACATGTTGATCTGTATTTAATTGGTACTCCCTCTTTACTACATCTATTTAATGACTTAACACTTTCATAACATTCATTGTTTCTCCAGTTAGTGAGTTCTTCCCACGCTATCCAAGGGTACTCATGCCCATGAAATTTGTAGTAATCTTCTGGGGTCTTCATGGCTCTGAAGTGTAGTTCTTCTCCATCTTCAAACACCCATTTCTGCTTACCAATACTACCTAAATACTTGGCTCCTGGAAACAACTGATGGAAGTATTTCTTTGTTCTACCTATAACGTCATCAAGTTGTGGTGCGCTCTCTCTAAATAGTACACCTTTCCAGTACGCTCCATAGCCTTTTCCTACGTGTTGAGCGAAATCCATTACTAAGGCGTCAGTCTTGCCACCGGCTCTATTTCCTTCATACAAAACCTCCCAATAAGGACATGTTAGAAAAGCAACTTGACCTCCGGGCTGAGGCATCCATATAATTTGCTTATTCATTAAATAAAATTTTTTATATCTTCCATAGTTATATCACCACGTATAAACGCTTCTAGAAGATCCTCCGCACTAATATCATCCACACCAATATCCATATATTCATCCATTTCAGATTCCATACTGTCTTCGTCCATTAGAGATCCTCCTCTACGAACTTTAGAAGATATATCAGGACCACCAGATACTTTGGATAATATATTACCTCCTTCTATCACTAATCCTGCTATGGCTTCTTGTAATACTGTCTCCCAAAAACCCACACTTAAAAGAAAGCCTAACATTATTTATTATCCTCCCAGTACTCTGCCCATCTCTCTGGACTTATTTCTGGTATTATCATTACTGGATTAACCTTAACTTCATTTTCTACCTTCTGTACTATAACGAAGTCACCTTGTGCTTTACCTAATAGCTTAGATGCTTCTAGTCTACTACTTATACTATTAGCTGAATCATTCATTATATCTGTCCAAAAAGCCTCTCTATCAGCTCTAGTTGCTGCCGATGTAACAGTACTTTTATTACATAGCATATCTATACGTTCTTGTACTCGCTTATTTCTATTTAATTTAAATAGAATCTGATGTACATTATTAGTTTGGTACCCTGCTTCATTAACTGCATCAGTTTCATCCATCCCAGACGCCACTAGATGTGTGTATTTCGTTTGTTTGGCTGTAAGCCTACCTCTTGGCATTAGATTTCCTCTATACTCGTTATTTCAGTAGTATGTGGTAAACCCCTACCTGTACTTTTATGATAATGGGATGAGTACTCATTTAAAATAGCGTCCTTGGTAGGTTGTTCAGTGCTATTTCTAATTATCATATCAAACTCATGTATTCTATTAGCTATATCTAATTTAATCTTCCACGTCTTCTTTATTTGCATTTATTATGTCCTCCGCGTCTTTTATTGTCATCTCAATTAATGACTCTCTAATTAAAGTCTCTATTCTACTACTACACTCAAGTAGTTTTCTATAAGTTGGGGGTGAACCACTTTGATGAATCTCTTCAATATGATCCAGCATCTTGCTTAATATGGTTCCAACTACAACCAATCTATTTTTGTCATTATCTCTTATCACTAAACTCCTCCTATATAAACAGAAAGGGAAAGACAAAGACAATTCCCCTACTATATAAGCAGGTTAGTTAAAACACTACCT
>Ga0102814_10002021_pt1 | contig 13923 bp, 12 predicted proteins | sample ColrivemetaGS741_FD_79112 | JGI IMG/M metagenome (GOLD analysis project Ga0102814, IMG submission 79112) | Estuarine microbial communities from the Columbia River estuary - Flood tide ETM metaG S.741 | ecosystem: Environmental > Aquatic > Marine > Intertidal zone > Estuary | place: USA... | reverse complement strand
TCACGTCAAAAGCGCTTGCATCGCGCACCAACAAAGCCGCCATGGCATCAACCAAGCGCTCTTCCACGGTCACCTCGGGATAGCGCGCTGCGACCTCGCGCACGCAACTTAAAAATAACCCATCGCTGACCCGAAGGACATTGGCCTTGTGCACCACGGTGACCCTTTTGGTGCGCGTCATCGCTAATTCAAAAGCAGACGCTGCGATTCGCAAGGAGGCCTCCCGCGTGACTTTGCGCACCGCCAACGCAACATCTGGAGTGGGCATGAATTCGCCGTTGCCCATGAACATGTTCCGATCTGCATAAAAGCCTTCGGTGTTCTCCCGCACGACAACCAAATCGATCGCTTTACCACCAAACCCCATGAATCCGCCACGGGTTCTCGCCGGTCGAATATTCGCATAAAGGTCGAGTGCCTTTCGCAGTACGCCGGATGGATTGAGCCCGCCCGCCTCGACTGGTGGATATGAGTTGTGCGACACAGGCCCCAGAATCACGCCGTCAGCAGCCTTCGCTTGCGCAATGACCGCATCGGGAATCGTCGTTCCATGGGCTGCAAGCGCGGTAAATCCGATGTCGGCGGTCTCGAACACAAGATTCAAGCCAAACTGCGCGTCAGCGGCGGTGAGTACCGTGCGCGCCGCTGCAGTGATCTCGGGGCCAATACCATCCCCCTCTAAAAGCAATAGTTTGATCGTCATCTCGTTTTTAACTATTCAACAGACGCAACAGGTAGCGATGCGCCCAATATCCCAGCGACGCCGTTAGCAGCATCAGCCAGCCCAAATTAAGCGCACCCTCTAACGGCACCAAGCCGACGACATAGCCGCCAAAGGCGCCCATGACTTGTTGGCTCACGCCTGCAACCGCAGCCGCCGCACCGGCTAGTGCGGGGATCAAGCCCACCGTGCCCGTCAAGGCTGGCGGCACTAAAAAGCCGTGCCCGATACCCAGCAAGGTCAGTGGCAACACCAAAGCCAGGGGTGATGCGAGTGGCGTCAACGCGAGCACCACCACCAGAACCATGCCGACCAGGGTGAGGCGCTGGCCCCACTCCATCATCCGGTGATTGCCAATTCGTCGAATCAACCGGGATGTCAAAAAGCTGCCGGTAATGTAAGACAGTGGAATCACCATGATGTAAAACCCGATGCCATCGGGGCCTACACCGTAACTACCCAGCACAATCGGCGCCCCACCCAAAAAGATATAAAAAGTCGCGGTCGCCGTCGCCAATACCGCGACGTACAACATGAAACTGGGTGCGCGCACGAGGGTTGTGTACGACGTGATCATGTTGCGCAACCAGTGCGGACGGTCAACCGCTTCAGGCTCCAGCGCAGGTAATTCGCGCCACGCTGCATACAGCAGCACCGCGGCGATCAGGGTGATGAGAATGAAGTTTGACCGCCACCCCAAGTGCACATGCAACTGTCCCCCCAAAATCGTGGCCAACGGCGGACATAAACCCATCGCCATGCCAACATAGGCCATTACGCGGGTGCGACCGGGACCGTCAAATAGATCTTGAACCATAGCCCGCCCCACGACCATGCCAGCCGCGGCACCCGCACCCTGAAAGACGCGTGCCCATGTCAGCAGCGTCAAATTTGGCGCAATAGCGGCTGCAAATGAGCCGACAAATGCCAAACCCATACCCATGAGCAATACCCGCTTTCTCCCGACCCGATCTGATAGAGGTCCATAGACCAACTGCAACGCACCATACGTGAGAACATAGCCACTGAATGTGAGCTGCACGGCGGGTTGGGAGACGTCGAAAATCACACCCCACTCCTGCATGGAGGGCAAACTGATCGTCATCGCAAACAAGCCGAACGCCAACTGCCCAAGCACAGTGGCAATCAGACGACCACTGGGTGGTGGCTTCGAGGGGGTATCAACGGGCAAAACGTAACCTGCTGTTTGATGATGAAAGGCCCTACTTTAACCGCCCCGAGGCCACCGATAGGGCCTAAATGTGGTACACCTGTCGCTATGAGTCAAAGCCTTTTTTTCCTGGTTTTATTGGTCGCCGTGAGCGGCTTTTTTTCGATTGCAGAAATCTCCCTCGCTGCCTCCAGTCGGCTCCGTTTGGCGCAGCTGGCCGAAGCCGGCGATCCCAAGGCTAAACGCCTATTGAAGCTTCACGAGCAACCGGCCCGTTACTTCACCGTGGTTCAAATCGGTTTGAACTCCGTCGCCATCTTGGGTGGTGTGCTCGGTGAGGGCTACTTATCGCCCTATTTTCTGCATCTGTTCGAGAGCCTCATGGCGCCAGAGTCCGCGCAAACAGTCAGTTTCTTGGCTTCATTCATATTGGTTACCTCCATTTTCATTGTTTTTGCTGACCTGTTCCCCCGGCGTCTGGGTATGGTGAACCCTGAACGCATTGCCCTCGCTGTTGTCACGCCCATGCAGTTCTTCATGACGGCACTCAGCCCCATCATTTGGGTTTTCAGCAATGCCACGGATGCCATATTCAACCTGCTCAACCTGCCGAAGGCGCGAATTGATCAAATCACCTCTGAAGACATCTTGGCGATGACCAAAGCGGGCGGCAAGGCGGGGCTATTGGCGCGAGGCGAACAACAAGTCATCGAAACCATTTTTGATCTCGACAACCGCACCGTCAGCAGCGCCATGACCGACCGGGATCGCATTGCATGGTTCGATCAAGATGACTCAGACGCCACGGTGCGCTCACGCATCATCGCGGCGCCGTTCTCGACCTACCCGGTATGCGACGGCAGCATTGACCACGTCATCAGTTATGTCGATGCGAAAGACTTGTTTCAACTCGTGTTGACCGGACAAACAATCGATCTCAAAGACACCAACCTCACCTACAAACCACTGCTCGTCCCCGATAAGCTCAGCTTGGCCGAGGTGTTGGAGATATTCCGATCAGCGCAGCAAGACTTTGCCCTGATCGTCAATGAGTACAGCCTGGTCGTTGGCGTCGTCACATTGAACGATGTCATGAGTACCGTCATGGGTAGCTTGGTATCCAACCAAGATGAGTCACTCATCGTGCAGCGCGACGCCAACTCGTGGCTCATGGAAGGCGTCACGCCCATCACCGACGTGCTGCACGCGTTGGGACTGCCCAACTTACCCGATGATGACGACTTCGAGACTTTGGCCGGCTTTTTCATGTCGCGTCTGCGTCGATTACCGAAGCGTACTGACGTCATCATTGCAGCTGGATTTCGTTTCGAAGTTCTGGATGTAGACAATTACCGAATCGACCAAGTCATGGTCTCAAAACTTGACCCCAACAACGGCAACCACTAAACACCGACTGGATTCACTGCGATGGACCTTCAACTCAAAGGCAAACGAGCCCTCGTTACCGGCGGTAGCAAGGGCATCGGCAAAGCGGTGGGGCGGGCCTTGGCACGAGAGGGTGTGAGCGTTGCGCTGCTGGCCCGTGGTATCGATGCGCTCAATGCCGCCGCTACCGAACTGGCCACTGAAACCGGACAAACCGTCATCGGCGTGAGTGCCGACACCACCCAAGATGCACAAGTTCGCGCCGCCGTCGCAGCGGCTGAGGTGGCATTGGGTGGCCCCATTGATATCCTGGTCAATGCAGCCGCCGAGGCAGCTGGCTTTGCCACCCCACCCAAATTAGACGCCATTGAGTCGCCGTACTTTCACAACGAACTCGACACCAAAGTCATGGGCTACATCCGTTGCGCACAAGCCGTCGTACCAGGCATGAAAGCCAGTGGCTGGGGGCGTATCGTTCACATCAGTGGACTGGCCGCCAGAACAACGGGTAACACGGTGGGCAGTATTCGTAACGTCGCCCTCAGCGCCTTGGGAAAAAACATGGCGGACGAATTGGGAGAACACGGCATCAACGTGACCGTAGTCCACCCGGGCCTGACGCGCACCGAGCGCACCGGGCCACTAATCGAACAACGCGCCCAGGCGCGTGGCGTCTCGACCGAGGCGATTACCGCCGAAATGGCCGCGCGCAACAGCATTCGCCATTTGGTTGACGCATCCGAAGTCGCCGATGTGGTGGTTTTTCTGTGCTCACCACGGTCCCGTGCCGTCACGGGCGATACCATTGCCGCTGGCGGCGGCACACCCAACGCCATCCACTACTGAAACCACTTAACCCTGCAGGAGACCACCATGAAAATCAACGGACGCTGCTATTGCGGACAAGTTAAATTCACCTTTGATGGCGAGCCGCGCACCGCCGTTCAGTGCTACTGCCGAGAATGCCAATACATCAGCGGCGGCAATCCCAATGCGGCCATGGTGTTGCCGAAGGCCAACCTCACATTCACGCAAGGTGAGCCGAAAACATTCGCGCGAACCGACCTCGAAACGCCACGCACCCGATTGTTTTGTGGCAACTGCGGCACATCACTGGCCACACTAAGCCCGCGCTTTCCAGATGCCATGATCATGAAAGTAGGCACCTTCGACGACCCCAGCATCTTCAAACCAACCGTCGCGCAGTATCTGAAGGACAAACAACCCTTCCACCATGTCGATGCAGAGATCCAGCAGTTTGAAACAACGCCAGGGGCGAAGTAAACGACCCTCGTAGGGTCATGCGCAAAACCTATGTCAACCGTGCGACGCTTCGCCCATGGCGAGAGGTTTGTCAACCGCAATGGAAGCCAGCTCTTGTAGGGTGACCGGTTTCAGTGGCGCTCGTATCCGCTGGTAACCGACCTCATCCATGGGCATGTTGTGCGCAGTAGCCAGTAATCCAGTGACGCTCAATCCACACTGGCGACCTTGGCAAGGCCCCATCCCGCAGCGACCAAAAGCTTTTGCTTGATTTGGTCCGATACAGCCCAACTGAGCGTACCCCCTTATGTCACCGGCTGTGACCTCTTCGCAGCGACAAACGACCGTTGAATCGCTCGGCATCAGCGCCTGCAGAGCGGGCGGATAAGCGCTATCCAGGAAGGGACGAACCGCCATCTCCTTTCGTAGCTGTGCGCGCAACACGGATGCTTTATCTGCCAAGATATTCTCTGAGATTCGTCCCGCCTTATACAGAACCCTCAATGCGGCAATGCGTCCGTTAACCGCAGCTGCTTGAGCCCCACCGATACCAGCGCTATCGCCAACGATAAACACACCCGCCTGATCGCACTCGCCCCAAACATCAATAACGGGGGAAAAATAATGACCTTGTTCGTTCCACTTATGACTAACACCGATGGATCGCGCAATTTGAGTGTTGGGTACCACACCATGATGTAACAGGATCGCATCAGAATTCAACTCCCGAGATCGCCCTCGGTATTTAAAGCGAACGCCTGTGGCAAATTCCACCCCAGAAATCGAAACGTCCGTAACCCCAACGTATCGCTTAACGCCGGCGCGACGCAGCTCAGAGAGCATTGATCAGCCTTTGACCAGATAACGCCAGTCACGCAGGGCCCCAACCACATGACGCAAACTAACCAAAAAATCGGATCGTGTTTGTGTCTCGAGCAACGCAATTGGCGGGGTGCCCGCTCTTGTTAGTTGTGATGCCACGAGGTAGAGAAGCGGCCCTGAGCCCACTAGGACAGACCTCTTTAACGCCAAACCTGATTGCTTAATCAAAATTTGTGCAGCCCCGGCGGTCATAACCCCAGGAAGCGTCCAACCTGGAAGGGGCATGGGTCTCTCGATTGCACCGGATGCCAATATCAAGTGCGGGGCTTGCACCAGATAGCTGGTTTGCCCGACCGAGTAAGTCACACGATAGCCTAGCTCGACCATCCACACGGCCGCATTCCGGATGTGAGTCAAACCTGGTGTCGCAAGTCTTTTGGTGAGCTCACGCCCAGCAACATAATCTGGTCCTAATAAATCGCCGCGCACCTCGGCTACCCGCTCCACATCTCGGTAGATCTGCCCACCAGCCAGCCCTTGCTCATCCAACAAAATAACTTTGGCCCCTGCCTCTGCAGCCACAGTTGCCGCGGCCATGCCTGCAGGCCCCGCACCTACGACGATTAAATCAACATCTCGATCGTCGGGCATATCAGCTGGAAACATGCTCTCCCCCTTGTGGATGATTCAGGCGAGTAACAAGCATTCCGGCCTTAACGGTTTGTTGGCAAGCGCGCACGCTGACCCCATCGATCTTCACCAGGCATTCAAAACACGCCCCCATCAAACAATAAGCTCCTCGCGGCGAACCAGACACCGCATTCCATCGCAGCGAAGATACGCCTGCGGCTAGCAAAGCTGCGGCGAGATTAGCGCCATCAGGCGCGCACACGGTTTGCCCATCGAAGTCAAATTCCACCCCTTTAGATGGGGTCAATTCAAGAAAGCGGGAATCGATCTTCACTGAACACCTCCAATTCCATATCTGGGGCACCCTCAAACCAGTCGGCCATTCGACGGCCATGCACAGCCGAGAGCGTTATGCCACTGTGGCATGTCACAAGGAACGCGCCAGGCATTGATCGACTTTGTTGATAAATAGGAAGGCCATCAGGCGACATGACGCGCAATGAAGCCCAACTGCGCACGAGTTGAGCCTTGGCTAATGATGGGTAGGCCTGAATGGCTTGGGCTGCTAACGTCGCCAGGCCCTCAGGGGTAACGTCGTCGTCAAAACCAACCTCTTCGTTCGTTGCGCCAATTTGAATACCTCCTTCATCAACCTGTCGCGCAATGAGTGATGGGCGATAAATCGTTTTCGGCAGCTTTTCCGTTATCAGCACTTGACCACGCTGCGGCCTGACCAGTCCACGAAACCCCAACATTGGACCCAGTTTCGCCGCTCCGAGACCTGCAGCCAGTATCAGTTTCTCGGCCCTTACTTCATCACCATCCAACATTCGCAGGTGAAATTCATTCGTCTTTTCAATCGCCGCCACCCGTTTTCCTGTCAGTATTACGGCGCCTAGGCGCTTAACGTCATCGGTAAGAGCAGTCAACAATCGAAGTGAGTTCGTATGCCCATCTTGGTGGTGCAAGATCGCGCCCACCACAGCGGGCCCAACGGCAGGCTCTATTGATCGGAGTGCAGTGGCATCCAAAACATCGTAGGGATAGTCGCCGTTCAATTTAGCCTTCAAAATCTCATACTTCGCAACAGTCGACTGGAGACTATCCTCAGAAAAATGGAGATCTAACCCACCATTCTGTTCCAGTGGCACGGCGATACCTGTGTTCTCCTCAAGCTCGGCAGCAAAGCCGCGCCAAAGCCGAGCTGACTCCTGACTCCAGCGAGCGTATCGGGGCTGTGACATACCTTTGGACTGCACCCAAACCAATCCAAAATTTCCGCGGCTGGCCCTCAGGGCCCTGTCTTCACCATCAATTACGGTCACGCGTTTACCGCGCTGTAATAGGCCCCACGCCAGCGAGAGGCCAACCACACCGCCGCCAATCACCACGTAATCTGCATCCATGGTTTTTTAAAGAGATTTTTAGAGGACGAGATGCTCGCAGAACATCTCGCGCTTGAATACAGGCGCCGCTCCACCAGAGCGGCACACTGGTTCACTTACCGATTTGATTTAGGATTGCCTGTCCCCAATCTGCTCCGACATCTTTCAAAACCTCAGGCCACACTTCGGCGCGAACCTTAGCTGCCATCGCGTTAAGCTGCGCATCGGAAAGTTTCACGACATTCGCTCCTAACTCTTTCGCCAATCGATCCTCCCACTTACCTTGATCTGTTTCGGCAACCTCCCAGCGCTTGGCTTCGAAGTCAGCCGCTGCTTTTTGTAACGCGCTTTGCTCCGCCTTGCTCAGTCCAGCCATGGACTGATTCGAAATGATCATGTACCAGACCTCAAAGTGCGTATTCGCCGGAACATACGACTTAGTTACGTCACGGAAAGAAGCGTAATACCCCTCCGCCCCAGAGCCGATAACGCCGTCCACCACGCCTGTTTGAATGGCGGTGAAGGCCTCAGAGAAAGGGATTGGGGCCGGAATGTAACCCAGCGCCTGCCCAGTTAACTGGAAGCTCTTGATGCCAGGGACTCTAACCTTGATGCCATTCGATTTTGACGGATCTCCCGGGTTCACTGGCGCTCGATTAAGTGCAATTCCACCAAAATACACCGGGTAGGCTGCCAGCATGGTGATTTCTTGCTTGGCGTAGAGTTCACCCATCACCTTACGAACTGGACCGTTAGGGCCGTAAATTTTTCTTGCATCTTTCCAGCTGCTGGCGAGAAAAGGAAAGGAACTGATTTGCATCCGCCTATCGGCCGCAGTTGCTGCAGGTTGTGTCGCCATGTCGATTGCGCCAACACTCACTCTTTCTTGAACAGTCGTGTAGTCTCCCAATGCGGAGGCGGGGAAGACATTCATCTTCACCCCACCATTCGTTGCACTGGCAACCGTCTCAGCGAAAGCGCGCAGTTCAGTGTCAATGGTCGCTCCTTGCGGGCGAACATGGCTCATCTTGAGTGAGCCGGCAGTGACAACACTCGCCGAAGACAATAGTGCCGCTGCGGCAATACAAGTAAAGATGCGTTTCATATCCAGTCTCCTTAGTGATTTTTGGATCAATAGCCGAACAAGCTCGGCAGGAAAAGCGAAAGGTCCGGCCAGAACGAGGTCAAAAAGACCACAGGAACATAGGCGAACACAATCAGCACCATTGCCGGTGGGATCACCTCGGTAACTTTCACGTTACCGATGCGAGCCCCCAGGTAAAGGATGGATGCGTAGGGCGGCGTGACGCCGCCCATGGCCGTGTTGACTCCCATGATCGCGGCGAATTGCACAGGGCTTACGCCTAACGCGGTCATCAGAGGCAACAGCAATGGAGCTATAAGAATGATGGCAGTCACATCGTTTACGACCATGCCAACTAGGAACAGCAAGAGATTAATCAGAATAAGTAAAACAGTTTTATTCTCTGTAATGCCAAAAATACTGCTCACCAACTGCTGAGGCACACTTTCATAAACGAACATTTGCCCTAGGATCATGGAAAACAAAATCATGATCATGATCGCACCCACTGCTGTGGCTGCCTCTTTACCCGCACCGAGAAAGTTTTGCCAATTCAATCCCTTGTAGATCAGAAATCCAACCGGAATTGCATAAATCACGGATATGGCAGCCGCCTCCGTGGGAGTCATGATTCCCGTGTAGATACCCCCCAAAATAATCACGGGCATCAGAAGAGCGGGCGTCGCATTAAAGCCCCGCTTTGCGACTTCCTTACTCAACTCACCAAAGGTGGGCTTGTCATCCAAAATCAAGTTGAACTTGCGGGATACCACCAGGTTCACAATCGAAAAGTTGAGCATGATGAGTAACCCTGGTCCCAGGGTCGCCAAAAAGCAAGCCAAGATAGAGGTATCCGTCACCCAGCCGTAGACAATCATGGTCACCGACGGCGGAATAAGTAGCCCAAGGATGGACGAGTTTGCGATCAAAGCGGTCGCATAGGCGCGGGGATACCCCCGTCGCGCCATTTCGGGGATTAGCAGAGGCCCTATTGCAGCGATACCCGTGAGGCCTGATCCTGAAATGGCGCCTATCACCGCGCAGGAAACTGCAGCTACGACTCCCAAACCGCCCCTAATATGGCCGACAAAGGCGTTAACGAAACGCAGCAGCGCAGCAGCAATACCACTTTGCGACATGATGGTGCCGGCTAATACAAACAATGGAATAGACAGCAAAACAGGGTTACCCAGTTGTTGTACGCCCCATAACACCATGCCTTTCATGGTGACTTCTCCTACGAAGTACATCACCATCAAGGCAGCACCAAAGCAATAAGGTAATGGCACGCCGATTGTCAGCGTCAACACCAATACCGCGATCGCCAGCAAGGCAATTTCGATCACGCGTAGCCCCCTTGCGATAAGTCGCGCACATGGCGACGTAAATGCACTGCGGTATAGAGCAACATGAGGGATAGCCCAACAAGTACGGAAACATCCGCGTAAAAAGTCGGAATGTAGAGGGTGGGACTCTCCTTCCAAACCCGCCACGCGTAACGGGTGTAGTCCCAAGCCCAAGTGAGCAACCAAAGACCGACGATCAAGGTAACGATCTCGCCTACGATCGCTAACCACGTCTGCTGGCGGGGCGTTTTTAAGAAGATCTCCAACACATTGGCGCGGATGTGCGTATTCTCGCGAGATGCATTGACGGCCCCTAAGATATACAACCATAGCGTGGGAAACATCATGGACTCTTCAAGTCCCATGACCGGTATCTGCAGAACGTAGCGCGTAATGACTTGAACGAACTGCCCAAGTGCCACAGTGGCGATCAACGCTGTCAGCAAGTATTTCGACAACTTATCCATGAGGTTGACTTTGTGCCCCTGCGATTTTTATAGGAACATTCTGGATGGACAGATCATAAATAACAATTTAAAAATATCGTTGAAGCCATAAATTTTTGAAATACCATGAACTTATCCATAAAGCAGCTAATTACCTTCTGTGAGGTGATGCGTAGCGGATCAATATCCCAAGCCGCCAGGACACTAAACCGAACGCAACCCGCGATCAGCACACTGATAAATACGCTCGAATCAGACGTCGGCTTCAACCTTTTTTTACGTGAACATGGCAAGCTGATCCCGACTCCTGAGGCGCAGTATTTCCTAGAGGAAGCCGAGGCTGTTCTACAGCGATTAGACAGGACAAAGCAAACCCTGAACCGTGTGCGAAGTCTCGAGAGTGGGAAGCTACGCGTCGCCTGTTACCCTGCAGCTTCAACGGTTTTTGTACCGCGCTTTTTAACCAACTTTCTGACTGCTAAGCCTGACATTGAGCTAACACTGGTCATGCGGGACTCTACAACGATCGCCGACTTGATTGCGTCACAGCAGTTTGATGTTGGATTGGCGGAGACACCGCCTCTTCCAAGAGCCTCTGTTCAACAGCAAGCATTTGATTTGGCTTGCGTGTGCGTTATGGCGAAGGATCATCCGCTGGCAAACCACGACCTCATCACGCCCGCTTTACTGGATAACTGCCCTATGGCCACTCTATTTCCCGAGCACCACATAGCGAACGCACTGGAAACCGCGTTTTTGCAGAGCGGTCACCGCCTAAACAAACGCATTGAGTTGAGGACCGTTCTCCCTGGTTTACCCCTGGTAGAAGCTGGTTTTTGCGTGATGATTTGCGACATGGTCACGGCCTACAGTCATGTGCTGCTGGGACCGCATTCGGACCAAGTAATCATCAAACGCTTTATGCCTAGTATCCGAAGTAGCATCTCACTACTGCTCCCAGCCTACATGCCGCAAGCTCTCCTGACGCAATCGTTCTCTAAAGGCCTGCTCGGCGCGATCGAACGTATGCGAGGGGAAATGTCCTCTTTTGTCGAGGCCTCTACGATCCAACCAACGCTGGATGCAGAGATCCAGCAGTTTGAAACAACGCCAGGGGCGAAGTAAGCGACTCAGCGCTTACTTTTTGTTATCACCACCAAGTGATGACAGGCCGTCATTGAAATTAACGCCAATTTCGTCCCCCAGCTTGCGAAGCGCGGGCAACTGAACCGCCATGCCCATGATTGCGTCCAGGGCTTGGTTCACTGGCGCTTTGTGCGAACTACCGTCGCTTGATGGCCCAAAGCCGCCCAGCTGATTGATTCGAATGGAGTCGATCTTCTCGGCTGGCTTGACCATTTCGGAAACCACCTTGGGTAGCGACTCAATCTTGGCGATGTCAACCTGCCGCTGACTGGCCAACTCGTTCACCGTGTTCTCAGCTTGCAGGTGCGCATGATGTGCCTCGGCCTCTGCAAGTAATTTCTCGCGTGTCGCTTGCGTTCGCAAATTCGACTCTTTGGCCATGGCTTCTGCGGCGATGATGGTCGCCTCTGATTTTTTCTTAGCCACTGTTACTTCTGTTTCTGCAGACTGGCGCATGCGCACTGCGGCGGCCTCTGCCTCTTGCGTAGCGGCGATGATGGCCACTGATTTGCGACGCTCAGCTTCCGCAATCACCTTGGCGGTATTCACCGCCTCCGAGGCTTTCACCACCTCAACACGTGCAGCTTCCGCCTTGGCTTTGGCGTGATGCTCCTCCTCATTCTGCTCAGCGATAGCCAGCTGACGCGACTGCTCGGAAAGATCAAGGGCCTTTTGGCGATCAATCTCAGCCTGTTGAATCGCACGTTCTCGGTTCAAATCCGCGACACGGATCTGCTCTTCGAGCGAAATCTTTGCCAGCGATACAGATAGCTCACTCTCAACCTTTCGGCGAGCCACCTCTGACACCTGCGCAGCCTTGAGCGTCTCAATCTGCTGCACCTGCGAAATTTGAGCCTGCTGTTCGTCAAGATCGATTTGTAGCTTCAAACGAGAAGCCTCCATCGCAGAACGGCGAACCGCGACCTCGGCACCCGCATCAATTTCAGCTCGCTCTTTACGACTTTTCGCTATCACCTCTGCGAGCTTGCGCATACCAACTGCGTTGAATGCGTTGTTCTCGTCCAGCGCTTTGAAGGGGGTTTGATCTAGGGCTGTCAGGGATACAGAGTCAAGGTCCAAGCCATTCCGCGACAGTGGGTCCAATAACGCCTCGCGGACTTCGCTGACAAATCGACCACGGCTCTCATGCAGTTCGTCCATCGTGAAGCGGGCTGCGACCGCACGCATCGAGTCGACTAACTTACCCTCAATCAGGTCCTGTAATTTGCTCGTATCGAAGGTGCGACCACCCAAGGTTTGCGCAGCACGGGAAATACCCTCAGGTGTGGGATTTACCGACAAATAAAACTCGGCGCTGACGTCTACCCTCAAACGGTCATTGGTGATCAGCGACTCAGGGCCATTGCGGACAACCTCCAGCCGAAGTGACTGCATGTTGATTCGCGAGATCTGATGAAACCAACTGAACGTGAACGCGCCCCCATCGATGACCACCTTGCGACCACCAATGCCGGTTCGAACAAAGCTGACCTCGCGAGTTGCACGTTCATAAAATTTTGCCAATATCGCCGCAATGCAAATCGCGACGACGACAACGACGAGAATCCAAACCAATGTTTCAATCATGATGACCACCTTTACACTGACAACCCGGTTGATTCGCAAGCGATATGAGACGACATACCACCATCAACGGGAATATTCGTGCCGCGAATCCAAGCACTTCCATCCGAGAGTAAAAACACAACGACCGGCGCAATATCTTCAGGGGTACCCGGTCGATCCATTATTTTTGCGTCCTGTGCAGCTCGCTCACCGAGCGTTTCAAGAAAATCTTGCAGAATCGGTGTGACCACTGGCCCTGGACTCACGCAGTTCATCCGGATGCCACGGTCGCGCCAAGTCCAGCGATTTTTCAGCGTCCAGGCAATCAAAGCTTCCTTACTGAAGAAGTAACTTCGACCGCCGGCATCGCCCGCGTCGTGGGTTTTTACGAATTGTTCGATGTCCTCGAATGCCAGGCTCTCCGATTCGAGAATAGAGCTCACCATGTTGGGCCAACCGATACCAGCCAACGATGCCACATTGACGATACTGGCGCCATCCGCCATCTTGGGGACCAGTCCAACGGTGAGCGCTTTCAAACCAACGTAGTTGACAGCCAGGACTTTGGCGGCCGGTTTTGTTGGCGGCAAACCAGCTACATTGGCCAGCCCATCAATGCCACGAGGCAAAACGTGAATCAGGTCACGAATCGAATCGGGGTCGGACAGATCAGCACGGTACAACTCATCCACATAGTCATCCGTAACACTCAGATCCACTCCCAAGACATAGCCACCCGCTTCTTTAATCAGACGCGCGACCTCCTTCCCGATTCCGGAAGCACAGCCCGTTACAACGATTTTTTTACCATTGAGCACAAGGACCTCCGTCAGAACTGGGGTGGGAAAGGTCGGCCACCACGATCCAGCGTGACCCAACGTGTTTCCGTGAACGTCTCGTGAGACCAGCGACCACCGTGTCGACCTAACCCGGAAGCCTTTGACCCGCCAAACGGTA
>Ga0102814_10002013_pt1 | contig 13932 bp, 14 predicted proteins | sample ColrivemetaGS741_FD_79112 | JGI IMG/M metagenome (GOLD analysis project Ga0102814, IMG submission 79112) | Estuarine microbial communities from the Columbia River estuary - Flood tide ETM metaG S.741 | ecosystem: Environmental > Aquatic > Marine > Intertidal zone > Estuary | place: USA... | reverse complement strand
ATGAACCTTTTCTATTTCCACCTAAAGGAATGTATAAATAATCGCGCAACCATGTAGAAAGTGACATGTGCCACCGTTTCCAAAAATCGCCAGCATTCGTTGCCTTATAAGGAGAATTGAAATTGACTGGCAACTGAAAACCCATTAGTAAAGCCAGTCCAATAGCAATATCTGTATAGCCCGAAAAATCTCCATAAATCTGCAAAGAATAGCCAATCATTGCCATGATATTTAAAAAACCAGAATACATTTCTGGAGCGTCAAAAACACGATCTAAAAAGTGCATCGCAATGAAATCTGCAAAGAGCATTTTTTTTATCAACCCTTTTAAAATCAAGAAAGTACCTGTATCAAAAATACCTTTAGTTAAGATTGTTGGTTTGGATATTTGTGGCACAAAAGTTTCTGCTCTCACAATAGGTCCTGCAACTAATTGTGGGAAAAAACTCACATAAAATCCAAAATCGAAAATGGAATCTAAAGGTTTTAATTTTCGCCTGAAAATATCAACACTATAACTAATGGTTTGAAACGTATAGAATGAGATTCCAACAGGTAAAATGATTTTATCTACCGAAAAATAGTTTTGATTGCTGAAACTATTGCCCCATTTTGCGAGCCAATTTACCACTTCGTATTTGGTATTGAACAACAAATTGAAAGAATCAGTAAAAAAATACGCATATTTAAAATAACACAACACCAATAAATTGATACAAACACTGAATGTGACTAAAAAAAAGCGCTTTTTCTGATGTTCCGTTTTGTAAATTTTTTTTCCGATAATAAAATCGACAAAGGTGCTGAAGAGTAAAATCCCTACAAATAATCCACTGGTTTTGTAATAGAAAAAGAGAGAAATAAAGAACAAATACGAATTTCTGAGCGAAATTTTTTGATAAACCAATGCAAAAATAAAATAGACAATCGCGAAAAAAATCCAGAAATTTACTTGTGTAAACATCAAGGGATAGGATTCCGAAAATGAAAATATTTCTTCGAGCCTATTCATGGATGTTTTTATAATGATGTAGCAACAATTCATTATCGCGATTGGTGGCTTTTGAGAGAGCATCAATCAAGGCATTTAGCAATAAATCTGCTTTGATTTGGTATCCTATATAACTAAAATGAACACGATCACGTGGCATTAATTTTCTTTGATACCATTTATTTGATGAACCAAAACCACCCATAATTTTATAAAAATCCCACACTGCCATTTGATATTTTTGGGCAATTTCATAAATGATTTTTTGCTGAGTGGCTGTATTTGGATTTGGAATTTTCCTTTTGTAATAACTGTCATTGGGCACTGTCAATAAAATAGCACAATTGGGATTGACACGTTGAATCATTTGAATAAAAGATTCGTAATAATTCTTAAATTTTTTGCTGTCAAATTGCGATTTTGGCATATAAGCATCATTGGTTCCAATCGAAATTATGAACAAATCTGGTTTGTATAGTTGCAATTGCTTTTCAAAATAAGCACTTCTATTGTAAAATGCAAAACTTGCCCCATTGACGCCAATACTTGTGTATTCAATTCCTGGATTACTATTCATCAATTCAGCTCCCATAAATAAAAACTCAGGATTCACATTCGTAACATCTTTCAATTGCAATGCAATAGCAATCGAATCAACTTCCGAGGTAAATCGGTATTCTTTATAAAAAACATCACTATTTAGGGTATCAGAAATTACCAAAGTGCTGTCTAAAAAAGTAATCTTATAATCGTCTTTCCAAGTATTGTAAAACAATCGAAATTTATCAAATTTATATAAATTTTTTGTCTGATTTTTATGATTAGCTTTGATATAAATGGTATCCGATTTTTCTCTAAAGGCGGCAGAAATTCCTGCTAAACCCCAAGCAACACTGTCAGTTACCGAACAACGATATCCTTGCCATTTTTCTCTGGTTCCAGATATTTTATAGTTGCTAGGATTGTTCGTTTTTGCCAAATGAAATGGAAAAATAAAACCACGTTGTGCCATTGAAACATCATTTGTATTTTGAAGATATGTACGTAATTTATTGGAATAAATATCAGCTTGAATGTGCGAACCTCCAATATGAAAAATATGAAGTTTGTCTTTTTTACCTTCAAAAATGCTGTCCATTCTTTTAAAAAACGAATTGAAATACGGAGATTCTAAAGCAAACTGTAATTGATTTTCTTCAAGATGAATTACTTGTCCATGAATGGGTAAAATGCTATCTAAAATATAGCGTTGTGCACTAAAATTTGCTGCACAAAAAAAGGCTACTATCAATAGTTTACTTTTCATCATTTTCATATCAAATCCATGAATAAAGCCAAAAAAAATAGCTCAGAAACTACTTTTGTTCCACTAGGTGAAAAGTGTGTATAATCACTTGAAGCTAATTTTTGATCAACCCAATGTTTCATGGAATTGATTCCTCCCATAGCATCAAACATACTCCAATAAGCAATTTCGTTTTCAAGGCAAGTATCTTTTAAAACCTTGTTGAGATAAGGTAATAATTTATACGTCACTAATTCGCTATTATCGGTAGTGGTCATGTCAGAAGGACCAATGAAAATAACACTTGCATTGTTTGTTTTACTTCGAGTCCAATTCAAGTGATTTTGCAAATTTGATGCATAATTTCTGACGGATAATGAATCTTTTAGATACGGAACAGCATTTCCTCCAAACTGAAAAATCAACACTTTTGGTTGCAATTGTTGATACATTTGGGTAAAATTTTCACTATTCATAGCTGCAAAAACAGTTCCTGATGCACCACGCATTGCTACGTTATCCAAGGTAATTCCTTTAGCGCCATCTAACGTCAAACCATAAAAATCTGGACTGATTTTGGATTCCATTTCTATTCTTAAATTGTTTGGTGCTACTGAGAGATTGATGGAATATGTATGATAATTTCCGTCAGCAATTAACGAATCATTTTGTATTAATTTTCCATCATTATATACCTGAATACTTGTAGGTGATAGGGAATTTCCATAATGCAACCCAATGAAAGTAACATTTCTTAAAAGTGCATACGAACGTTGAGAAACACCAATATCAATCGTTGCTTTACTAACCTCTAAAGTTTCTAAAATCGTGCTGTCTTTTTCCAAATCGTATACGGGTGTAAAGCGTGAAATGGAAGTGTAAGCGCCATATTTTTTATGTGGAAATCGTATGTGAGTTGGATCAAAAGCAGCATAGCGTCTCCAATTGGTTGATGGGGTAACATTGGCACTAATTTGTTGATATGCTTGCACAATTGGAATAAATCCCGGGCCACTTCCACCAAAATATCCTTGCAATCTATTTCGAATATAGGCAGACATTCTATCCCCTTCAATTTGCGAATCGCCATAATGAATAATGCGACATTTAGGACTTTGAAGATTGGCTTTTAATTGATTTAAAAAATCTTTGCCATCTTTTGGATAATACAAACGCTGTATTTTTGAAGTATCGATATGTGAAAAATCAGGTTTTATTTGAGCTTGTATTTCGTCTTCACCAACAGGAGTCCCAACATTTTCAATAATACTATCTAAGGCTTTAATTTGATTGAAGTCCTGTTTTTTTTTAACAAAAAGAGTTGCAGTTTTTGGATACTTGAAAAACCATTTATGGATATAAATACCTTCTTCTACTCCTCCATTTTCTAGATATCGATATTTGCTTCGAAAAGTCAATGCATACATCACCAATAAAGTTGCGCAGATATAAAGGCATATTTTTAAAGGTGAGTATTTCATAACAGATTTTAAAAATGCTAATTTTAGAGCCGCAAAAGTAAATATAAATCTCTCAAATTAAAGAAAACGATATTAATTTATATCCAAACCGCACTACTGAATTCTTAATTTATAGTATGTTGCAAAAAAGGTTTTATAAATCCTTTGAAAATATTACCGCTTATTTGTGAATTTTATTTAAAAGATTCAAAAATCAATTTTTGAAGTGTCTTATTTTAAATCGTCTTCTTCCAGAGTGAAAATTTCACTCACATCTATTTCAAATATTCTGGCAAGTTTCAGCGCTAATACAGTCGAAGGAACGTATTTTCCTAGTTCCATTGCATTGATAGTTTGTCTACTAACCTTTGCTAAAATAGCTAAATCAGCCTGTGTAATATTTTTTTTTGCTCTTTCAACTTTGATATTATTCTTCATTATTCAACATATTTTTTTGTTTAGAAATTTGCAAGTGAAATCTTATAATAAAAAATAATAGTATGGTAAACATATTTAACATCATCACCCAAAAAAAAGAGAAATCATATATGAATAAAAAAGCAACTAAAAGAATTCCATAATTTATATAAACCGCCCAAACTAATGATTCTAAGCGAATTTTTGAGATATATTCATCCTCATTGACCTCCTCTGAAAAAGCTACTAAAATTGAACTGACAATAATGAAAATTCCAACAATCTCATTCAAAATATTATTTTCAATAAAACCAAATAATACTTTTTTTCCTAAGATCTCATCCACTAAAATAGCGGGCACTTTAAAATCTAAAAAAATTGGTTCGAAATCAAAAATAAGTGTAATAAGCCCAAATATTACTGAGGGAATCAATAGAGTCCAACCAATTTTTTTGTATTTGTTTGGAAAAAGATAATTTAATTTCATAATAAAAAAGTTTTAATTTTTTTCAAATGTAAAATAATTAAAACTAAATGACAAATATTTATTACTAAAAGTAAAATATATTTTACTTTTTAATTTCGGTATATTTATTTTACAACCAATTGGCGAATTTTAATTTTAAATGCCGCAAATATCAATGTCATGAATGGACTTAACCAATTAAAAATGGCATACACACCAAAATCAAAAACAGAAACGCCTAAAACTCCTGAATGATAGGCTCCACAAGTATTCCAAGGAATTAAAACCGAGGTTACAGTTCCAGAATCCTCCAAAGTTCTACTTAAATTTTCAGGTGCTAACCCTTTATCTTGGTATGCTTTTGCATACATTTTTCCTGGAACTACAATAGCTAAATATTGATCGGAAGCTGTAAAGTTCAATCCAATACAGGTAAACACAGTACTTGCAAATAATCCAAAAACGGAATCAAACAAACTCAACATAAAACTACTGATTCTTGCTAAAGCGCCAATGGCATCCATGATTCCACCAAAAACCATCGCACACAAAATCAACCAAATAGTACCCATCATTTTAGACATTCCTCCTGCTGTGAATAAATCAGCCAAAGCTTTATTTTCAGTTGCAACAGAAGTTTCAACTGTGATCGCTTTTATCACCCCTTTGTAGGATGAACCAAAATCAAGTTCTTTTACGTTGGCAATTTGAGCAACTACTTCAGGTTGAAAAATCAATGCAAAAATTGCCGCTAAAATAGTTCCTGCCAACAAGGCAATCAATGGAGATGTTTTTTTTACAATCAGTCCAATTACAATAATGGGGACTAAAAATAACCAAGGAGAAATGTGAAAGGCTTTTTCAATATCAATCAATAATGCGTTTGAATCAACTTCTCCAGAAATATCTAGCGTAAAGCCTAACACTATAAAAAACAGTAACGAAATAGCGAAAGTAGGAACTGTAGTATAAGTCATGTATTTGATATGTGTAAACAAATCTGTTCCTGCCATTGCTGGTGCTAAATTTGTAGTATCAGACATTGGAGACATCTTATCACCAAAATAAGCACCTGATAACACGGCTCCTGCTGTCATTCCCATTGAAATTCCAAGAGCATCACCAATACCAATTAATGCAATTCCTACAGTGGCTGAAGTGGTCCAAGAACTTCCTGTCGCTATTGAAATAATAGCGCAAATTATCAAACAAGCTGCCAAAAATATAGTCGGATTCAAGACTTGTAATCCATAATAAATCATTGCTGGAATTACTCCACTGATCAACCATGTTCCTGCTAAAGCCCCAACCATCAATAAAATTAAAATAGCACCAGAAGTTGATTTGATGTTTTCAGCAACTTCTTCCATCATGGAATCAAAAGAGACTTTATTTCTAAAACCCACAAAAGCAGCAACTGCACCACCCAATAAAAGGATAAATTGATTGCTGCCACTCAATGCATCATCTCCAAAAACAAACACATTATAAGCCAACATTGCAACCAAAGCCAATACAGGAAACAAGGCTTCCCAAATTGACAACTCTTTGTTCTCTATAATTTTTTGATCTTGAATATGAATTTCTGAAGTATTTTTTTCTTGCTGCATCGTTTGAATTTTAGATGTGTAATGTTACGATTTTACAGAAAAGTATGCAAATCAAAATGGACTTTTGAAAAGGCACTATAAAATAACAATAATACCTACAAGTCCCGAAATTTCGAAACTTATGAGTATTCTCTAAAATTTAAAATAATTATTTTTATAAAACGCCAACTTCAATCATGCAGTCTTTCATGCTTTGGTAAGTGCGTTCAATATCATTATCCAAACCAATTGAAAAACGAATCAAACCATCAGAAAGCCCCATTGCTTTTTGTTCTTCTTCAGGAATTTCTGAAGAAGTTGAGCTTCCTGGAGCAGAAAATAAGGTCTTGTAAAAGCCTAAACTTACGGCCAAATATCCCAAATTTTTTTGTTGCATCAATTCCATCAATTCATTGGCTTTGTCCAAAGAACCTTCATCAATGGTAAGCATTCCTCCAAAACCGTATTCAGGATTCATCATCGATTTGAAAAGCGAATGTGAAGGATGAGAATCCAATCCAGGATACACTGTTTTTAATCCGTCAGCTTCAAATTTTTCAGCTAAAAAATGGGCATTTTTACTATGCTGCCTCATTCTGATATGCAACGTTCTTAGATTTTTTAAGATGGATGCAGCTCGTAAACTATCCATAGTTGATCCTAACAACATACTTGCACCATCATTTACATTGCGCAAATCGTTGATAAAAGTTTGTGTTCCGCAAACCACGCCACCTAATGTATCAGAAGAGCCATTGATAAATTTTGTCAAACTATGAATCACGATATCTGCCCCTAAAATTGCAGGTGAAATTGACAATGGCGAAAACGTATTGTCCACCACCAATTGTAAATTGTATTTTTTGGCCAAAGCTGCCAAACCTTTGATATCTGCTACTTCCAATAACGGATTACTCACTGATTCACAATACAATACTTTCGTGTTTTTATTGATAGATGCTTCAACAACATCCAATTTTGTGATGTCAACAAAGGTTGTTTCGATATGCAATTTTGGTGTAAAATTTTTCAAAAAAGCATAGGTTCCACCATAAATGGTTCTACTTGAAACAATGTGATCATTTGCTTTGCACAATTGCAACAAAACTTGTGTGATTGCTCCCATTCCTGAAGCTGCAACGTTGGCAGTTTCTGTGCCTTCCAGTGCTGCTAAAGCTTCACCCAAATATAAATTTGAAGGCGAAGAATGACGCGAATACAAGTAACAACCATCTGCATTGCCTTCGAACGTATCAAACATTGTTTTTGCTGATAAGAAAGTATAGGTTGAAGAATCTGAAATAGAAGGATTGACACCTCCAAATTCACCAAAATATTGTAAATCTTGAATGTTTTCTGCTGGATTGAATTTCATAATTAGTTGAATTAAAGTACCTCAAAATAACAACAATTAAGAAAATATATCAATCAAAAGTTATTATTATAGATTATTTATCTAATTTTATACATTTATATAGTTTTATAAACCGCATAAAAGAACTTCAACCTAATTTAACAGAAAATTATTTGGATATGATTTTAGACGAAATTGATAAAAAACTCCTGAATTTATTACAACAAAATGCAAAACAAACTACCAAACAATTGTCATTGCAATTGCATTTGTCAGTAACTGCTGTCTATGAACGCATCAGGAAATTGGAGAAAGAGCAAGTGATTGAAAAATATGTTTCAATTATTAATAAACAAAAAATTGAAAAAAACTTTTTGGTTTTTTGTCATATCAAACTGATGCAACACACCAAAGAATATGTGACAACTTTTGAAAAAGAAATTTTAAAATTAGCTGAAGTTTCGGAATGTTTTCACGTAAGTGGTGATTATGATTACATCCTAAAAATTTATGTGAAAGACATGGAATCTTTTCGGGATTTTATGTTAACAAAATTGACAGCGATCAAATATATTGGCAGCACACATAGTAGTTTTGCGATTGAGGAATTGAAAAATACGACTGCTATTCATTTGTAAAAGAAAACCCAAAACAGTTTGTTTTGGGTTTTTATTAAAATAGTATACACTTATTTATTCAAATGTGATCCATCACAATATCCTTCTGAATTTGATGTATTTCCACATCCACATTTTGGTCTATCTGCTTTCATTTTTTTATATTTTATTATTATTGTTATGCTTTTGTTTTTACAACAAATGACATTTCCATCATATCATCAATAAATTTGTCTTTCAAGTTGTCAAAAAATGATTTGGAACCATATTTTACATTCAAATCAGTTCTATTGATGTTGAAAACTTCGCTTGTAAATACTGTTACTCCATTTTCTGTGGTAATCATTGCGGGAATTGTAATGCTTTTTGTAACATCTTTAATTTGTAAATTTCCTGTCACTGCTAATTTACCTCCATTATTTTTAACTTTTGTAATAGTAAATGTAGAAGTAGGATATTTAGCAATATCAAAGAAATCCTCACCTTTTAAGTGCCCCTCTAATTTTCCTGCCCCATCAGATCCTGCTAAATCAACACATTTGATAGTTGATAAATCAACCACAAAAACACCTCCTTTTAAAGATCCTTTTACAACTTCTAAATTTCCGCTTTTTAAAGCTACTGTTCCATTGTGACTACCTGTTGGCTTTGAACCTTTCCAATTTAATACTGACGTAGTAAGGTCAACATTGTCAGCTACTACATTTACATTCATTTTTACTTCTTCGTTTAAAACGATACTTTCTTTTTTTGCACTTTTAAAAGCAGTAAATGCTGATGCTACTATTGCTACTATCGCTACTAATACTATTGATTTTTTCATTTTAGTTGTTTTTAAATTGATTTTAATTTATTTTCCATGGCAAATATATATAAATACTTTCCATGGAAACTACTTTTTGGCTTTTTTTAACAAATAATTAATAACGTAAGCAGCTGCGTGCAATCCAAAAGCTGCTGGCATAAAACTGATAGTTCCATAAAAAGAACGTTTGTATTTTGCATGTTCTACCAATTGCAAACTAGCCTCTTGCTGCATTTCTTCAGAAAACACCACTTTAATACCTTTATGGATTTTTTCTTTTTTCAATCTTTTTCTTACCACTCTAGCCATAGTGCAATTGTTGGTTTGATTGATTTCTGCAACCTTCACTTTTGATACGTCCATTTTACCACCTGCTCCCATTGAACTGATTATTTTCACTTTTTTTCGTTTTGCTGCAATCAATAAATTGAGTTTTGGAGAGATACTATCTATGCAATCCATCACAAAGTCAAATTCGTTTGTGACGATGTCAAACGCTTTTTCTGGAGTTAAAAATTCTTGAATAGTCCGTATTTCCATTGTTGGATTGATATCTAACAAGCGTTCTTTTAAAACAAGCGCTTTCGATTTTCCAACTGTTGATTGCAAAGCCGTCAGTTGCCTGTTGACATTCGTAATATCAAAAACATCACCATCAACCAATGTTAGCTTTTGCACGCCTGCTCTTGCAATAAATTCGGCTGCAAAGGAGCCAACTCCCCCCAAACCAACAATTAAAATATGGGCTCTTTGTAGTGTTTCAATTCCTTCTTTTTGAATCAATAATTCTGTACGCTCTAACCAACTCATGATCTAAAAATATGTGTAAAATTTGTTTGTAGTTGTTCTTGTAGTTCTTGTAAAGTTACTTGTTTAATATCTGAAATTTTCTGATAAATCTCGTGAATTGAAACTTCAGCATTGTCAGTTTCTAGAAAAAATGTATCCATCGAAATTACTGAAATTGCTTCTTGCACTCTGGTACTTTTCAGTATAGCTTCTCCAAATGACAAATAAAAACCATTTTTTATCAAATCGAAAGCCAACTGTTTGTCTTTTTGAAATCCGTGAACAATCCAAGGTTGTGAAGGTTTTTGTGATTTTCTGATTTCAATGATTTCTTGAAAAGCTCTCACACAATGAATAATTACTGGTTTTTGATATTTTTCTGAAAAATGAATCTGTTGGACAAATATTTCTTTTTGAAAATCGAAATCAGTTTCAATTGCTTTGTCCAAACCACATTCTCCGATTGCAAAACAATTGGGATGTTGCAACTTTTGTTCCATCAACAGGATTTCATTTTCAAAAGTTTCTTTTTTCAAAAACCAAGGATGCAATCCTATTGAAAAAGGACTTGAAAAATGATCCGAAGTTGGATATCTATTTTGAATGGCACAAACCAGATTTGAACTTGATGGTGAATGTGTATGAATATCAAAAAACATTTTCATTTCAGTTTTCAAAATTGATTATTTAATTTCTATTCTCGAAATTCTTCAATAAAAATTACTCCTTATTTTTGGAATCAATTACAATGGTTACAGGACCGTCATTCAATAATTCAACTTTCATATCAGCACCAAATTTGCCAGTTTGTATCTTTTTCACAAGTTCATTTTCTAATGAAATTATAAAATTTTCATACAATGGAATGGCAATTTCAGGTTTTGCAGCCATGATATAACTAGGTCTGTTTCCTTTTTTAGTAGCAGCATGCAAGGTAAATTGACTTACAAGAATCAGGTCGCCATTAACATCTTTTAATGAGAGGTTCATAACCTCATTATCATCATTAAAAATTCGCAAATTGACAATTTTCTTAGCCAAATACTCAATATCCTCTTGAGAATCTTCTGCAATAATTCCTACCAAAACCAACAAACCTTGTTGAATGTCAGCTACTTTTTTTTGATTGATGGTAACACTTGCTTTTGATACTCTTTGAATGACAACTTTCATAGATTAATCCTCTTCTTCTTCATCCCAATTATCTGTTCTGTAATGCTCACCATCTTCTTCGCCATTCAATATTTGCAAATAACTTTTGTACCGAGACCAAGAAATTGTTTCCGCATCCAAAGCCTCTTTTACAGCACAATTGGGCTCTTTTAAATGCAAACAATTATTGAATTTACAATGCTGTTTTAGTTTAAAAAACTCAGGAAAATAATCGTTTAATTCGTATTTATCAATATCAACAATGCCAAAACCTTTGATTCCTGGCGTGTCAATAATTCGTGCATCAAAACTCAAATCAAACATTTCTGCAAAAGTTGTGGTATGCTGACCTTGCCTGTGTTGCTCCGAAATTTGTTTTGTTTTCAAATGCAACGTTGGCTCAATTGCATTCACTAATGTCGATTTTCCAACGCCAGAATGCCCAACAAACATCGAGGTTTTTTTGTGCATGATTTCTTTTAATACATCAATATTTTTTCCTTGAGTAGCAGAAACTTTCACACATTGATAGCCAATTGCTTCATAAATATCTCTTAGATATAAAACCTCTGCTTTTTGTTCAATTTCGTAGGCATCCATCTTATTAAAAACCAACACCGTATCAATTCTGTAAGCTCTAGTAGTCACTAAAAAGCGATCAATAAACGTTGTAAAAGTTGGTGGATTATCAATGGTAATTAATAGAAATACAACATCAATATTGGCGGCAATAATCTGTATTTGCTTAGAAAGATTTACTGATTTTCTGGCAATAAAATTTTGACGATCATGAATGGTTTTGATGATTCCAATTTCTTCATCACCAATTTTCTCTAAAAAAAAGGAAACTTTGTCACCAACCGCAATTGGATTGGTGCTTTTAATTCCTTTTATTCTAAACTTTCCTTGGATTTTACATTTGTGAAAAATACCCTTTTCGGATTTTACCAAATACCAACTTCCAGTAGATTTGTAAACGGTTCCAATTATCATAATTGATATCAAAAGTAAAATAAATATTTAATTCAAAACGTGAGAATAGTTTATATTTGTTTAAAAACCATTTAAAATTTAATCCTATGAAAAAATTTAGTATCATTTTTAGTTTCATATTATTGCTATTCTCTGAGGTAAATGCTCAAATAGAATATAGAATCGTAACAAGTGTAGAATCTATTGTCCCAGCTGGACTGGGTCGTTCGAGACTCATTAGTACAACCGAAAACAAAGATTATAAAGAATTTACATCAACCCAAACTGAGGAAGACAACTCTCGAAATAAATCAAACAGAGACGATATTCGCGTGAAAAATTTTGAAGAAACGAAGCTTTTAAATTTTTACAATTTTGGCGGAATTCGTTTTCAAAATATTCTGCAAATGATGCAGTAATTTCTTCCAAATTGAATGCAATGGCTGAGGAAGGCTGGGAATTAATTTTTGTAAATAGCGGTGTGGAAAGTGATGCTGGGGAAAAAGATGGTCAAGGAATTTTTATTACACGTTATATTTTTAAAAGAACTAAAAAATAAAGTAGAAAAAACCTCACAGGTTTTAAAAACCTGTGAGGTTTGACAAAAATTATACTTATAAAATCAAAAATTTCGGAATCAAAACCTTATGAAAAATTATCCGTTGATAATTTTTTCTTGATGATTGATAGATTCTTGGTGAATTGCTTTGAACATTCTCAGAATAAACTCTTCACTCAATCCTCTCTGTTCTCCTTCTAAAACCATATTACCCAAAATTTCGTTCCAACGTTTTGATTGCAAAACTGCCACGTTTTTTTCTTTTTTAAGTTGTCCTATTTGGTCAGCAACTTTCATACGTTTTCCTAACATATCAATCAATTGATCATCAATTACGTTGATTTGTGCACGTAAATTTTCCAAAGAATCTCTGTATTTAGAATCCGTTTCTGTCTCTTTTCTAATTTTTAAATCCTCCATAATTTGTTTCAGTCTGGTTGGTGTAACTTGTTGTGCAGCGTCACTCCAAGCATTGTCTGGATCAATATGAGTTTCAATCATCAAACCATCAAAATTCAAATCTAAGGCAGTTTGTGAAACATCAAAAATCATATTTCTATTTCCTGTAATGTGTGATGGATCACAAATTAAAGGCAAATCAGGGAATTTATTTTGAAATTCAATAGCCAATTGCCATTCAGGAATATTACGATATTTTGATTTTTCATAGGTTGAAAATCCTCTGTGAATTGCTCCTAAATTTTTGATGTTTGCAGTGTATAAACGCTCAATTCCTCCCAACCACAGAGCTAAATCAGGATTTACTGGGTTTTTTACCAACACAATTTTGTCTGTTCCTTGCAATGCATCTGCAATTTCTTGCATGATAAAAGGCGAAACTGTAGAACGAGCACCAATCCAAAGTAAGTCAACATCATATTCCATTGCCAATTTTACATGTGCTGCATTCGCAACTTCAGTACAGGTTTTCATGCCAGTTTCTTCTTTCACTTTTTTCAACCAACGCAAACCAATTTCTCCAACACCTTCAAACATTCCTGGTCTTGTTCTTGGTTTCCAAATTCCTGCTCTATAATAGTTTACATCAGAATCTTTTAGTTCGTGTGCAATTTTTAACACTTGTTCTTCAGTTTCTGCACTACAAGGCCCTGCTATTACTAGTGGATGAGTTAAATTCATTTCATCCAACCATGTTCTTAATGCTGTTGTATTTTTCATTCTTTTGGTGTTTTTGACATCTATTTTATGCCGTTTAATATTTGTTTTATATAATTGGTATTTTCCATTTCGTTGTAAATTTCATCGAAATTTTCTTGTTGCATCAACACTTTAAAATGTTGCAAATTACTGATGTATTCTTCTAAACTTTCAATAATATTTTCTTTATTTTGTTGAAAAATGGGTGTCCACATTGCTGGCGAACTTTTTGCCAAACGTACTGTTGATGCAAAGCCTGAACCTGCCATATCAAAAATATCACGTTCATTCTTCTCTTTTTCCAAGACTGTTTTCCCT